>FWPV01001128.1_pt1 | contig 76800 bp, 59 predicted proteins | sample 2228371 | NCBI WGS metagenome assembly FWPV01 (sample SAMEA103939776, study PRJEB20133) | metagenome
CTTTGCCCCCAAAACCAACGGAATGAGGCAAAAGAAGAGAAATAAAAAGTGCTTTCACTGCATTTTTGTGTGTTCTGTGGGCGTGTTAGAAATAAATTTTCATTTTAGAAATTCAGTTTCAAAGTATTATTTGGGAGAATGACATGGTTCTTATAAAAATTCCAATTCGGCGGCTGCTGGGTTTGCTCGTGCTGGAATTGATCATCATCTGGTTTCCTGGCATAATATCAGCCCAGGAGCCCCTATTGGATTTGTTGAGCGATGAATTGAACCGCGAATTATCGATCCTCAAGCAAGAGGCGATTCCTCCGTATTTCATCAGCTATACGGTGAGCGATGTGCACAACACCCGGGTGAGTGCATCATTTGGTGCATTGACCAACGCCAGCAGCTCAGACTCGCGGCTGCTGATGGTGATGGTTCGCGTGGGAGATTATCAATTCGACAATAGCCACGAGGTCCGCGGCGATCCATTTGGAGGAAGTTCTTTTGGGAGCCGGAACCTCGAGCGCATCACCCGGGAGAATCATCCAGAGGCGATCCGTATGGCCATCTGGCGCTTGACCGATCAACAATATCGCCAGGCGGTCGAACAATATCAGCGGGCCAAAGCCAATGTCGCCACCAAAGTTGCTGCCGAAGACACCTCTGCGGATTTCTCGCGGGAGCCGGAGGCATCGGTTTATTATGAGCCAGACATTGATATTAAGACCGTGTTGGGCGATCGGTCGATTTGGGAACAAAAGGTCAAAAGATATTCGAGGCCATTTTTAGAGAAGAGGCATATTTTTGGCGCTCAGGCCAGCTTTAATTTTTCAGTGGAGCGAAAATATCTCATCACCAGCGAGGGGACGAGCATCGCCCAAAATGCCGTATTTGCTCAATTGTATATCTCAGCCTTCATCAAGACCGATGATGGGATGGAATTGCCCTTATACAAGAGTTACGCGGCGATGCATCCGAAAGACCTCCCGAGCGATAGCCAGATTTTGGCGGATGTGAATGCAATGATCAACAAGCTGGAAGCGCTGAGAAAGGCCCCGCTCATCGAACCCTATACCGGTCCAGCAATCCTGTCCGGTCGATCGGCCGGGGTGTTTTTTCATGAGGTATTCGGTCATCGGATCGAGGGGCATCGGCAGAAGCGGGTGGAAGAGGGGCAGACTTTCAAGGACAAAATCGGCGAAAAAATTTTACCCGACCACCTGCAAGTGTTTTTTGATCCGTCCCTGCTGCGCTATCGCGGGTTCGACCTGGTCGGTCATTATCAATTTGATGACGAAGGTGTGCCAGCACGGCGATTGCCAGTCGTGGAGGATGGGGTATTCAAATCGTTTTTGATGTCGCGCTCACCGATCGCTAATTTCCGCCGCTCCAATGGGCACGGCCGAGCCCAGGCCGGCTTTGTTCCGATTTCACGACAATCGAACATGATCATCGAATCAAAATCGCCGCTATCGTCGCAGCAGCTCCGGCAGAAACTGATCGATGAGTGCAAGAAGCAGGGCAAACCATTCGGCCTGTTGTTTCAGGATATCGAGGGTGGCTTTACCATTACTGGCCGGGATATGCCAAATGTGTTCAATGTCATTCCCACTGAGGTCTATCGGGTTTACGCCGATGGTCGGCTAGATGAATTGGTGCGCGGCGTCGATTTAGTGGGAACACCGCTGGTCATGTTCTCGATGATCTCGGATGCCAGCGATGAATATGACGTGTTCAATGGCATCTGCGGCGCTGAATCTGGTGGAGTGCCGGTTTCGGCTGTCGCACCAGCCCTATTTGTGACCCAGGTCGAAGTTCAAAAGAAAAGCAAGTCGCAAGAAAGACCTCCGATTTTGGAACGGCCAGATATCAAATGATATTTTGGCGCCTGGGCAGAAATGATGTGTGGTTTCGATCAAATTCGTTATTAGCACAATCGCTTCGAGCCTTCGCAGAGGTGTTAATTTGTCAGTTCCAGTTCAGCAACCAATTTTTGATGACATCAAAAAAGCGATATCATCGATAGGAACTGAAAGAGGACCTTAGTTGATTTACGAAGCCGTTATGGCTCGAATTCAGTCGGCCCAGATCACCGAGTAACTGCTGCAAATCTGGCGAGAAATGGAACAAGCCTTGTTCCTGGATTTATATGTGAATCCAAAAAAGCGCGGATCAGCCGCGAATGATTTCAACACTTTTGCCAACGAACCCTTGGATGGCGCTCAGGGCTGGCGCAACAGCCTGGAAGAACAAAGATACTTGCTGCCAGAATTGATGGACAAGAATTATTTGTATGAGAATCTCTCAGAGAATAACGACGCCCAATTTAACGGCAACGAAAAAGACATAGCATCGAATGGGAGATTCTTCGGTGAATAATCGTGAGCTTGTTTTTCCCTGATACGCGCCATAGAATGGAAGCTCTGCAAATCGATTTGTGGCGGTAGTTAATCCCCACCTCAAAGATGATCATGCTGGCGCAGTTGAACACCGCAGTGCGGCTGCCGGCGCTGACGTGCCCCCGCGCCTGCTATCCGAAGGCTGGTGAAGCTGATCTGCGCAGCGCCCAGAGACAAGCTTTTTGTGTGAGTCAAAAGGCAGAATCAAAACGCCCGTGCGATGCAGAATTTTAAGTGATAATGACCCAAAGGATCAAGAATAGAAGAAAACGAAGGCAGACATGAAAAAACAAATAAAATTGATTCTATCGCTATTGTCGATGTCCCTGATCGCTTATTCCTCGATTCTGGGAGCATCGAAAACGACCCGTGAGGTCATTCTGGCGGCGATGAAGGATGAGCTGGCGCGAAACATGAAGCAATTACAATTGGAAAACCTCCAGCGCCCATTTTTTATCTCCTACACGATTCGTGATTTCACGTCTGTGTCCATAACGGCAACGCTGGGTGCGCTAATCGATTCGGACGTGAGCCCGCTGCGGAGTTATAATGTGCGCGTCATGGTTGGGGATTATCAGATGACCGATGAAAATTTTCAGGATTCCTCGCCGGGCGGTTTTCAAGGCTCATTGTTACAGGGCATGGATGCGCTGCCAATAGAGGACGATTATTACGGTATTCGTCGCGCGCTGTGGATTTCAACCGATCGGGTATACAAGAGCGCCTCTGAAAAATTTGAACGCAAAAAGGCAGCATTAGAGCAACAGGAATTGAGTGAGGAAGAGCGGTCGCTGGAAGATTTCAGTCGGGCATCGGTGGTAAAACGTTACAGTCCTGCGCCGAAGCTCATATTCGATCGGGGACGTTGGGAAGGCATTGTCCGCGAGCTCTCGGCGCTGTTCAAATCCTACCCAGATATTTACACATCACAGGTGAGGTTGAACCTGGTTCACGGTGATAGCTATTTCATCAATAGTGAAGGCACTGAGGTGATTCAGCCGTTCAGACTGGCTTCAATTGTCGTCAATTGTTCCAGCCAGGCGACCGATGGTGATTGGCTGAGTGACATGATCTTTTTCGTTGGCTTGAGCCCAGATGATTTGCCATCGCTCCCCATGCTGCAACAAGAGACGATAGCCCTTATCGAGCAAATGCTGGCGCTGCGCCGCGCCCCGGCCTTCGAGGGCGCCTACGCTGGCCCGGTGATGTTCGAAGGCAGCTCGGTTGCAGAGCTGCTGGCCCAGCAGTTTTTCGAGCGGCCTGGCGGGTTGCTGGCATTTCGCACACCAGTCATGGCCGGCATGGGCCGCTCACAATCCATTCCAAGCCAATCGCTCGAAGATAAAATTGGAACGCGAATCTTGTCGCGAGATCTAACTATCACAGCGCGGCCAACGATGACGACATTTGCCGGGAGCCGGTTGATCGGCAGCTCCGACATCGATGAGGAGGGCGTAATACCGCCGAATGAAATCGTATTGGTGGAGAACGGCATCTTGAGGACGCTTTTGAGCAATCGCATCCCAACGCTGAAATTAAGATCATCCAACGGCCATGATCGCCCAATGTTCAGCCTCGGCCGATTTGCCACCAGCCGGCTTGGGCCCAGCGTGATCGAAGTGACCACCAGCCAGGGAAAAAGCTTGGCTGAAATGAAAACCGAGCTGCTAAAACTGGCGGAGCAAGATGGATTGGATTATGCTATCATCGTCCGCAAAATCATGTCGGGCTTTCGTCCGATTACCGTCTATCGCGTCCGGGTTGCGGATGGAAGCGAGGAATTGGTCCGTTCGGTCACGCTGGGACGATTGGCGGCCAGCTCGTTCCGACGCATCTATGCCGCCAGCTCTGACCAAATCCTCTACCAAAAGGGGGGAATCCCCGCTTCCTATATCGTTCCCAATGCGCTCATCTTCGAGGAACTCGAGGTGGAACAGGAGAAACGATCGTTTACGCCCAGGCTGCCTGTTGTACCGAGCCCGCTGATCAGCACACAACAATAACTGGGCTCACCTATAAAAAGCGATGCCCGAGCGCTGATGAGCTCATAAAATTCGCTTGAAATCCTCTCTATGAGTTAGAATTAGGGACCAGTGGTACGAAAGTGTCAGATGATCTCCAGTGACACTGAAACCCATTAAGCAGAGAAGAGAAGAGAAGAGGGAAGAGTTCTGTAAATGAAAAAGCGTGCCATTTCGAGTGATGAGAGAAATCTGGTTATCTCATTGATGAGACATATAGCTTCCTCACTCCCCTTCGCTTTTCTCGGAATGACTGAAATTTTCCATTTTGCATCAGTGAAAAAAGAAGCAAACAAGGAGGGTATTCAAATGAACAAATATTGTGATCTGAGGATGTGGATATTGCTCGTTTCCTTGCTATTTGCTTGCGGCACAAAAACGGAAAAGCCCGTTTTCCAGGTCATAGCTGAACAAGAGCCAAATGATGCGCCAGCACAAGCGCAGTTGGTTTCCCATGGCGTAATCGTACAGGGCGTGATCGGTGCGCCAAAGGATCAGGACTGGTATCGGATTTCAATTCCAGGCGACAGTCTGGCAATTCTGAGAGCTGAGCTTACAGGGGTGTTAGGCTTAAATCTCAAGCTGGAACTATTTGATCGGAATAATGAAAAACTGATCGAAGCGGACAAAAACAAAGAGGACCTCGGCGAAACGATCAGCAATTATGGCCTGGTAGCTGGAGATTATTTCCTTCGCGTGCGAGAGCTCTGGGCCGAGGGAAAAGAACGAAAATTCAATGACACGACAGCATACCAGTTGCGCATCCAGCTTGCCAGGGTCCTGCCCGAACGTGAATTCGAACCAAATAATAAGGCCATCAGGGCCAATTTGCTGCAACCTGGCCGGCCGGTCTATGGCTATATCAGTCCTTATCAGGACGTGGATTGGTACAAGATCGCGCTTCCTCCAGAACGAAATCGCTTCTTAACGCTGCAATTGACAGGGATTGAAAACATGGACCTGGAAATGGCGATCTATGATCCAATCGAGGCAGAGCTCATGGTGCGGAATTCTGGCGGGAAAGGTGAAGGGGAAACGATCTTCAATTTGGGGATTCAGCCAGAATTGGAATATTATTACGTCGTGATCAAAGGGGGGAAGTGGCAATCTAATGAGGATTCTACCTATCGTTTGACCGCTTCTTTTCGGGACTTTTCTGGCCAAATGGAGCTCGAGCCCAACGATCGCCCGGTTCGCGCGACGCGAATTTCCAGCGGGGATACATTGAAAGGTGTCATTGACACCCCTGGGGATATCGATTGGTATCAGTTGCATAATTACTCCATCAATCCCCAGGTTGCTCGTATCGTCGCGCTTGGTGTGCCAAAAATCAATCTCAAGCTGACTGTGTTCGACGAGACAGAAAAAGCCATCTGGACCGTCAATGATGGAGGCGAAATGGAAAATGAGATCATTTCCAATATTGGCCTCCCGGGCAACTCCACCTATTATTTGAAGGTTGAAAATCTCACCAAGACCAGCAATATCGATCAGCCCTACTCGCTGCTGGCAATGGTCGATCCGTTAGCAGAAGGGGATGAGTTCGAGCCCAATAATGATTTTGACACCGCCACAGCGATCCAGGCGAACTCCAGGGTTAAGGGTTATGTCCATCCCATTGGTGATGTAGATTTCTATCGGCTCGATCTCACCAACAAATATCAAACCAGATTGAGGCTGACGCTAAAGGGGATCATCAAAGTGAATACGGATCTTGTCATTTACAATGATTCGAAGCAAAAAGTGGCTGAAGCAAACTCTCGACCCAGTGAAGCAACAGAAACGCTGACCGTGGATCTTTTTCGAGGAATCTATTACATCAAAGTTTATGATGACGATGGCAAACAGAGCAATCACCGCGATCCTTATGAATTGATCATTCTTGCCGATTAGTTACAGGCTGCGAAGGCAATGTTCTGAGAATTTCACTCTGCCCAGGCGCTCTGGTTTGTAAGGCCTCCAATGAAAGTATATTAAGGCCAATGCGCCCTTCCAGCAAAAAGAAATGGGCAAGATCATTTGTCGGAATGGGCATTTTCGCTCGAATATCTGACCAATCACGATTATTATACCTCGTGCCAAGCGGTTCTATAATGGTCAAAAGGAATCAGCCTCAGCCAGCAACTTCTCTGGGCGATGGGCGTATATGCGGTAGCAAAAAACGATAATCTTTTCTGAGAACCATGTCTATCGCCGAACAAAAACTACCTGCTGGCCTCCACCAATTGCTGTCTGATCAGCTTGGTCCGATGCAGCGAAGAATCGACAGGCTAAAGCGCCGTTATCGACAGCTTTGGTGCCAGATGCCGACGAGCTTCCCTGCGTTCGAGCGCTGCTACACCATCGATCAACAACATGATTTAGAACGCCGGGCTACAGCGCTTCTGAATCGAATGACAACAGATGCGGATAATCGTTCCCAAGATGCCGCGCGATTTAAAGCAAGGATCGAGGCGGTCGCGCCCTAAATTCTTACCCTCTGCGAGCAGGCCGGGCTTTCAATCGATCGTGAATTTGCAGATGGCTTCGAGCAAGCGACCAAATCGTTCTTGCAACGGGTCAGGCAGTTCGACCCTCAGGTCAAGTCAGAACATGTCTATCAAGCGTTGAGGAACGTCTGGATCATGAACTCGCTCCAGGCGCTATGGCAAAAAGAAATGGATTGCACGGCACCGATGTTCGCTTACAGCATGCTTTATCCCTATTCCGATAATCTCAACGATGATTCGGGCTGTTGCGCCGACGAAAAGTTTGCGACGAACCTCAATTTCAAAAACTGGCTGGAGGGAGAAGCGGGCGCCTATCGAAACGCAACCGAGCAGAAGATCTACTTGTTGGTCAAAATGATCGAGCGCCAGTTCTCCCGAGACCGATTCCCTGGGGTGTTCCAGAGTTTGCTGGCGATTTTCAACGCTCAGATCAAAAGCCTTCTCCAGGTAAGCGGGAATCATGAGTTGAATAGCGATGAAATTTTAGAGATCAGTCTGGAAAAAGGGGGGACTTCGGTGCTGGCCGATGGCTATCTCATCGATGGCATGATAGACGAAAAGCAGGAGGATTTTTGCTTTGGCTACGGTGCGTTTTTGCAGTTTGCTGATGACCTGCAAGATGTGGAAGATGATCTGGCGAATGGCCATCGCACACTGTTTTCTCAGCAGGCTGAATTGGGTTATCTCGATGGTCTGGCGAACAGGCTATTTCATTTGATGCAAGCCGTCGTCTATCAGCATCTCTCGGCGCCCCGCTATCAACGCGTGAGAGCTTTGATCCTGAATGATTGTTGCTTCATGATCCTGGAGGCCATCGGCAAGACATCACGATTTTATTCCCCACAATATACTCAAGTGATCGCGCGTCATTTTCCGTTTACCTTCCCTTATTTTCAGTGGGTGAAGACGAGATTAAAACGAATGTTGGTAAAGGGGCATGATGATCGGTTTTTAGGAGGGAAGGGCATGGAGAACCTGGTTGATTAAATGGAATATATCTTTGCCATGCGCATTTTGCCGAAGCGATGTTTCTAACAGAGACAAAAGGATCGTTTATCGTCCCGCTGCTCGCAATGTCCGTTGAACTCTAAACTCATGAGTTATCGCCCAGACACCAGTTAAATATTCTGTTCCGAAGATGAAGGAACAGCTCAATTGAGAATCATGAATTGAATCTGAAATTCCAAAATGAACTCATCATTTCTTAAGATATTTTTCTGGGACGGTGAGCTCATCAAGCAAGGGATTGACATTGTCGCTCCGTGAATTCAGCGATTCTCGGGGATCTCAGTATTAAAAAGCATCTCGAAATAAACAAACATCTAACGCGATTTTAGGATTACTTCGATTTAGAAATTTGCGGTATACCAAAATTCTAAAATGAAGATTTCCCTTTAAAGAGGCACACGAAAGGCACGAAAAGAAAGCAATAGCCCTTCTGGGATTCCGGGTCATTCCTTGGATTCTGTTAGCAAAGAGCTTTCATTTTCAAGCGTCATGGATTATTTTAGAAATTTAGATTGCACCTAAATTTCTAAAATGAACCATGGCAGAGAAATATAAAAACCAATTGCCCACGAAACACACGAAATGACGCGAAACAAGAAAGATAAAAAGTGCGCTCCAAATATTTTCGTATGTTCGGAGGGCATCTGAAAAACGAAATTTTCATTTTAGAATTTCAGGTAATAAAAATTTTTGGGACCACAGCATTAGAACTTATACAGAAATGAAGTTCCGAAGTGCTTTTTTCCGTGTGAGTTCTGTTACCGTGTCCAAAAATTCTGAGAGCTTTCGTTTCTGAGACCAATATCGAAATTCATAAATGAACAGGCCAAAGAAAATTTAAAACTCTTTACCCACAAAACACATGGAATGACGCCAAGGAAGATAAATAAGATGTGCTTTCAACATATTTTCGTGTGTTCGGTGGGCATCTTAAAAGAATATATTTTCATTTTAGAATTTCAAATTGAATTAGAATCAGAAGACATTTCGACAATCGACAAAGCACGCCACATAACGCATAAGGAGTATGGATGAGAATCTATTTTTCGGCATCGATTTCTGGAGGCAGAAAGTATTTGGGAGTCTATAAAACGATCGTGGCATATTTAAAAGAGCAGGGTCATCAGGTGTTGACGGAGCATATCGTCATCGATAATATTTTTGACTTCGAGAATCAACTTAGTCCGCAGGAGATTTTCGAGCGCGATATTCAATGGCTGAATGACTGCGATCTTGTTGTCGCTGAGGTATCAAATCCTTCGCTGGGCGTTGGATATGAGATCTGCTATGCGCTGGAATATGGCATTCCCACGTTGTGTTTGTATCAGCCAGATATCTTTGTGAGCCGGATGATCCTTGGCAACACCTCGCCAGCGATCAGATTATCGCAATACCGCGATGAAAAGGAACTGTTCGAAAAATTAGATGCCTTCGTGAGCCAGAATGGTCCAAAATCGAGAAGTCCCAACAGGACCAAGGCGAATATTTGCCTCTCACAAATATAACCTGATCTTCCATTTGGTCAATAAGCTGGTAACCCAGAGCATCAGCAGCGCAAACACAAGCGAGCGAGCAATGCCGATTACGCCAGTCCCAAGATATTGAGCGATGAATTGAATGCCCAAAATTGCCATTAGCGCATAAAAAATCTCTGGAAGGATGTAAGCCAGCAACGGATTCTCCCCGGCGGGCTTTAAAAATTGCGCCCACTTCTTGAATCCTCTTACATCCACGAGCCAATAAAGTAGAAGGAATACGAAGCAGCAGATGGACGAGCTATACAGACACCACGTTGGGGTGGCGCTAATCTTGGATATGCCGTATAAAGGCCGAAGTAAATAGCCTGCCAGATACAGCATCACAGCGAATGTGGCGATCCATCTCATTCTGCTTCGAGGAGTTTGGGCCGGAGAGCCGTCCAGGAATAGCGTCGCGCTGATGACCCCTGCTATGGTGATCGATGAATGCCCGGCAATATGTCCGCCCAGCCAGAGATATTGGGTGATCGGCGACAAAAAATCCAACCGACCGTTTTTATCGCCGATGTAAATGGCAATGAACAGGCCCAGCATGCCGATCATAGCGGGCAAATTGTTTCGGGATAGGAAATATACCGCGCAGCAGACCAAATAGGCCCAGCCGATCAGACCAAGGATGCCCCACCAGCTTGTGCGCAGCCAATGAACTTCGCTGCCCTCACCAGCGCGATAGGTTAATGCCAGAAACGTTAAAATCATCAAACCAGCAGCGCGAGCCAGCAGGATCATCAACCGCTTTTGCCCTGTCGCTTTCGGATACTGATTCCAGATCAGGATGACAGCAATATAAAGCAATAATGACCACCAGGCAGAGGGTATGCCCGTTGCGGCAGGATTAATGTTCTCTGAATTGACCATCAACAATCCTACTACCAAAAGCCCAATGGTGCGAACGAGAATATGTTTCCAGATTTGTGTGACGGTTTCTCCGCGAGCCATTCGCCTTTGAATGGCGAAAGGGATCGCCATCCCAACGATGAATAAGAACGCTGGAAAGACAATGTCCACGAAGGTCATGGCATCTGCTTCTGGGGGAGCATGCTTCAGCCACGGTGGAATCTGCTGAATCGAAGCCAGATCGTTCACGAAGATCATCGTCAAAATCGTTAAGCCGCGAAAGATGTCGATGGAGGCGATGCGGTCAGTCGTTGATTGGGTCATTTTTTGTTTTAATGATGGGCAAATGGCCAATTTGCTTTGCAGTTTTTCAAATTGATCGATGTGAGTTATTAGTTCTTTGTAAGGAGAAAATAATACGCTTTAGTTTATAGAGGTCTCTTGTCTTCAAACCGAATTTCATGACCGAGCCTCTGCCATTAATTTCTCCTGAAATTCTAAGATGAAAATTTATTTTTGAAGATGCCGACGGAACAAATGAAAACATATTAAAAGATTTTTTCGTTTTTCTTCTTTCGCGTCATTCCGTGTGTTTCGTGGGCAGAGAATCTTTATATTCTTCTGCCGTGGTTCATTTCAGAAATTTTGATATTGCTCTCAGAAATGAAAGCTCTCAGAATTGTGTTGGACACGAAAATGGAACCCACACAGAAAAAGCCCTTTAAAGACTCAATCTGTATCAGAGGCGGGTTTTCATGTTGAGTTTTCTGTCATTGCGAAGCGCAGAGCGCCGAAGCAATCTGCTAAATAGAAGAAGATTGCTTCGCTTCGCTCGAAATGACATGGCGCGCTAAGGCTGATTTTGAGTTATTCCTTGTTTACAAGCTCAGCTCCAGCGCCATTTCAAAAAATTGGATCAATCCACCTCGCTCTTCCTCAGAAAGCGATTCAATATTAGCCGCCTTCACCAATAACTGAACCGCTTTTTCGAAATTCCGAAAGCGTTGCTCCAGCGAATTGATTCTTGATTCACCATCGTGCTCAAACCTGAGTAATAAACTCGATTCAATAAGCTGAATTACTCAGCTACTGATAGGCGAAGAGCCAGAGACCATTTTTATGGTAGGGCAGGAGGCCGTCCTGCCCTGGATTATTTTTTAAACAGCGAGGCGAGAAAATCGAACAATCTGCCCAATAATCCTCGCTCGCGGCCACCTGGGATATACACATCATCCGTTTCATCGATATAGACGATGCCGTCACCATCCTCATCCACATATTCGTCGGAAGGAACTTCTCCGCCAGGAACAGTAACGGATGTCAGCGCGCGTTTGAATCGGTTCCAATCGAACAGCGGGCCAGGATCTGGTTTCCAGGGCGACACCTCCTGGTGGCCGCGAATCAAATCGACTGGGATGTTGAATTGCCTCATTTTTTGTTTCACCAACCAGATCAATGCTTCATATTGAAAGTCGGTGTAACGGACGATCTGACCATCGCCTTGCAGCTCGATGCCGATGCTCCATCGGTTCAAGCTCTCGCGCAACTGGCCGCGAATGACCCAACTGCTTCTCCCCGCATGCCAGGCCGTATCTTCATCCCGCACCATCTGGACGATCGGCCGCTCTTCGCGCGCAATGATATAATGCGCCGAGGCCTGATTGGTGGACCGCCATACCGCTGGCTTGAACCAGTTGATGGTCCCCTCAAAGCTATTGATCATGCCATTGGTGCTGCCAGTATGATGAATAATGATCATGGCGTTCTCGATCTTGCCAGGATCAAAAAATTGGCTCTCTATCCATTCTATCCGCATTGTTTGCCTCCTGAAAAATTGGTCATGAATTTACTGATTGATCTTCTCTTTCGAAGATGAATTGAATACTAAAATAGCTACTTTTCATGGAACGTATTCATGATGATAAAAATACTTTCTATCAAGCCGCCGAATTAAATCAACGGCGCTTTTCGGACTTCGATTCTGTATCAATTCACGGATTTTCTGAGATGATTGGTTTAATGCCTTTTTCGGATTGGTCAGCTAAGGAACGCAGATTAGAAAACCGTTCCTGCTACCTTTGTATCCGCCCATCAAGATTGAAATAGTTTTGTGATTTCATCTTGAGGAAACTGTGGTAGCTCGATTTCCTGGTTTTCGACCACGAGCTTGACACCATATTCAACTGGCATCACCTTGCCGATGTTTCGGATGTCGATCCGGTTTTGCTTGAAATTTTCGATGATTTTGCTGGTGAAGTGCGGATCGACGACGATCAATAAGGCCCCAGAGGCGATGGCCCCCAACGGATCAATATCGTACTGATCGCAGAGCAGCTTGGACTCTGGAAGGATGGGAATTTCATGCTCGAAGACTTTAAGCCCAAGTCCATTAGCCATGGCTAATTCATGCAGCCCCATCGCCAATCCGCCCTCGGTGGGATCATGCATGGCGCGGACGCCGCCGATCTGAGTCGCCAGCCTTGCGTCCTGAATCACGCTAATACCCGGATCGCGGAGAAAATTTCGGCACTTCTCCACCAGCTCAGGGGAATATAGCTCGGCCAGTTGCTCAGCCTTTTCTCTGGCGATGATGGAAGTGGCCTCGATGGCAATGCCCTTGCTCAGGAGCACATCATCCCCGGGGCGCACGTTCTCGCCAGTGATTAGCGAACTTTTCTCGGCAACGCCGAGCATCTGGCCTACCAGGATCGGTCGATCCAGACCGTAAGTGATCTCCGTATGTCCGCCGCAAAACAGAACGTCCAGCTCCGAGCATGCGGCATGGAGCTGCGCAAAGATGTCCTCTACCAGGCCGGCATCTGTCTTTGCCTCCGGCAGCAGAATTGTCGCCAGAAACCAGCGGGGAATGCCACCCATACACGCGATATCATTGGCATTAACGTTAATTGCATAATAGCCGATATTCTCAGTCACAAAAGTGATGGGATCGGTTTTGGCGATCAAATAAAAATCGCCCTGGTCGATCACCGTTGCATCGATCCCGATTTTGGGGCCGACTACAACGGTTTCATCCTCCATGGTGTATTTTTCCAATAGTGCCGATAGAAAGGCTGGGGACAACTTGCCGATTGGTAGCGCGTGCTGAGGATCGATCATGGTTGGATCTCCACTTCGAATGTCACAGTACCGCCGCCCGTTTTTTCGCATGGATCCAGGCATTGCACAAAAGCGCGATTTTCATCGCGTTTGTTCAATCCAATTTCAATCGGCGCTATGCCATGGGATAGCGCCACATGATAGGGCAGTAACGAGGCAAGCGAATGCATGCAAATTCGACCTGATTTTTCGGGGCTAAGAATATAGCCCTGTTCCAGCCAGAATTGGTCTCCAGGATGATATACTGGACAGTTTCCTCTCACCGATACCACAGTGATTTTGAGATCGCTTCCCATCCTGTCGCTCCTGAATGCATTGGATTGAATATGATAATCGTGATAACGATTGAGTTGCCCTCGCCATCAATCAATTCTCTTGGATGATCACCGAATTTTATTGTCGCGCCATTCATCCTCAATTGGTAAGAGCTATTAAAGCCCATTTGCAATGGCTAATATATCAAAATAAATTCTGTTTGTCAATCAAAAATAAAAAATATTTTGTCCTTGCATTTTTATGGCAGTTTTGTTATAATAGGCTAAACTTTTGCGCTCAAATAGAGTGACATGCAAATTTTTAAGATGAACCATGACCATCGAAATTGAAAAATCTTCGGCCACGGAATTGGAACTGGCACGGAAATGAAATTTCGAAAGACTTTTTCACGTGCGAGTTCAATTGGAATGAACCACAAAAATCATTTCGGTGGTTCGCTTAAATCTGATCTTCTTTTGGATAGGCATCATTTTAATTCAGCTTGTAAATAAACCACAACTATGGAGCGATTCGATGACTGATGCTGTGCTTGCTAAGCCGCAACACTCTCCTGAATTTCGCCTGCGTCGCTTTCTCAATTGGTTCCCGATGGGACTCACCTATGCATTTCTGTACATGGCTCGCTATAATTTAACAGTCTCCAAAAATGCTCTGGGCGATCTGATGTCTAAAAGCGATTTCGGATTGATCTTCGGCATCGGGACCTTCACCTATGCATTTGCCTTTCTGGTGAATGGCCCGCTGACTGATCGCATTGGAGGCAAAAAGGCGATCCTCATTTCTGCTTTTGGCGCTGCCACCATGAATTTGTTCATGGGACTGACGCTCTACCTGCTATTAGCCCAACAAATCAAACTGAACCTGCTGGTTGTTTTCTCCATTTGCTATATGCTCAACATGTACTTCCAAAGTTTTGGAGCGGTGGCAATCGTCAAAGTCAACGCCTCGTGGTTTCATGTGCGGGAGCGCGGCGTTTTCGGTGGTATTTTCGGTGTGCTGATCTCCTTAGGGCTCTATTTTGCATTCGACTGGAGTGAAGCTGTGGTGCGCGCCACCATGGCCAACGTGAACAACAAATTGAACTTCCTGGAGGCTGGGCTACGACATCTGATCGGAGCGACCAACGCCACGGTCGATCAAACCTGGTGGGTGTTTTTTGTTCCAGCCATCATTCTTTACCTGTTTTTCATTCTCGAATCTTTTGTTTTAAAGGACCGGCCTGGCCAGGCTGGCTTTGCCGATTTCGATACCCACGATGCCTCGTCTGGCGAAGAGGATCGAAAATTCAACTTAGCAGAGATTTTGACCCGCATTTTGACCAATCGTGTCATCATCATCGTGGCCATTATTGAGATGTGTACTGGCGTACTGCGGCAGGGTGTCATGCACTGGTATCATATTTTCGCCAAAGAGGAGCTCGGCTTGAAGCCAACCGATTTTATGCAAGCCCATTGGGGACTGATGCTGATGATCGCTGGCGCCAGCGGAGGGATGTTAGCCGGCTTTCTTTCGGATAAAGTTTTCGGTTCCCGACGCGGTCCGGTTGCTGCGTTGCTCTATGGCGCCATGATCCTTTGCACCATCATCATGGCATTCGTGCTGTACAACCCACTCTATCTGGCGATCCTGGTGACCGTTATTTCATTCAGTGTGATTGGCACGCATGGCATGTTATCGGGGACTGCAACCATGGATTTCGGCGGTCGGCGCGCCGCTGCTACCGCGGTCGGCCTGATCGATGGCGCGGTGTACCTGGGAACTGCTATTCAATCGGTTTCGCTGGGATTTCTAACCGAGAAAAACTGGCACTACTGGCCGCTATTTTTGATCCCGTTCTCAATTTCGGGATTTGTTTTGGCACTGAACATCTGGCACGCGTTCCCGAAAGGCCGAAAAACTGGCCATTAGCAATCGTTGAGAACCAAAAATTTTCAGAACAAATTTCGCGGAGGGAGTATGAAAGTTTTTGTGAGTTCAACCTATGAAGATCTAAAGGAATATCGCGAGGCGGTTCGCGATGCCATCATTGCCAGAGGCTATCAACCGATAATGATGGAATATTTTACGCCCGAAGGAACGGAGCCGCCAAAACCAGAGTGTTTGAAACGACTTCGTGAGGCCGATATTGTCATCGCGATTTATGCCTTTCGCTACGGCCATGTCTTTGAAGGCGATGAGAAGTCCATCACTGAGTTGGAATATGAACTGGCGGTTGCGAAGAAAAAGAAGATCTTCTTCTTCATGCCGCACAAAGATCTTGCCAGGAGATGGCCGAAGCAATATCGAGAGGAGGATGAGAGGCTTCGAGAATTCAGAGGGAAAATCCAAAGAGATCATTATGTTCAGTTTTTCAGGAGCAAGGATGATTTAAAATTCCTGGTCGCAAAGACCCTGCCTCGAGATATGAAATTGGATGTGCAAAAAGCCCTGGACGATGCTCGCGATGAAGCGAAAAATGTCCCATCTCAAAAACGAATGGAAATCGTCAAGCATCTGGTCGAAGAGAACGAAGAGGGGCATTTGAAAGATGAGGCGTTGGCGCTCAGTTCCCGGCTCATTGTCGGCGATTTCGACACTTTCGATCATTCAATCAAACAAACGCTCATCTATGCAACTGCGGAGCTACTTACTGGAAGCATAAATGTAGCAGAATACGTGAAAGTTGCGAATCGCTATACGCGCAAAAAGCGGCTTAAGCGGATGATCCGGCGGGCTGCGATGCCAGCCTTTCTGTTTATGCTGATCGGGTTGTTCATCGGGATTCTGTCCTACCGATACAACTGGTTCAACGCTCGCGTAAAATATTTAGCGGCAAGAAACACGGATCGGATGGACGTGGTCGAATGGCTGGCAGAGCAAAAGGTCGGCGAGAACATCAATTTCGATGATGTCGCCAGCCCGGGTACCCTGAAAGCGATCATCGGGTTGAGTTTCGCCTATGAATTGGATCCCAAAAATCGGGAGCTCATGGCCAATCTGGAGCGATTGCTGAGGGATGTGCGTCGGGACCTTCGTCAGAAGCATACGCCGCCAGAGCGATTGCAGAACGATTTGGTCGTGTTGAATAAAATTTACGAATATGTGCCTTACGTGGGAATTCGCAACGTAGCGGATTCGCTCAAGCCGCGTGTGGATCTGATCAACCTGGAGCAACAGTGGAGCAAGCCCGAGGTCAGTGATACAGAACTGCTGAACGGTTATCAGGCTGTGCTTCGGGATTACCGGCATCAAATTGATGCGGCCGCGGTGGAACGGAAAATAGACGAGCTGTCCAAATCGGTGGCCCTCTTCGAGCAGATCAAGGCCATGCAGGCCTCGGATACGGTGACGATTACAGAACAGAGGAAACTATGGGAGTCCTTTGTCGCCGATCATCGTCCCAGTCCTGAGCGGGCCTATGGCCAGTCCGAAATTAAGCGGATCGATGATCTCATCGAAGAATATGCCAGCATCCCGAAAGAGGATGCTTTTGTGACATGCCGGAGTGTGGCGGATTTAAACCCAATCGTTATAACCGATCGTTTTTCGATCGGCAATGTCTGCGCCTGGGCGAAAGTGCGCGCACCGCGGACAGAGAACGTGGTGTTCAAATGGTACGCAAATAATTCGCTCTACCACACTTTCTCTGTGAAGGTCGATCGCAATCTCGATCACGGCTATCGCGTTCACTCGGCAAAGAACTACGGTTCAGAATATAGAGGACGAAACGAAGTTCGGCTCTATAATAGTCAGAATCAACTCATAGGACGGAGGGTATTTTATGTCGGATAAGGCGACTTTTGATGTCATCATTTTAACGGCCCGACCTGCAGCAGGCAAATCCGAGGTCATCGATTATTTGAAAAAGACCGATGTTGCGACCCGAACAAAACGGTTTCACATCGGCGAATTCGATGAGATCGATGATTTTCCGTTCGTCTGGGATACCTTTGTGATCGACGATATCATGACCAAACATGGTCGGCCAAGATTGTTCACTGATGAGCAATATTATTTCAAAGACCATTTTATCTGGAACATGTTCATCGAGAAGATCAATGTCGCTTATGCGAAGAAACTGGCCTATAATCCCAATTATCACGCCACCCATACCGCGATCATCGAGTTTGCGCGCGGGGGAGAAAATGGAATTGGCGAGGCCCTTTCGTATTTGAGCGATGATATTTTGAGCAAGGCGGGAATTTTTTATATTGATGTCTCCTACCAGGAATCAGTTCGAAAGAACCGTGCGCGGAAACGCGTGGGGCAGGAGGACTCGATCTTGTTTCATTCTCTGCCAGATGAAAAGATGGAATTCTATTACAAGATCAACGATTGGGAAAAGCTTACCCAGAACGACCCTGAATATATCACAGCCAAAGGAATTCGCGTTCCTTATGCGGTGTTCAAGAATGAACCCGATCTGACCACCCCGGGGGGCGAACCGTTGGGCTTAGCGCTGGAACAGACGTTCGGTCGGCTCTGGAGCCTCTGGACCAGGAATCGATGAATCTACGATCAGACAACAAGCTGCGCTGATCAATGTTTGGCAGATGCGCGGTAATTTTTTGACCGAACATTTTTCATATTCGTAGTGACGCATCAGCCAAACTCGGCGCTAAAGTTTCGTTCTTCGATTTATTTCTGGTCGGCAGGAAAATCCATTGATTGGATGGAAGCAACCGCCTGCTATTCCAGCCTGGGGGTGAGTGATCGAGCGGATAGGATTTGGAGAGCAATTGGGGATCGGGGCCTGTGCTTGAATGAATCGTTTCATCGAAGGCGCAAGCTCCGATCCCTAAATCATCTGCCCGCGATCTGCCTCAGCGTCCAATTGATTGATCGCCAGCTCTTTGGTCGCTATTCCCTCTTCAAAATTCTCCCTTCAACCTTCGAATCGATCGTTTTCTGCTGTTCCACGGCCTTCATTACCACATCGGTCAGCGGGATCATCAGATCAATTACATGATCAGGCGAAAATCCCAGATATTTGTCGGCATTGGAAATGACGAAATCGACCGTAGCGCCCAAATAGATTCTGTCCGGCTCAATGGGGCTCCCAGCAATAGTTGCCTGAAGGATTGTTACCGTACCGTCTGGGTTCGCCTTCCACTCGTATTTCAATCCTGACACCTGGAGGATCCCGCTGGAGCCAGCGGCTGCTGCCTGGGCATTGGTGCGCAACAGATCGAGCACCTGTTTCCCCGTGGCTTGAAATTTGGTGATCGAATTATTGAATGGCAGGATATTTTTGATATCCAGCTTTTTAATGGGACCTGCGGACAGATCCTGGCGGATGCCTCCACTGTTGATGAGCGCAAAATCGGCCTGGCTGAACTGGCGCATGCAATCGGTCACGAAATTGCCGATATTGCTCTCAGAATTACTGGATCGCCGCCAGCTTGTCTTTAATTCGCCGATGACCCTGCCATATTGCTCATCGATCATTTGCTGAAATTTTTTGACCTCGGTTTCAAGCTCGGGGTCCGCTTCGATCCCTTCATTCCATAGCGGGATCAATTGATACTGATAGCTGAACAAAGTATCTGCTGCAACGACGAGATCCAGTCGCCCCAGGTCTCGCCAGCCGCTTCCGGCTTGAACGATAAGCTTGCGATTGACTTTGATGGGTTGTTTTAGCCGATGGTGGCTATGGCCACCGATAATGACATCCACTTCCGGGCCAACGCTTTCTGCCAGGAGCGAATCAGCTTGCAAACCGTTGTGGCTCAAAATCACAATGAGATCTGTCAACGGATCCAAAATTCTGGCAAGCGAATCCACAATTGCAGCGGAAGGACGGGCGACCAATTGATCCCGTTGCGGGCGATTCAGATAATTGGGAAGATCATCGACAATGGTGCCGATCACGCCGACCACAAGGTTGCCCTTGCTGTAAATCTGATAGGGTTCTTTGGTGAATAGCCGACCATCGGCGTGAAAAAGGTTGGCTGAAAATACAGGGAAATTGCAGAGATCAAACAGCTTTTGAGCGTTCTCCACCGAAATATCGAATTCATGGTTGCCTGGTGTAAGGCCATCGAACCCGACGCGATTAAAAAAGTGTACCAGCGCACCGCCCAACGCCCCATCATATTCGATATCACAAATCGGGGACCCGGTCATGAAATCCCCTGCGTTGAGCAATAGCGTGGCCTGATTTTCACTCCGAATTGCTTTGACGTAATGATTCAGCGCCAGAACGCCTCCCAACTCACGACCTTGATTGCCATGATCTCTGTTTTTTACCGTTTGCGGCAGAAAACCGCCATGCATATCATTCATGTGAAGGATAGTGATTTTATCGGTGTGAGGTGCTGATGGAGGATGAACTTTGGTTGTCCCACATCCGAGCAGTAACAGCAGCATCATCCAGTTGATCATTATTTTCCGCATGCCTAAACCCTCATGTTGAATGGTTCATTGCTACCTGCTTCTCTTCGTTAAATGCCAATAAAAATCCAGATCATCACATTTGCGAAAATTTGTCCCTCGACTTTTTTGAGCGTTAAGGATTAAAATCCAAGCAGGCCCCTTGGGTGGAATAAAAATTCTATTGGGGAATGCTGATCTCCTCACCGAGAACCTGGAGTTTTATCGACGGCGAATTTAGCCATTTCCTACCCCAAAATCAAGCAAAATATTTTCAGAAATGTGGTTGACAATATAAAAAGAATTTAGTATTTTGTATCCAGCCTGTCCAGAGCAGCGCTGAAGGCACTGAAAGACCCCAAGCTCCAACGTTATGTGGATTTGATTTTTTGAATCGAGGGTGGAAATTAATTTCCACGAATTATGGCAATAGGTCGATGACTGCTGATTGATCGATCGCAAGCCACAGACGATCGTCCCAACGGTGTAGTTGTTCCGTTAGCGATCCTTCCGAGGTTCCCGATGTGATGTACTAAACTTTGGGACGTAGCAGGAGTGAGTGAACGATCCGAAAAATGGTGATAAGATCGTCCCGGAAGAAAAAAATCGAGCCAGATTTTGGTCATGACCAGAAAATTGATAAAGAGATCCAGCCAGGTTTTTTCGCGATGGTTAAACATATTGTCATGTGGAAGCTGCATGAATCTGCCGAAGGTCGCTCCAAATCAGATAATGCACAATTGATGAAGCAGTGGCTTGAGCAGTTGAAAATCAAAATTGCTGAGATCGAGCATCTGGAGGTGGGGATCAATTTCACTGATGCTGAGGATGCCTATGATGTGGTGTTATATGCTGAGTTCAGAGATCGCGGGGCATTGGATCGCTATCAGACCCATCCAGAGCATATTGGTTTTAAACAGCGAATTCAAAACCTTCGTCGGGACAAGAAGGTCGTTGATTATGAAATTTGATTCTGGAATTGATTAGCCGAAAATTGGAAATTCGCCTGCTGATCGGTTTAATTGGAGATGCTTATGCCTCTGACTTTCGACATGCCGCTGGAACAGTTGCAACGCTATATGGGAAAAAATCCGCGACCGAACGATTTTGATCAATTTTGGAATGATGGAATCGCTGAAGTGAAATCGATCGATCCAGATGTGCAGATGGTCGCCTCGGATTTCGAAACGCCGTATGCCGAATGCCTGGATCTGTATTTTACGGGTACGGAAGGAGCTCGCGTTCATGCCAAGCTGCTTCGTCCCCGCCATGCCAGGGCTCCGCATCCCGCGCTATTGATGTTTCATGGTTATGCTGGAAATGCTGGCGATTGGGTTGATAAGCTCGGTTATGTGGCGCAGGGTTTCACGGTTGCTGCAATGGATTGTCGTGGGCCAGGCCGGACAGTCAGAGGATCGCGGGGGAGTAAAGGGCAATACGCTCAGAGGCCATATTATCCGCGGCCTGGACGATGCACCAGAGAAACTGCTTTACCGGCAGATATTTCTCGACACGGTGCAGTTAGCTCGGGTGGTCATGGAGATGCCCGATGTGGATGAAAATCGAGTTGGCGCTATGGGCGCCAGTCAGGGAGGGGCATTGACGCTGGCCTGTGCTGCTTTGGAGCCGAAGATCAAATATATCGCCCCGGTGTTTCCATTTCTGTGTGATTACCAGCGCACCTGGGAGATCGATCTGGCTGAGCACGCGTACGAGGAACTGCGCGATTATTTTCGGCGATTCGATCCGCTTCACCTGCGCGAGCAAGAGATCTTTACCCGATTGGGCTACATCGATGTTCAGCATCTCTGTCCCAGAATCGCTGCCGAGGTGCTATGGGGCATCGGCTTGATGGATACCATTTGCCCGCCCTCGACACAATTTGCCGCTTATAACAAAATCATCTCTAAGAAATCAATGGCCATTTATCCCGATTACGGACATGAGAATCTCCCCGGCCATCAAGATCGGGTGTTTCAATTCATGGCCACATTGTAGTCGGGAGATTTTCATCCTGCTGGAACCAATAAAAGAGGACGCCGATGGATCCATGGGTCTGGTCAATCGCGAATTACGATTACCTTCACAGAGCAATTGAGCGGTGTCGACAACAAAAAGTCATCTTGCCGACCTTTGCGCAATTAAAGAACCCCCACAGCATTCCCAAGGCTATTCAACATCAGTTGGAATCCATTGCCCTTCATGATTTGCACCCCCTGAATCTTTTTCGCATCCATTGGTGCAATGATCCTGTGACTGGCAAGATCGGAGACATCAATTACCTTGAAATTCCACAAACCATCACCGGCGTACCTGCGCGAATTATCGGTCTGGTGGGGAAGCATTTTCCCACCGGTGCCCATAAGGTCGGGGCGACCTACGGGTGCCTGGTCCCGTACTTGGTGACTGGTCAGTTCAATCCAGATTACCATAAAGCGGTCTGGCCCTCGACCGGCAATTACTGCCGCGGGGGCGTCTTTAATTCTCGGCTGCTTTCGGTCCATTCGGTGGCGATTTTGCCAGAACAGATGAGCCAGGAGCGGTTCGATTGGTTGCGCGAACGGGGTGCTGAGATCTATGCCACGCCAGGCTGCGAGAGCAATGTCAAAGAGATCTACGATAAATGCCATGAACTGGAAGCGACAAGCGATGCCTATTTCATTTTCAATCAATTTGAACAATTTGGCAATGCGATCTGGCATTACGAGATCACCGGCGCAGCGATCGAGCAGGTCTTTGCCCAGATAAAAGGACCGCATCAGCGCTTTGCTGGCTATGTGAGCGCTACTGGGTCGGCCGGGACGATTGCGGCTGGGGATTATCTGCGCGCCCGGTTTCCGCTGATCAAGGTGCTGGCTGCCGAGGCCCTGCAATGTCCCACCTTGTTGATGAATGGCTTCGGAGCGCATCGCATCGAAGGGATCGGCGATAAGCATGTACCCTGGATCCACAACATCAAAAATCTCGATCTGGTTTGCGCTATCGACGATGAGCACCCGCTGCGCGTGCTACGATTGTTCAATGAGCCCGCTGGTCAAAACTGGCTGGTACAATTGGGGGTCAACCAGGAGGTGATCGAAAAGTTGCCGCTGTTAGGCATTTCTTCGATCGCCAATCTGCTCAGCAGCATCAAATTGGCAAAGTATTTCGAATTCACTGCTCATGATGTCATCTTTACGGTGTTCACCGATTCAGTGGACCTGTATCGCTCGCGCTTGAAGGAGCTCACCGAAGCGTATGGTCAGTACACGATTCAGCAGGCGGAATTAGACTGGAATTGCGTCATCAAAGGCCAGGGCATCGATTATATCAAAGAGCTGACCTACTACGACAAAAAGGCCATCCATCATCTCAAATACTTCACGTGGGTGGAACAACAGGGCAAGGACGTGACGGAGTTGAACGAGCAATGGTATAATGAAAACTATTGGCAGGAGCGATTTTCGATCGTCCCGCTATGGGACCAGTTGATAGAAGATTTCAACAGAAAAATCGGGTTGTGATCCAGTGGAGGCCCCGTCTTTTGGCTCAAAGCTCAGATCGATAACGATCGTTTCATGACTGGCTCGATCATTTGTGACTGATCGCAATGACCAAATCATGCCGCGTGAGGACCCAGAAGGCATCAGAAAATTCAAAAAAGAGGCTATAATCCGTATTGCAGAGGTGAATTGATTCATGTCAGCACCAAGGAGAATCATTAAAAATGTCCTGGTCAGCGTCAGGGATAATGACTTGAAATTGGTCGATGTGGTCTTTGCTGATCAGATCGAAAAAATTATCCCACAAAATGACCATATTATTCACTGGAAGGATATCTCCACCCGGGAGCGATGGGAGCGATTTAAGCGAGCCGTCCCCACCAGCGGCGCCATCGAAGATGTCCCGATTTATGATGGCGAATTTCTATTATTAATGCCCGGGGCCATCGATTCCCATGTTCATTTTAACACCCCGGGGTTCGAGCATCGCGATGATTTTGCGCATGGGTCGCTGGCAGCCGCCTATGGTGGCGTGACGACTGTACTCGATATGCCCTGCACGTCAATTCCGCCGGTCACTTGTGCGAAAAATTTGAAGATTAAAATGAAAGCAGTCCAGGGCCAAAGTTGGGTGGATTTTGGTTTCTGGGGCGGTATATCAGGCCAAGACCTCAAAAGTTTCGAACGCATCACTCGGCACGTTGCCGAATTGCTGCAAATGGGGGTCGTCGGATTCAAAGCCTATTTGATCTCTGGTATGGAGAGCTTCACCGATTTGATGCCCAAACAGATGGAATTCATTGCCGCCATGATCGAAGAGATCGGCAGCATCCTGGCGGTTCACGCCGAAGATAAGACGCTGGTTCAACAGCGACAGAAGGCATTCGAAAGCAAATGGATGAACAATTGGCAGGCCTATTGTGAGGCGCGCGATGATATTGCCGAGGCCACGGCGGTGAGGAAGCTGGTGCGCATCGCTGAACGGACTGGGTGCCGGATTCATATCGTCCATCTGAGCTCAAAACTGGCGCTGGAGCAAGTCGGTTTGGCTCAATTGCAGGGATTGGAAATTAGCGCGGAAACCTGCCCCCACTATCTTTACTTCACTGAAGATGATTTTCGGAATGAATCCATTGCCAATTACCTGAAGACCGCGCCGCCGGTGAAGCGGGCCAAGGATCGGGAGGCGCTATGGCAGGGTCTCAGTGGTCGCGCGATCGCCTTTGTCACCACCGACCACGCCGGCTGCGACCCAATGAAAGAAAAATCCTCATGGAATTTCTGGGAGGTTTATGGCGGCATCCCCGGGGTGGAGCATCGCGTCCCGTTCTTATTCAGCGAGGGGTTCAAAAAAGGTCGCCTATCATTATCGCAGACGATCGATCTGCTTGCGACCAATGTGGCCGAATTCTTCGAGCTGGATGCCAAAGGGGATTTGTTACCCGAGACCGACGCCGATTTCGCCCTGATTCATTTATGGGATAGCCAGGTGGTCAAATCGGAAAATATGCACAGCAAGGGCAAATACACGCCATTCGATGGTGTCGTATTCGATGCAGTGGTGCAGGCCACCTTTGTGCGAGGCAAGCTGGTCGTCGATCGACTGGGTCACTCGGAAGTGACGCTGGGGTACGGAGAACCGCTGTTGCTGAATTCCTTCTAAAGGGTCAAAGGAATGCTCAGCTACGGCTGAGATTATTGGTTCATCTTCTATTGTCACTCATGAAAATTTCAAATTACTGAACGATGAATGAAAGCTGAAAACGACATCATCATTAAAAACGCCTGGATCTGCCAGATTCGTCAGCAGTCAATCGAACCGATGTTTGGGGAATTGCGCGTGAGCGATGGCAAAATTCAGGCGATCGTTCCCTCAGATTTTCGAAATTTCCTTCGAGATCAACTTGAAGCTGAACCTGGCGCTTATAATGCCAATGGTCGAGTGGTCACCGTGCCGCTGATCAATTTTCATGATCATTTCTACTCACGATTGGCAAAAGGGCTGCCGATCCGCGATCGGATTGATATCTTTTATGACAAGCTCCGGCATCTCTGGTGGCGGGCGGATCGCGCCCTGGATTTGGAACTGATCGAGGCCAGTACTACCGTGGGGGTGTTAGATTCCCTGCGGGAGGGCGTCACCTATGTATTTGATCATCACGCCTCACCGCTGGCGGCGAGAGGGAGTCTGGCTACGATCAAAAATGCCCTGGAACGATACGGCCTGCGGGGCGTGCTGGCGTTCGAAACCTCGGATCGCCATGGCCCCGAACTGGCGCAACAGGGGCTGGATGAATTCACTGACTTTTATGAGCATTATGCGACCAGCGATGTGAAGGCGATGGTGGGGCTGCATGCCTCGTTCACGCTGGAAGATGCCACGCTCATACGCGCAGGGGAATTGCTCAAAACTTATGATACTGGCATCCATATTCATCTCTGCGAGGACCCGATCGATCGCTCCAAGAGCGCAGAACGATATCATGATTTGCCGGTGCCCCGTCTCAAAAAATTTAAATTGCTCAATCCGAGGTCGATTCTGGCCCATGGGATTCATCTTACAGGGGCCGATTATGCGGCCGTTGCCATGGCTGGCAGCGCGATCGCGTATAATCTCGATTCCAATTTGAACAATGCCGTTGGATTGCCGGCGTTCAATCGCGCGCCCGATGAAATTCCGATCCTGGTTGGCACGGATGGCATGCACGCCAATATCTCGCGGTCATTGAAGCAGCTTTTCTTGCTGTTTCGTCATCAAGGCAATGGGGTGGAGGCAACGTTCTGCTGGTTCCAGAAGTGCTTTTTCGATCAACTGCGTTTTGTGCGCCAATATTTTCCTGACTTTCCCAGCCTCGGCCTGGGCGACCGCGCAGATCTGATCATCTGGGATTATATCCCCCCCGCGCCTTTTTGCGCGGAAAATTTTTGGGGGCATTTCATCTATGGGATGCTGGAGGCGCCGATCCTATCGGTGATGCAACAGGGCAAATTTTTGATGAAAGACAAAATTATCCCTGGGGAAGATGAAGCCAGAAAGAAGAGTTATTCTCAGGGCGAGCGATTGTTCGATCGTTTCTGCCAGTGTGAGTGACGAGAGGCTGAATTGATTCTGGCCGTGATTGCTATGAGTTTTGAGATGAACCGGCAATAGCATCCTGTCTATTGGTCCCAAATTTATAAGATGAACCATGGCAAATGAGAATCAGATTTCTTTGCCCACGAAACACACGAAATGGCACGAGATGCGAAAAACCAAAGATTCGTTCAGTGCGTTTTGGTGTGTTTAGTGGGCGTCTTGAAAAATAGATTTTTCTTTTTGATTTTCGGTTATCATTTGATTTTTAGAAGAGGTTTTCAAACGTGAACGGGTATTCGAAAGCAAAAGCGCCCTTCCTCGAATAAAAATGTCCGTGACAGTTCCGATTCTGTGCCCTAAATTTTTAGGCCACAGAAAAAGAAATGCCACTGAAATGACGGAGGAATATAAAAGCCCTTTGCCTGCGAAACACATGGAATGGGGCGAAATTCGAAAAACGAAAGGTTCGTTCAGGCCGGTTTTGTGTGTTTAGTGGGCGTCTTGAAAAATAGATTTTCATTGATGAATTTCAGGTTGATTATTTATTTGAGCAAACGCCGACTCTTTATGTCGATTTCGAGCCTCTCCTGGGAGCAGCGCTGGATAAGAAGCTCCCTCTCTCCTGGTCAGGAGCAAGAGATAGGGGATGAAACTGAAATCGCAAAACCTGAAATTTTCATCCTGGTTGAAAATTCTGATGCGTTCGTTCAGCTATGAACTACCACTTTTAAACCGCAGACAAAAGAGATGAATGAATCAAGAACAACCATGCCTGCTCTGTTCATTGGCCATGGCAGCCCTATGAACGCGATTGAGGACAATGAGTTCAGTCGCACCTGGATAGAGATAGGGAAGGGGTTGCCGCACCCGAAGGCGATCCTCTGCATTTCCGCCCATTGGGAGACCAATGGTACGAAAGTCACGGCCATGGAAGCCCCACGCACGATTTATGATTTCTACGGATTCCCCTTTGAGCTGTATCAGCAGCAATATCCCGCTCCTGGATCGCCTCAATTGGCGGAGCGGATTCGTCAGGCCCTTGATCCAACTCCAGTCCATTTCGATTTCGATTGGGGATTGGATCATGGCGCCTGGTCGGTACTGATGCGTTTGTTCCCAGCGGCGAATGTGCCGGTGGTGCAATTGAGCCTGGATCGAACCCAGCCGCCAGCGGTTCATTATCAATTGGGCCAGGCGCTTCGGCCATTGCGGCAAGAGGGCGTGTTAATTATCGGCAGTGGCAACATGGTCCACAATTTGAGGATCATGCGCTGGCAGGATACCGCGTTCGATTGGGCTGCTGAGTTCGACTTGACCCTGAAGCGCCTTATCGAAGCAGGTGACCATACAGCCATTATCAATTATCATCAATTGGGCCGTGGGGCGCAATTGGCAATCCCGACCAATGAGCACTTTCTCCCGTTGCTTTACGCCCTGGCATTGCAGGATGCCGGCGAGCCGATCAGTTTTTTTGCTGAGAAAGTGACATTTGGATCGATTTCGATGCGCGGGTTGAAAATTGGATAGCTCTGTGAAAATAAAAGTGATCGTTGTTGGCGCAGGTGCCGCCGGATTGATGGCTGCGGGACAGGCGGCCGAGCAAGGGGCTGAGGTTCTCGTGCTGGAAAAAATGCCCCGCGTGGGGCTGAAACTGCGCATTACTGGCAAAGGCCGCTGCAATCTCACCAATATTGCGCCGCTGCCTGAATTCATTGACCATTTCGGCCCTAATGGCCAATTTTTGAGGCAGGCATTTGCCCGATTCTTCAGCGATGATCTTATCGCCTTTTTCAAGGAACTGGGAATTGAAACGGTTACTGAGCGCGGCGGTCGCGTGTTCCCGGTTAGCAATGAGGCTAATGAGGTCATTGCGGCATTAGCTAAGTGGGTAATTGGGAAAGCGAGAATTCGCACGAATTGTGCGGTTAAACAATTGTTGGTGGAAGCGGGTCAGGTGACTGGCGTTATCGTCCAACCAAGAGCATCTACCGAACAAATGATTAGAGCTGATCGGGTGATTATCGCTACTGGCGGCGCTTCCTATCCGGCGACTGGTTCCACCGGGGATGGATATCAATTGGCCAGCTCAGTCGGTCATCGTATCGTGCCGGTTCGCCCATCGCTCGTCCCGCTCGAGACCGATGGGGATGTGGCCCGTCGGTTGCAGGGATTGAGCTTGCGCAACGTTGGGCTGAAGGTCCTGATCGATGGCAAAAAAGTGACGGAAGCATTCGGCGAAATGCTATTCACTCACTTTGGCGTTTCTGGGCCAATCGTGCTGGAAGTCAGTAAATACTGCGTCGATGCATTGCGCGCGGCTCAGGCAGTGGTCCTTTCCATCGACCTCAAGCCTGCCCTGGATGAACAAAAGCTGGACCTCCGATTGCAGAGGGATATTGGACAGCATGGCAAACGAAAGTTCGAGAATTTGCTCAAAGGCCTGCTGCCACAGAAATTGATCCCTGTGTGCGCTGAATTGGTCAATATCGATCCAGAAAAGCCAGCGCATCAGCTTACCGCTGAGGAACGGAAGCGGCTCGGCCGCTGGCTCAAGGATTTTCGACTGCGGGTGATCGGACATCGCGGATGGAAAGAGGCGATTATCACCGCGGGCGGTGTGGACCTCAAACAGGTCGATCCCAGGACCATGGAATCCCGATTGGTTAGAGGGCTGTATTTCGCTGGGGAGGTGCTGGATATCGATGCCGATACCGGGGGATATAATTTGCAGGCGGCGTTTTCGACCGGGTGGCTGGCCGGTAGAGCGGCTGCTGAGTTATTAATGGGGTCATGAGCGAATCATAGCAGGGGGGCCAAATTAGCATTGCAATGGATGTTGGCATTGCGAGGAGCGAAGCGACAACGCAATCTGTCAATAAAAAGAGATTGCTTCGCTTCGTTCGCTTTGTGGGCGTCCAAAAATTTCCATCTCATTTTGGATTTTCAAATTTCAATCTCAATCATTCGATTATGTCCTTGCGAGCTCGCCCCTGGCCCTTCTTCAATCTGAGAATTTTAAAATCCCCACCAGGTGGTAGGCGGTTTCATGGGATGGTGGGTTTAAATCTGACTGAGTAGCGAGCATAAGTGGCAGGGGGGAAGCATCATGAATTTCAGATGGTGGGAGCATTTTCGGCTAAGCTTTTTCGAAAGAAATCCTGCCTGGCCCCTCTTCAATGGGGGAATTATAAAAGTCCCGCCAGTTGTTAAACGGATTCACAGGATGGTGGGTTTAAATCTGAATAAATAGCGATAATTATCAGGAGGTGAAAAGTGCCAAATTGGAGTGATACCCCACGAATCCTCGGTGGCGGCTGGATGGGCCTGTTTGGTGGAATAGACTGGCGTTATGATCGCACCGGCATCTATCTCCGCGGAAGCAACCAGCCTTTGAGAACGGTCGGGCAACCAGTGACCTGTCTGGCGATTATCGATCGTTTCACCGATCTGCTGATCGACAACGCCATCGAGTTCAATATCCCGCCAGAGCTCTTGATCATGACCATCGCTACGGAGGCGGCCGCATACCGAAATATCGGGTTCACTGGCATCGAGACGTTTCGCTGGGAGCCACATGTCAGGGTCACTGACGTCACGCCGAACTATTTCGGCGATTATAGCCTGGGCCCGATGCAGACTTTAGCGACCACAAGCCGATGGGTGATCCGCTCGCAGGGCTTAGGCTTCGATCCGTTTGATGTCATGCCGAGCATTCGGGAGCAACCAGTCGTGCCGCCCGATGATCTGCCTGGCTATGTGCCAGATATCAATATTCGAATTGGGGCGGCAATTATCAAACAGCGCTGGCATCGTAGCGGAGAAAATCCGATTTTGGTCGCCGCATGTTATAATGCTGGCGGTTTATATTTCAGTCATCGTAATCACTGGCATCTGCGCAGCACCGGGAATCACTTAGATCGGGCAGCGAGATGGTTCGGCGATGCCTGTTTTGTCATCAATCAGTTACGCGCCTAATATGGAGGTTTAAATGGAGCAGACGATCAAATTCAAGTTGAACCGCAAGCCTGTCAGCATCACCGTCGATGGTGAACGCAAGCTATTATGGGTACTGCGGACCGATTTTAGCTTGACCGGTGCCAAATACGGCTGCGGCGAAGGATTCTGTGGTAGTTGCACCGTATTGGTAAACGATCAGGCGGTTCGTTCCTGCCAGACCCCGATCAAAGATGTTCAGGGTAAGGAGGTGATTACCATTGAGGGCCTGGCGAAAAACGGTAAGTTGCATCCTCTTCAAGAGGCGTTCATGAAGCACGATGCAATGCAATGTGGGTTTTGTACCCCGGGGATGATCCTCAACGCCTACAGCTTGCTCAAGCAGAACAAAAAGCCCACGGCTGAGCAGGTCAAAGCTGGAATGGAGGATAATTTGTGTCGCTGTGGTGCGCATCCTCGGATCGTGGAAGCCATTTTGGACGCTGCGCAGCGGATGAGAGGAGGTGATCGCAAATGAAGATGACGGATATTGCGGAACAGGATTTCTTTGAAGGAATGATTGGGCAACCGATCGACCGTCGAAAGTTCTTGAAGCGCTTTGGTGGCGGGCTGATCGTATTCTTCGCCATCGGCGATGCTTCCCTATTGGCACAACAGCGACCGCGGCAGTGGTATCCCACGGATTTCAACGTCTATCTCCTCATCGGTGCGGATAATCGCGTCACCTGTCTGGTCGGCAAAGTTGAACTTGGGCAGGGCGTCGTTACTTCGTTGGCCATGCAATTAGCCGAAGAGCTCGATGTGCCACTGGATCGGGTTGATATGGTTATGGGCGATACCGATCGCTGTCCCTGGGATATGGGGACGTTCGGTTCATTGAGCACCCGACAGTTCAGCCCATTCCTCAGGCAGGCAGCGGCCGAGGCGCGCGCAATTTTGCTCCAGATGGCGGCTGAACGATGGAATCGAGCTGCCGAAAAGCTCCAGGTTCGAGATGGGGTCATTTTCGATCCTGCAAATCCGAGCAATCGCATCAGCTATGGCGAACTGACCGCCGGCAAAGTGATCGAGCGACATCTGGAGCCCAAGCCGGCAGTCAAACAGCCGGCCGAGTTTAAGCTCGTCGGCCAGTCCGTATTGCGCACCGATGCCAGGCTGAAGGTCACTGGGGAGGCCAAATTTGCCGGGGATATTCAATTGCCCGATATGTTGTACGCGAAAATTTTGAGGCCGCCCGCTCACTGGGCTACTTTGAAGCAGGCCGATACCAGTGCGGCCGAAGCAATGGCCGGGGTCCAGATCGTCCAGGACGGCGATCTGATCGCGGTGCTCCATAAATACCCCGACGTGGCAGAAGCGGCATTGAAAAAGATCAAGGCGGAATGGGATATTCCTGAAGCGAAGGTAAATGATCGGACGATTCACGATCATTTGCTCAAGGTAGCTGGCGAAGCCAAAGTTGTCGAGCAGGCGGGGGACATTGAAGCGGGACAGCGCGAGGCCACAGTCGCCATCGAAGCCACCTATTTGGACGGGTATGTGGCTCACTCACCTCTGGAGCCGCATACAGCGGTGGCGAAATTTGATGGCGATAAGGTGACGCTCTGGGTATCGACGCAGGGGCCGTTTACGGTGAAGAATGAAGTCGCCGAAGCGCTGGGCATTGCGCCAGAAAACGTGCGGGTGATCACGCCATTTGTTGGCGGCGGCTTTGGCGGGAAAAATCGCAATCTCCAGGCCATAGAAGCCGCGCGATTGGCCCGTCGTGTTGGCAAGCCAGTGCAGGTTGCATGGAGCCGGGCTGAGGAGATTTTCTACGATGCGTTTCGACCAGCCGCGGTCGTCAAGATCAATTCGGGACTATCGGCTGACGGGGCCCCGGTCTTCTGGGATTATCACGTCTACTTCGCTGGTCGCCGGGGTTCGCAGCATTTCTATCAATTTCCGCATCACCGCACGCTGGAATACAGTGGCTCGGGACAGGCTCACTTTGTCACCGGACCATGGCGGGCACCCGGGAACAACACCAATACCTTTGCCCGAGAGTCGCACATCGATATGTTGGCCGAAAGAGCGGGCATGGATCCAGTGGAATTTCGACTCAAATATTTGAAGGAAGAAAAATTGGTGCGGGCGCTCAAAGCCGCAGCCGAGCGATTCGGCTATCAACCAGCCAGGCTGCCCAGTGGTCGCGGTATTGGCGTGGCATTGGGCATCGATGCTGGCACTTACGTGGCCCATATCGCTGAGGTCGAAGTGAACAAGACCACTGGTCATGTTCAGGTGAAACGCGTGGTCTGTGCCCAGGATATGGGATTTGTGGTCAACCCAGCTGGCGCAATTTTGCAGGTGGAAGGCTGCATCATGATGGGATTGGGCTATGCGCTGACCGAGGAAATCCATTTCAATGGCGGCCAGATATTCGACACCAATTTTGATACCTACGAACTGCCGCGCTTCTCCTGGCTGCCAAAGATCGAGACCGTTCTGATCGAGGATCGTGAGGCTGCACCCCAGGGCGGCGGCGAACCAGCCATTATCTGCATGGGCGCTGTAATCGCCAACGCCATCTACGATGCCATTGGTGTTCGATTGTTCCAATTGCCAATGACCCCAGAGCGAATCAAAGCAGCGCTGAAGTCTTGAGCGAATTGAATCAATCAAAGCCTCGGCCTACGCCCTGAGGAATTCGAAACACCCCCTTCTCGAAGATCTGCACATGGAAGGGGGTGTTGATATTTTGGCTCCCGGTTTTGAAATTGGCTATCAGTTCCAGCACCGATTGAATTTTTCCCTTGAAAAAGTAGAAATAATTGAGTATCTTGGCCCGCAACAAATCGTCGGAACGAAAAGAATACGGAGGGTCAGGATGATAAGAAAAATGTTGCCAATTGCCATTACTATCTTCTTGTCCATTACCAGCTTCAATTCCCAGTTATTTCCTGCCAAACGTCCGCTATCCATGGCCGATTTCTATCAGATCAAAACCGCAAAAACGCCGCGGATTTCTCCGGATGGGAAATGGGTGCTGTATGTGGTCAGCTCGATGGATTCTGCATCCAATAGCTACCGCAATCAGATCTGGATGGCGGCAGTGGCAGGAGGCCCAGCGGAGCAGGTGACGATGATGGGCAGCTCGAACCATTCTCCAGCCTGGTCACCCGATGGTCGAACAATCGTTTACGTGTCCAATGCCGAAGCTGGCTCTCAGCTATGGTTGATGAACCTGGTGACTCGTGAGACCCAACGCTTGACCGATCTGCCGCAAGGCGCCTGGGAGCCGGTCTGGTCGCCCGATGGCAAAAAGATCGCTTTTCTTTCGGAGACCAAATTCGAAGGCCGAAACCCCAAAGGGCTCTACGATATCAAAGTGTTCACGCATCTGCGTTATCGCTGGTGGTATGATGACAATCGCTATGATGAAGGCTGGCGATCCCATATTTTTATCCTGGACTTGCCGACAAAGGCGATTCGCCAGCTCACCGATGGGGATTGGTTCGATAACGAGATCAGCTTTTCGCCTGATGGCAAATTCATCGCGTTTGTCTCCAATCGCACTGAGGATCGGGAGAATAATATCGATACTGACATCTGGGTCGTGAATGTGGAGACTGGCGTGGTGGAAAAAGCGTTCGAGAACACCGGGCCAGATTACTCGCCAGCATGGTCGCCGGATGGCAAATATCTCGCCTGGCGATCGACGTTTCGCTACAACTACGAATCCGACAATTACGACATTATGGTCAAAGACCTGAAGAAAGGAACGGTTCGCAACCTGACAGAACAGTTCGATCGGGTCATCTATCAATTGGCCTGGTATCCGAACGGGAAGGAAATTCTATTTCTGGCTGGGGATCAGGGCAATTATAATCTCTACGCAGTCGCAAGGAGCGGAGATCGCGTATTGCCCGTGGTTGAGGCGCGTCAACGGATTCGGCAATGGGAAATTTCGCGCGATAGGAAATTTTTGGCCCTGGCCCGCAGCAAGGTCAATCTCCCCGAAGAGATTTACATCGTGCCGTATCGTCAGAAAACCGTCCAGCGAATTTCTGGCGTGAACGATGCGCTGTTGGAGCAGGTCGCGCTGGTCGATGCGATCACCGTCACTTTCGAGGGCGAGGGTGGCACCCCCATCCAGGGATGGTATCTCACCCCACCAGATTTCGACCCGTCAAAAAAATATCCGCTGATTTTGAATATCCACGGTGGGCCGCAACTGATGTATTCCAACCAGTTCGATTTCGAGTTTCAGCTCACTGCCGCAAATGGCTATGTGGTTTTTTACTGTAATCCCCGGGGAAGTTTTGGCTATGGCCAGGCTTTTACCGATGAGATCAATAGGGATTACGGCGGCAGTTGTTATCGCGATATCATAGCCGGGATCGACTACATGATTTCGCTCGGCTCAATCGATGAAAATCGGATGGGCGTCACAGGTCTTTCATTTGGCGGTTGGATGACCACTTGGATCATCGGTCACACTGATCGATTCAAAGCTGCGATTCCCATGGCCCCGTTTGTGAATATGTTCTCATTCTATGGCACGACCGATGAGCAATTTTTCCCGGAATGGGACTTTGGCGGTACGCCCTATTACCCAGAGACCCGTGCGATCTATGAGAAAAACAGCCCGCTCAACCATGCGGCCAATTTTAAAACGCCGACGTTGATTTTGCACGGCGAAGCGGATTGGCGCTGCCATATCACCGAAGGGGAGCAGTTGTTCACTGCGCTGAAAAAAATGGGCGTCCCTGCCGTAATGGCTCGTTTTCCGAACGAACCCCACGTATTCGAACAGCCCAATCACATCGAAGCCGCATTGCGGATGAAGCTGGATTGGTGGAAACAATATCTCGATTGATTTTTGAATTGAAACCTAAAATTCTGAAATGAACCACGGCAGAGGAATATAAAGATTCTCTGCCCACTAAAAACACGGAATCACGCTAAAAAAGAAAGAGAAAAATTGCTTTCAGCTTACTCACGTTTGTTCCGTGCACGTCTTAGAGTTTAAATTTTGACTTCAGAATTTCAAGGGATAAAATTTTGGGGGACACAGAATTGGAACTGACACGGAAATGAATTTTTTTAAGCTTTTTTCCGTGGCAGTTCTTTTTCCGTGTCCCCCCAAAAAAATTTGGTCACGGAATTGGAACTGACACAGAAATGTTCTTTATCAGCTAAACAAATCATGCGGGTGGGGGCATTTTAGACCTCATCCCCTGTCCCCTTCTCCTTGAAGGAGAAGGGGAACTTTGTATCTCCCTAAGCTCTCTGAGGAGCGCTGGGATGAAGCCAAAGCAGAATATTTCTGTTGGAAAACCGAGTCGCATTCCGGGGCAGTTCTTTTTCCGTGTCCCTAAAAAAGTTTTGGTCAAAGAATTAGAACCGACGCAGAAATGAATTTTTAAGCTTTTTTTCCGTAAATGGGCGATCCGATTCTGGAATTGTCATTAAGCAGGTTATTTCTGCTGGCTAAACTATAAGAACGGAGGCTTTCAAATTTTGAGCCTCGAAATAATATTTCGGAGTGGAGGAATGAAATGGATAAGCTATCTGATCGGCTGATCTCTCTCGATGTCTTTCGTGGTATTACCATTGCTGGAATGATTCTGGTCAATAATGCCGGGAACTGGTCAAAGGTCTACAAACCGTTGCTCCATGCCCCCTGGCATGGTTGGACGCCCACTGATTTCATCTTCCCGTTTTTCCTTTTCATTGTGGGCGTTGCGATGTCGATTTCGTTGACGAAGCGGATCGAGCGTGGCGACACTCGCTGGCAGCTCTATAGCAAAATCATCCGACGAACGCTGATCATTTTTGCCATCGGCTTCTTTTTGAATTTGTTCCCGTTTTTCGATTTCAAAACCGTCCGCATCCCTGGCGTATTGCAGCGGATCGCGGTCTGCTACTTGTTCGCCGCCATCATCATGGTCGAATCGAACAAGAAGTGGCAGATCGGCTGGACCATTTTTCTCTTAGCCATTTACTGGGTCTTGATCAAATTGGTGCCAGTGCCGGGATATGGGGCTGGCGTGCTGGAGCCGAAAGGCAATCTGTGTTGGTACATCGACAGTCAACTGTTCGTAGGCCATACCTGGAAGGGAGCGCCGGTGCCCGGTTTTGACCCTGAGGGCCTCCTGAGTACGCTTCCGGCTATCGCCACCGTAATGCTCGGCGTGTTCACTGGCGATTGGCTCCGCTCGAAGCGCGGTCACTACGAAAAAGTGACGGAATTATTCGCCTTCGGCGTTCTGGGATTGCTGCTCGGCGTCATTCTGGATGCCTGGCTGCCGATCAATAAAAATCTCTGGACCAGCAGCTATACGATTTTTATGGCCGGCATGGCGTTGATCTTTTTGGCGATGTGTTACTGGCTCATCGATATCCATGGCTATAAGAAATGGGCCAAACCGTTCGTCGTTTTCGGCAGCAATGCGATTTTGGTGTTCAGCCTCACCACGCTGCTGGCAAAGATCACCGTCACAGTCAAATGGACCCAGCCCGACGGCTCGGAAATGCTGCTCAAAAACTGGTTGTACGATAATCTGTTCGTTTCCTGGCTGGGAGACAACCATTTCGCCTCACTGATGTTTCCTTTGGTGTTTTACCTGCTAATCTGGCTGGGGATCATGTGGATTTTATATCGCAAAAATATCTTTGTCAAAATATAGCGAATGTGTCGCTCATTCGCGATGAAGTGAACTTTGGTTGGGCTCAATGAAGAAAGGGCTCGATCACCTGGCAGGGTGATCGGGCCTCGCAATTTCGGACAATTGCAAGGCTATAAAGCTGACCACGCTGAGCAGCAGCAAGTTTTGTTGATCCTGGCAAAGTTCCATAGCCTGCGGCGAAAGTCCGGCAGGTTCACTGCTGGACCCTCGTTTGGCCTCTATCATACAGCCATCGTTTTCCGCATCGTGAGCGCTTTTTCATGTGTGGGATTGATGCTCAGCAGGTGTCGTAATACCTTGAGTGCCCGGTCATTCCAGCCACTATTCTGATAATAGTGGATCGCATCCATATACACGTCCTCGATATTGCGCCCCCGGGATAGCGTTTGGAGCAATTCTTCGATCTTCCTGTTGAAAACTGCTTCACATTGGTCGCGATGCTCCAGAAGATAGGTGATCAACTGAATATTGTTTTGATAATTCCCCAGTATCTGGAGCAAAAGTTCCAGGCCCTGATCGAACAATAAATTGATCCGATCCAGGTTCCGCTCCAAAGAAGCTTTGGTTTCCTGATAGCTCTCGCTGTCCTCTTCGTAATAGTCCAGCACATACTTGAGCTCTCGGGCCACCATGACTTTATGGAACAGCAGCCCAATATTGTTCATGAATTTGATCTCATCCTCAGTAGGGGTAAACTTATTGCTGTTTTCAAAGATCTTCTTTTTTGGATTGAGGACCCGCTTATAGATCAAATGGAAATTTTCCTTCATGTCCCATAGCATGTCGTGTACCTTGCGGAGATTGCTGAAAGACATGATAATGCCCTCGTGGAAAAGCTGGTTGTAATTTTTGAACGAGACATAGGCTTCCAGATAACCAGCAATGATATCGCGGATTTTGCGATCTTTGATCATGGCAATGTAAGGGCTGATTTTGCTTTTCGATTCATCCAACATGGTTCCTCACTCCAAGAGCGATAATTTCGGTGTTCGTTAGAAAAATTTTCCCTCGGGATTTCAGGTCCATCCATTCCAGATGAAGGACTTTTTCGAATAAAAAATTGTTGATCAATTTAGATCGATCGCCGGCACAGCACTGCTCCGCCACAGGAGGCATTGAGGTGCGTGGGTCATGAATTCGCACGCATCATTGTTGCGATTTGGTTTCCAGTTCCAGCACGCGAAATTCCACCCTGCGATTGCGTTTCCGCGCTTCATCCGTGAATTCTCGATACAGGGGTTGGTCAAAGCCATACCCTTTGGCGATGAAGCGATCTGGAGACTCTCCCTGCGCGACAATATAGTCGACGACAGCCTGAGCGCGACTCTGGGACAGCATTTTATTGTGCTGATAAGAGCCGAGATCGCATGTGTGGCCGCTAATCTCGATTTTGATCCACTGAGGATTATCGCGGATCAACTTGAGAAACCGATCCAGCTCGCTTTTCGACTCCGGCAGCAATTCAGATGAGTCCAGCTTGAAAAATACATTGAGCAACGCTGGCGGAAACGGCACAGACTCGGGAGTAATTTTAGGCAATTCGATATCATAATGCACCTTGGGTTTTTCCTCGCGCCGCAGATCGATGTCTCGCGAGGCGAAAATATAGCCCTTCTTGGTAGCCGTATATCGGTACCATCGACCAGCAGGCAGGAAGATCGTATAATCCCCGAACGGCCGGGTGTATGCTGTTCCCAATTGTTTGAATTTCTCGATATCGTCCCATTCCAACCGAACGCTGTCTAACATCTGGCCTCGACGATCGCGCAGTTTGCCAGTGACCATCGTGATGGGGATGGTAAATTTTTTGGCGAATTTGGCTTTATGGATATCGCTCTTACCAAAGCCATCCTCTCGGATGCTGGCGAAATACACCTCATCGCCTTCCAATGAAATGCTGTATCCCCAGTCCTTGTAAATGGTGTTGATCTCTTTGCCCAGGTTTTCTGGCTCGGACCAATCGGTCCAGGAATCGCCCGTTTTGTACGCCACAAAAATATCCAGATCCCCCAAACCAGGATGGCCAGAGGAGCAGAAGAACAGGGTTCGACCGTCGGCATGAAAGATGGGACCGCGCTCGCAATAGGGCGTATTGATGCGCTCGCCCAAATTTATGGGCTCACACCACCCAGTATCGGTTTTGATCGAAACATAAATATCGGAGTTGTACTCCTGCTGGAGGAACCGTTCATCCCGTGGCCGATATTCACCGACACCGCCAGGCCGATCGGAAACGAAGAACACGGTAGTGCCATCGGCACAAAACCAGGCATCGCCCTCAAAATCAGGGGAATTGATCGGCTTGCCGATGTTTTTCACCTCGCTCCAACCGTCTTTTTGATAGACGGAGTAGAAGATATCACCCTTCCCATAGGAATTCGGATAATTGCCGAACAGGAATGCAGTGAGGCCATCGGCAGACAGGCACATGAAGCCCTCATGATCTTCGGTATTGATCGGAGGGCCAAGATTGACCGCCTTGCTCCACCCAGTGGCAGTGTGGCGCGCCACCCAGATATCCTCGCCCCCTAATCCCCCTGGCCGATGCCGTGCGGTGAAATACAGGCTTTGATTATCGGTCGTGATCACAGGATAGTATTCATGATATTTCGTATTGATGCTGTCGCCCAGGTTCTCAATGACCACCCCTTGATCAGGCGCTTCAAGGATCTTGATGATCTTGACAATCCGTTCCTTATCGGCTGGGAACGCTTCGATATAGTGCTTGTAAGCATCGATGGCGCGATCCCATTGTTTGAGTCGAATGAATTCTGTGGCCGATTTCATAAACAGGCTTTTCAACGCAGCAAGAGAATCCTGCGGCCCTGCGCTCGTAAGGGGATGCCAAGGAGGGGTCTTGGCGGACACTAAGCACGGTAGCACGATTTGAACAAAAACAATCAGGCCGAACAAACACACGCCTATGCGCCTTTGAAATTGCATCCTTTGGTCCATCTTCATTAGCCTCGAAATTGGTGGTTTGGCTGGCGAATGTTCAGAGGAAATTAAACCAGCGTAATATAGCAAAATCTCATTTGACTATCAAGCAAAATATTTGGACAGCAAAATTATCGAAATCAGGAACTGAGGTTCGGGTAAAGATCGAGCTTGTTAACGCGAACGAAAGTCAGGGTTGGCAGGACGGTTTGGTGTAACATAGCAATGGACTTTTTCATCGCAAACAGAATATGGGCAGAACAGAGCGGGATAATTCGCGCAGCAGATGATGATAGTGAAATGATCAGAAGCTGAAATAAAAATTTGAGCCGCGAAAACAAAGAACGCTGTCGCGAGAACTCAGCGACAGCGTTCTAATTCGAAGTTTGATACAATCAAGCAGCCGCCTGTAACGACAAATCGATCAATTCAGACATGTGGTTTTTGATATAGGTGGGGCAGTTCATGTTTTGGGTCCACGGTGCCATTTCCTCAACGAACGGTTTGATGGCCTTGAATGAAACCATTCCCCGTGTGGCGGCATCGATCATGGAAATTCGGCCGCGAATGGTGTTATGCTCGAACGGCATCTCGGCGAATTTGGGGCTGTCGTTCTTGCACAAATGGCACTTGGCGCACAAAGCGCAGATCGCAGCGATCGGCTGGTATTCCTTTTTCACTGGGGTGATTTCCAACGATGGCTCTTTGATATCGAAAATCTTGCCAGGGTTGAGAATGCCATTGGGGTCGAAGGCGCGCTTGATGGCTTTGAGATAAGGTCCCACTTCAGGCCGAATTTGATCCTGGCTCCTTCCCAGAAAGAAACCAACTGCATGTTCGCCGGAATAAACCCCCCCCTCTTTTTCAATCCAGGCATCGAATTCGCGGATCACTTTGCGTGCCTTTTCTTTCTGTTTGATGTCATCCTCTACGATGAAACTGGGGTGGAGATTGCCATCCCCTGCATGACCATAGATGATCAGCTCAAGCCCTTCGCGTTCGGCCAGCTCACGCATCTTTTTGATGCCAGCAGTGAATTTGCGCAGCGGCAATACCGGATCAAATTGGATGATCACCGGTTTTTTAGGATCGGCCTTTGCCAGGGCCCCCAGCGCGCTTCGGCGTTCTGTGTACAGTTCATCTGCGACTTTAGGATCATTCGTGTATTTCAGCTCGATTGGATTGAGGCGTTGGAGGATCGCAACGACCTTCTCGGCGTTCATTTTCGCGCAGTACTCTGTACCGGCGGTTTGTAACAGCAGCAACATGTTCTGTTTGCCGAGGCATTTCATCATCTTGTCGTCCATGTATTCGAACGAAAACAGGTCGATCTTCTGTTCGGCAATGCCCTCATGAATTGCCTGAAGCACAGACTCGTCGGCGAATTGCGCCCGAATGGTCCAGGTGTCCTGCGGCAGATAATCGCATCGGAACGTCATTTCCACAATCACCCCCATAGTGCCCTCCGAGCCGATGAACAATGCGGTCAAGTCTGGGCCGGTGCTCTGCTTGGGAAACGGTTTGCCAGTATCGAAAATATTGCCCTGGCCATCGATGACCTTCAGCGTGAGCAAATAGTTCTTGAACGTCCCCTTGGACATGCCAAAAGTTCCGCCAGAAGCTTCGGCGATATTGGCGCCGAGTGTAGAGATGAGATGCGACGCGGGTGCAACCGGTACAACCAGCTTGTATTGGGCCAAATACTCGTTGAACTTGGCGCAGCTCATGCCAGGCTCCACTGTCGCCGTTCGCGACACTTCATCGACACCCTTGATGCTCCGCAGCCGCGAGACGTTCATAAGAATTCCAGTTTGACAGATCGCGCCTCCGGATAGGCCCGTTAACCCAGCGCTGGTGGTCACCGGGATTCGATGCTGATTGGCAAACACGATTATTTGACGGATTTCATCAGCATTGCCGGGGTACACGACAATATCGGGGTGGGAGCGATACATGGTTGCATCCCCGAACGTGTAGGCATAATACTCTGGCTGATCAGGGGTAATCACAAATTCGCGTCCGACAATCTTTTCCATAGATTTTCTCAGATCAATCATAATCAGCTCCTCTATTGATTTTCTCATGTAATATTGCGCTTGCCTGATTTTGCTCTGCAATATAATAGCAATTTTTCTGTGGAAATCAAAGCGAAAATTTATCAATTTAAAAAAATATCCCAGGGCGCTGGGCTTGAAACAAAAGCATAACGGTGAGAATGCGGAAAAGGGATTTGAATTAAAAATTCATTTCCGTGTCAGTTCCAATTCCATGACCAAATTTTTTTTAGGGACACGGAAAAAGAAATGCCCCGAACAGGCAATGCAATCTCATTTTTTCGAATTCCATGGTTGTACCATTTCTATGGTCAAAAAATTATTACCAAAAAAAACGTAGCGCCCCTGATAGAGGCTTGAGCTCGAAGCGGCACAAAACCAGAGTTCGACACAAAACGTTTTTGTCCTCTTCGCGACGCTAAGCGATACCAATGCTCGATATGGGACGATATTCCAGGCAGGTCTCGATATTTGGAATAGCGATTACAAGGGATGGAAAAGAGATGGTAGATATTTAGATAGGGTTCTGAACAAAAACGGGGAGCACATCACTGAGCCGCTCCCCGATTTCCTGTTTGTATAAAAAACTGCTCAAACAAGACGCTACCTCGTAGAAAGCTCCCAAATTAATTTTGCAATATATGCTGTCATTGGGAAGAGCGAAGCGGCAGAACAATCCGAAAATAATATGAGATTGCCTCGCTTCGCTCGCAATGACATTTTGTTGTAACAGTAATTGAGAATTATACTATCAGTTCCCGCAAACGGTCACGCCAAAATAATCCAAGACAGCTTGAATCGGATTGCCGAAGCCACCAGTGCTGGAGCCAGCAAAATGCAGAGCGACTGGATGATTTCCATCTTCGGTCACAATGAGCGAGCCGGAATCGCCGCTCTCGTTCATTTTCGTATACCCAATTTGATTTTCAAATCGGGCATAGCCGGCCAATGTGTAATTCACCAAGATGGTGGCATTGATGCTCGTCACTTCGCCAAAAGTCAGCCCAGTGGTTCGGCCGCATTTTTTAAGCTTCATGCCGATGAAAGCTTCTGCTGGTGTAGAGCTGGGCGTAAAGTAGTTGTTCACCATGGCACAGGTAAATTCAACACCTGGCTTGATCTTGGCAATGGCAGCGTCGATGGTATTGCTATTGCGCAGAGGATTCCATTTGATCTCGCAGAACTCGGAGAGGTAGGCCACTACATCATTGTCGTCCTGCGCGCAAACCACCTCATGATCAGCAGGGGACGGCTGGACGATTTTCTCCCCTGGTACGCCACGATTGGTCTGGGCAAAGACATGATTGTTGCTTAAAAAGTAACTTTCCCCGGCCTTTGTAACAACGCAGCCGATAGTACCAGCATAACAGACCACACCGTTTCGACCGGGAGGATTCATACCAATGTTATTGCCGGAAACTCCGCAGGGCACTGGTCGGATGCGATCAGTGGGCGCTGCTTCGGCCACGATTTCGCCAGTTTCTACAACGATGACGGGGACACCCTCAAGCAGTTTCGGCAGCTTATCCTCAGCGCCTGACGTTTTAACCATGATTTGGATCGCATAGCGACCATCGGCCAGCCGGGTTGTCGCCGTTCCAACGACGTTCTCGATCCCTAATAGTCGATCGGTATGCCGGTTCTGAATTGCCATGACCTGATCGACGCCAAAGGTAACTGGCGATGGTCCGATTGCCGGTTGGAGTGGCTCTCGCGGACCCACGAGATCCCTTCGACCCATTTCGCAGCCGATCCAGATCACTGCCGTCAAGGCCAGGGTCAATAGCATGGACATGAGAACGATGCGCTTCGATTTGCTCATATCGACCTCCTATGGTTTGGTTGGAAAATTTATAGGTAGTTTAAATGCTCGAATTAATATTGGCACTGTTCACCGATCACCTCTTTATGAAACCAGATAACGCTTCGCAGTAAGGCGATTTTATCGATTTCGTGAACGAACCAAAATTCATGTACATGAAGTCCACCGCTAAAGCAAGAGCAACTAGATCATTTCCATCTCAGATCGAAATTCATCTTTCGCTATTGAGGAGAGAAGATGGCATCCTTGTTAAAATAACATCAGTGTTTCAGCGATGATTCTTGTTTAAAATCAAAATGAAAAATTGGCTATTTTAGATGTTCAGATCAGGGCTGTTGGTCATAATTTGGGGAAAAGCACCTCAAGTCGTGCTATAATCCGTTCCGTAAGGCAGTGAAATTTAGAAAAGCAGCTCATCGACATCAATTGGCATGAGTCGGCATAGGATATCAGATTTTCAAGCTCAAAACATCTGGCATATCACAAGTCATAAAGCAATGGCGAGATCCACGGGAATGAAATGACGTCGTGTGTTCAAATAACCATCTCGGCCGTCAGATTTCGATCTTATTCGAACAGTGCTTTCCCCCATGCAGCATCCACTCGAAATCAAATTGCTCGAATTGGTACGCTAATAAATAGATGCATTGGCTGAAATTTGCTGAAAAACTTGTGAAGGGGGTTTTATATTTGTTTTTGACATTGGCATCGAGCTTAGCCGTAGCGGTCAAGATTGCGATCGCTTCGACAAATACAGCTTCACAACAAACCTCGAATCGAGTTGCAATTTTCAAAAAAGCTCCAAATAGACATGAACGATTAGTATCATTCCGATCGGTAATCCGAACGGGACAAAAGCACCAATAAATGAACACAAGCAGGATACTGTGGCAAGACAATATCCTGCTTGTGAAGAGCCTGGCAATCCTCAAACGGTCGAACGAATTACTTTAGCATCATCATTTTTTTGATGACTGCCTGGCCGTTGGGATATTGGATACGGAAGAAATAATAGCCAGAGGAAACGCTGGCGCCTGAGGCATCGGTGCCGTTCCATTGGACAGAATTTAAGCCCGCCTGGGCCGGTCGATTCAATACCGTAGCGATCTTCTCGCCGATCACGTTATAGATTTCCACCACGACATTGCCTGGTTCTGGCAGATAAAAGGTGATGGTGGTAGATGAATTGAACGGATTGGGATGGTTGAACACCAGGTCTTCGTCCAATTCCTGCTCTAATTCGGCGAGTGGACTTGGCTCTGGATTGCTGCCTGGGAGAGCCATTAATCCGCCACTGCCATCGCTGCACGCCCAGTTCTCTACATTGGAAGCCGAATCGTAAGTCCAATCGGTCTTAGTGACATTGGTAACCTTGAAGCAATAGCGGCTAACGTTGCGATAGTTGCTGGACTGCGTACTGCCCTGGCCATTAGAGCCGGTCGTAAAAGAGACCGTGCCAGAGGCACCTTCGGTCCATTGGCCGGTGACAGTCGCATTAGCGACGGCTGCTCCGTTCTGATCTACGATTTGCACCTCAGCTCGGCCATAAGACAATCGGCTCGTCAGATTAACCTTGGTCACTTTGACGTCGTTGACATGCATCAAATTGCCTGCGGAGTCATCGTTCTGAATCGTGCCAATGCCCTGGCCGTCACTGATCGTCGCATTCACGGGGTTGCTCAGGTTGACATAGAACGTCTCATCTGGTTCAACAGTCTGGTCACCATAAACCTGCACGGTAATGGTTTTGGTGGTCGCGCCTCCAGCGCTAAACACCAAGGTGCCGGATGTAGAGACATAGTCTTGACCAGCTGTGGCTGTGCCATTGGCGGTGGCATAGTCAACACGAACCTCCACATTTGGAGTGGCATTCAGGCTGACCGTAAAATCGAAATTGGTGGTGCCTGAGTTGCCCTCTGGTTTGGACACATCATTGATGCTGAGGGTGAGCTGTACATCGTCGTTTTGAATTGTGCCCAATCCCTGACCATCCGCGATGACGGCGTTCACTGGATTGCTCAGGTTCACATAGAACGTCTCATCGGGTTCGACGGTCACGTCGCCATAGACGGTTACGGGGATGGTTTGGGTGAGGGAACCACCAGCCGGGAAAATGAGCGTTCCTGAGGTCGCCGTGTAATCGCTCCCAGCCGTTGCGGTTCCATTGGCCGTTGCAAAATCGACGCGCACCTCCTGGCTGCTCGTCGCAGACAGGGTGACCGTGAAGTTGAAAATTGTCGTTCCAGAGTTGCCCTCTGGGGCAGTGACATCGTTGATCGATAGGGATAATTGGACATCATCGTTGAGGATGGTGCATTGGCCTTGATTATCGGCAATGGTGGCGTTAATCGGATTGCTTAAATTGACGAAGAAGGTTTCGTCAGGTTCGACCACCTGATCTCCGTAGACAAGAACAGTGATCGTTTGGGTTGTGCCACCGCCTGCTGGAAACACCAACTGGCCTGAGGTCGCCGCATAATCGCTGCCAGCCGTGGCGCTACCATCAGCCGTAGCATAATTGACCCGGACTTCCTGATCTGGGGTCTTGGAGAGCGAGACCGTGAATACCGCATTGACCGTTCCGCTGTTGCCCTCGGTCACAGAGATATCATTAATGCTGATCGCAGGGGGGGTTGGCTGTCCACCGGCCACAGCATTATAGGCATTCACGCGACCCGCGCCCATTTTGCCGTTATAAGAGGCATTGCAGGAGAGCGAATAAATATTATCAGCGGTGTCAAACAATTTCTGTTTCACCTGGCTGGCCGACCAGGAGGGATTCTGCGACCAGATCAAAGCGGCGACGCTGGCCGCCAGTGGGGAGGCCATTGAAGTCCCGTCCATGGTGGCGACATAGTCATTTTGCGGATCGTCGTGGTTGTGATAGAGGCTCATGATCCCGACGCCAGGGGAAGCAATATCGACCCAGGTGCCGCGGGTGGACCAACTGGCGAGGCAATCGTTTTGGTCTGTCGCGCATACAGCAATCACGTCGCTGCGGCCTCCCAAATAATCAACCGCTTCATCGCCGTTGTTTCCGGCGGATTTGAAAACAAGACCGCCACTGGCAACGAAATAGTTCACCGCATCTTCTAGTCCGCCAGAATTGGAAGAGCCCCAACTACAGGAGACAATTTTCGCCCCGTTATTGGCGGCATAATAAAACGCCTGCGCCGCAAAATCCATCCGGACGCGACCAATTTCATAAACATGTCGGCCGCGATAGTCCGCGGACCAACCGATACGCAGCGCCATGACCTTGACGCCATTGCCATAGGGCTGGCGCGTGCCATCGCCCCAACCGCCAGAGGGCGAGCTGGTACCGTAATTGTTGTTGTTCAATGCACCGACGTTGCCCGCGCAGTGCGTGCCGTGGCCATTAAAATCGCGCGGATCGTTATCCTGCTCGTCCGCATCCTCTCCCGGCCATTCCGGATAATATGGCGGCTGCGAGGCATCGTCCACAAAATCCCAGCCAATCCAATCGTCGATAAAGCCGTTCCCATCATCGTCGACACCTGCAACGCCATTTTTCTCCGCCCAATTGATCCACATGTTGCCATCGGCCGCGGTGGGATTATCGTATGACGCGTTAGAGCCGCCGAGGTCTTTATGAAAATAGCGGACCCCAGTATCTAAAATACCAACGATCACTTGCTGGCTGCCAGTTTCAACATCCCAGGCTTCCGGGGCATCCATATCGCGATCATTGGATTGGTTGAGATGCCATTGATCTGGGAATCGCGGATCATTAGGAATCGCGTCTACGCTATGAATCCCAATTAGCTCAGCTTTAACGACACCGCGTAATCGCTGATATGCTGCGACCACATCCTTTATGTCTGTGCGGTGATCGCGGAACTCAATACGATAGTAGCCAGAGAGATCAATGATCCGACCATTATAAAATCTCTCTTGAGCCTTGGGAAACATTTCCTCCAGAGCTTTTGCCTGATATTTTTCGTTGACAATATCGATCGCCCTGTTGCCAGTTTTTCCCTGTTTCAGAATCGATTTGTCGAACGAGGCGGCAACCGAAGGCTCGAACTTCACCACGATGGCATTGGTGACATATTCGGTGGTCTTGGGAATTGGAAGGTGTATCGGGCTGGGATCGCCCATAAACATTTTGGCATCCTGACTGAAAATCAGCGATGTCGAAACAATTAAAATAATTATCGATAGTGGAATTGATTTTTTCATATCGTGCTCCTTGCGTTGCTTGAATAATTAACAGTGTGGATTAAATAGCAGCTATTGCAGTGTAATTTTCACCCCCTTCCAGAATGGACTCTATCCAGTTAAATGTCGGTGCAATGATGGTCTAATAATTGGGAGTTCTCTCCAAAACGCGATGGCATGCGTTTGGCCATCGAAGGAGACCTATTTCTTATAATCGAGATAGGGGATAGAGATTGATTCGCTTTGATCGTAAAGCTCGAATCGTTGGCTCAATTTACTATCAAACATCAAAAAAGTCAAGCGAAAATTTTTGGCACCAGAAAATTTTTTTATAGCAAAAGCGGCTATTTTCTTGTTATCGAATACCAGATACAAATCTGTAATCTTGCCTGTGAGACATCGTGACCGACCCGATGCTGGGAGAGAAATTAACCAGGCAAAAGCATGACAGGATAAATCACCCTCAAGAAGTGCCTAAGCTTAGTTGATTTCATCGATTCAGCCGTGAGCGACTTGAGTTGCTATAAAAAAAATCAGATTGCTCTGAGTTCATTGACCTGCAAAACCTGCCTGCTCCCTGGGCAAAATTAACCATTAATTAACTTGTAAATCGCGCAATTAATGCTTATATTCGGCAACTGATCTGCTGAATAAAATTTCTATCTGCGGAGAACCACAGGATTTGCAGAGGAATTTATCGCTTTAGCGGCGAGTGATGTCATTTGGGGGGAAGCAATTTGAACGAAAAGCGCGCTAGACAGTTCTTGTGACAACATCTTAGAAACATGCGATGTGCAATGCCCGGGCATATTGGTATGACATCGAATGTTGAGACAGAACTTAAAGGGCGAATGGGGACTCACCAGATAATTTGCTTCCGCTTGAATCTTCACCTTCGGGTCCCGAATTTTCGGTATGAAAAGATCTATCATCAGCAGCACATTGTTTTGCACCAATACTGAGAGCAGAGTGTTTGCCGTTTCATGGGTCAGCATCGCATTGATTTTTTCGTCGATCAATTAGAACGAAACTTTTATAACACCCTTACGTTTTACTGACCACCATCAAAATGCTGCTATTCTTTTCAAGGGCATGACTGATAAAAATGGTTTCTGAAAATAGGGTAACCGTGGTATTTGAGAAACGATTCTACTGATAGTTGCTTTTGCTTAAAAAGCCAGATATAATCTAACAGAGAATTTCGTAATCAAAAGTGCCTTATGTATTGTCATTGTGAGGGCCAGAGCGACGAAGCGATCTGATCATCGGAAGATGGGACTCCTATGACTCGATCGGAGTGGCAATGGGGTGCAACAGCGATTCGGATTCATACTCATAGTTGGTGCGGTAGAATTGCACCGCAACATAGAGATCTGCGGGAATCATTGGGGCAAAGTTGTTGGTTAATCATTTTGAAGATATTCAGGAGTTGAGCAATGGACAAAGCTAAATGGATGAGGGTGATACTGGTGCTTTTATTGTTGGTTTTCGTTCCAGTTCAGTTGATCTATGGGCAGGTTGGAAAGAAATTATCGCTGGATGAGTGCATCGAGATAGCGCTCAAGAATAATTCTCAGCTTAAAAATGCGGAACGGGATATCGATTTAGCAAGAGCAGATATCACGACTGCACGATCGGCGTTATTGCCAAACATCGATGCGAGTTTTATGTCGGGCCGATATATTCAGGGGCCGCGGTTGCGCAAATACGACGTGCCTGTCGGTATCGATACGCTGACTGGCAATATCATTTACGAACAAAAAGATATTAGCCAGAGCAAGACGGAGCGGAATTCGCACCGCGCTTCCGTGGAGTTGACCCAGACGTTGTGGGATTGGGGGAAAAGCTGGAATCGACTGGAGCAGGCTCGGCTGATGCGGGAGAATGCCATATATAATCTGATCAGTCGTCGAAACAGCGTAATCTACAATGTCCAGGAGAAATATTTCGAGCTGTTGAAAGCGATCAAACTGGGAAAAGTGTATGAGGAGGCCGTCAAGCGAAGTGAGGAGCAGTTGAATCGCATTCAGAGCATGTACGAAATTGGCGCTGTGGCACTGGCTGATGTCTATAAGGCAAAGGTGGCCTTGGGAAACGATCAGATCAATTTGATCAATCAAAATAATACGATCATCATCGCCCGCGCCAATTTGAACCATGCGATGGGGATCGATCCCAATAGTGCCACTGAGGTGCAAGAAATTGAAAGCAGCACATCGGTAATGCCGTTTACCATTGAGTCGGCCCTGGCACTCTCAGAGGAAAAAAATCCAGACATCAAAAGCTATGAGCTGGCGGTGAAGAACTATCAATATGCAAAACGCAACGCTCGATTGGCCTATTTGCCTTCGATATACGGATATGTGAGCTATTCTCGGGATAACGAATATTTCGATCGGGTATACGACACAAAGCTGGATGAAAATTATGTGGCATCATTGGGCTTGCAAATGAATCTAAATATCTTCAAGGGATTGGCAGACAAAGCAGAACTGAGCCGGCAGTCCATCAATTATGCCAAAGCGGAGGAGGAACTGGTGGATAAAAAGCGTTTGCTCAAGGTCGAGGTGACCCAAGCGTTCAATGTTTTGAAGGCGAACCGTGAGATTATTGAAATCAATAAGACCAATCTGGTTGCTGCCAATGAGGATCTACGGTTAGCGCAGGAACGGTATAAAATTGGCGCTGGGACACTGTTGGAGGTCATCGATGCCCAACTGGCAGTGACGCAGGCCAAGAGCACGCTGGTGAGCGCTGAATATAATTTTCAGATTGCATTATCATATTTGAAATTACTGGTGAACGCTTTGCAAGAATAGTTCGCTGAAAATTTGAATTAAAATTGTCATCAGGAGTGAAAGATGTCACGGAAGAGATGGATTATCACGGGGATCGTGATAGCGATAGTAGTGATCGCGCTTTTGGTCGGCCTTACTGGCAGCAAATCCAAAGAGGTGCCGGTCCAGGTTGAAAAGGTGAGCCGAGGTAATATCACCCAGATCGTATCGGCCTCGGGCAAAGTGCAACCTGAAGTGGAGGTCAAAATATCAGCCAATATTAGCGCTGAGATCATTGGTTTATATGTCAGAGAAGGGGATCAGGTAAAGAAGGGGCAATTGCTGGTAGAACTGGATCGCACCAAATACTTAGCCGCAGTAGATCGAGCGCAATCGACCAAGAAGGCGCGAGAGGCAAATTTGTTGCAGGCGCAGAGCGTGTACAAGCGGACGTTGGACCTGTATCGCCAGAATTTAACCTCGCAGGCGGATTTGGAGAAGGCAGAGGCGGATTTGAAATTAGCTGAAGGGCAGTTGGAGCAGGCAGAGGCGGATTTGAAGCAAGCCCAAGACGATCTGACGAAGACCAAGCTGTATGCGCCAATGGATGGAACCGTCACGAAAGTGAACAAGGAGGTTGGCGAGATCGCTCTGGGTTCCATGTTTCAGGCCGATGTGATCCTGATCGTATCGGACCTGGCGCGCATGGACGTTATTTCTGAGGTGGACGAAAACGATGTCGTGCTGATCGCGTACGGCGATACGGCCAGGATCGAGGTGGATGCGATCCCAGATACCGTGCTGAAAGGATATGTTCGTGACATTGCGCATTCGGCCACGATCAAGGGGAGAGGCACTCAAGATGAGATCACCAATTTCGAGGTAAAAATTGCATTGATCGACAGAGAGCCACGATTGCGACCTGGCATGTCCGCTACGGTGGATATTGCCACTGAAACCAGGTACGATGTGTTGAAAATCCCCATCCAGGCAGTGACCGCTCGGGAACGCCGGGAGCTCGCAGGCGAGACTTTGCCCCCTGCATCCAAAGGCTCGATGCGGAAAGCTCGCAGCCAGGCCGAAGAGACTTCTGAACAAGAAAATCGCAGCACCATAAGCGATGAGCTCGTCGAAGTGGTGTTTGTCGTTTCCGGTAATCTGGCTCAAATTGTCCCAGTGAAAACCGGGATCAGCAGTGACACTGAAATCGAAATCACAAGCGGCTTAGAGCAAGGACAAACGGTGGTGATCGGGAGTTACCGCGCTTTGTCGAAATTGCTGAAAAATGGAAGCAAGGTCAAAATCACCGATCGACCATTGGTCAAGGCTGATTAGTGAAGCTAACCAACAACGCGGGGCAGAGGTCAATTACAAACAATAAAGCGACACCGGATGCAATATGAAACTCTGCTGCTGCAACACGAATTCAATAAGGGAACGAAAATGTTAATCGAACTTAGCGATATTGTGAAAATTTATCAGATAGGCTTGGAGAAAGTTGAGGCGCTAAAAGGGGTATCGCTGCAGATCGAAGAGAACGAATATCTGGCGATTATGGGGCCATCCGGGTCAGGTAAATCGACTTTGATGAATATCTTGGGCTGCCTGGATACCCCGACTTCGGGGAGCTATCGGTTTGGCCGCGAATTGGTGAGCCAGATGAACGATGATCAACTGGCCGATATTCGGAATCGAGAGATCGGCTTTGTATTTCAAACCTTCAATTTGCTGCCCCGAGCGACGGCGCTTCATAATGTGGAGTTGCCGATGATATACAATGGCACTCCAGCAGCCGAACGTCGCAAGATCGCACAACAGGCACTGGAAATGGTAGGCCTGGCGAATCGGATGAATCATAAACCCAATGAATTGTCCGGCGGGCAACGGCAGCGAGTTGCCATCGCGCGGGCCCTCGTGAATAAGCCCAAAATCATCCTGGCTGATGAACCGACCGGCAATTTGGACACGAGGACCGGCGAGGAAATCATGGAGATTTTTGAAAGTTTGCATGAAGCGGGCAACACCATCATCTTAGTAACCCACGAGGAGTATATTGCCGAGCACACCAATCGGATCGTCCGGCTGCGGGATGGTAAAATAGAACGAGATGAACGACTAAATTGATTTCGAGTGAAATGATGAAAAGAACGATAATTGAACTATGGGAACAAATCAAGATCGCGTTTCAGGCATTGGCGTCGAACAAAATGCGATCGTTTTTGACGACATTGGGCATTGTGATCGGAATCGCCACAGTCATTGGTATACACTCGATTATCCAGGGACTGAATCGATCGTTTTACACCTCGATTTCGGCATTAGGATCCGACACTTTATATATCGATAAATTCTCATGGTTCTCCCGAGTGGATTGGCTGTTGGCGCGTAATCGGAAGGATCTGACGTGGGAGCGCGAAGGGATGGCGATAAAAAAACAGGCCACCCTGGTGAAAGCAGTGGCTCCGGTGGTCAATGGGTCGCGTACCGTCAAGTTCCGAAGCGAGAAACTGAAGAACGTCCAGGTCACAGGCACCACTGAAGAATATGCGATCACCTCGAATATCGTTCCAGAATTTGGTCGCATGCTGAACGCTGGCGATGTGACCCATCGCCGCAATGTCTGTGTGATCGGCTGGGAGGTGGCCAATCGGCTGTTTAAAAACATGGATCCGTTGGGCCGGCGGATCAGGATCGGCGATCATGATTTTCGCGTCATCGGTGTGGTGGAAAAACGCGGCAATTTTCTGGGGCATAATTTGGACGCCCAGGTGATCGTTCCCATCGGCGTATTTCAGAAGCTTTATGGTTCAAGGCGCTGGCTGACCATCGAGGTGAAGGTGGTTGACCCTTCGATGATTGAAGAGGCCAAAGATGAGATCACAGGCATCTTACGTCGCGTGCGCAAGGTACCTCCGAAGGCTGAGAACGATTTTGCCATTAATCAACAGGATATGATCGCGGATCTCTATAAGCGGCTCACCACAGCGCTTTATGCCGTGGCTTTCGGTGTCGGTTCAATTGCACTGATTGTCGGTGGCATCGGGATCATGAACATCATGTTAGTTTCGGTTACTGAGCGGACGCGGGAGATCGGCATCCGAAAGGCCATTGGCGCGCGGAATCGCGATATCCTTCGGCAGTTTCTCATTGAGTCGATCGCGGTCAGCGCACTTGGTGGTATCCTGGGCATTCTGGTTGGCTTTTCCATTGCCAAGTTGGTTGCATCGACCACCTTTCTATCCGCCTCGGTTACACTGTCATCCGTGATCATCGGCATTTTGTTCATCGGATTGGTGGGCATCTTTTTCGGCATTTTTCCAGCCTATAAAGCGGCCAAACTGGATCCCATTCAAGCCCTCCGATATGAGTGATGCATCTCAGAGGAGCGTGATTGCTGATGCATGCTTTATTTAGATTCTGTTTCAAGAATTGTGTTAAGAAAATAGCGGGTCACTCCTGCCACTACACGGAGCTGGAATACAAGGGTTACTTATTGGCTGAAAGAAAATATTAGAATTTTCCACCAGGGGGGCAATTTCAGATTTTATGCCCGCACACGCTGGTATGACAAAATCGCCTGTTTTGATATGTTAAAGCAATTCCCGGTTCATCCGGCAATATCTATTGAATAATTGGCGGCCAGGATACGGCCAAGGCAATTAAATGGACGACAATCAATAACGATTATGGATTTTCGAGAAACAACAAAGATGGCATTCGATGCCCTCAGGGCAAATAAATTGAGATCGGCTTTGACAACGCTGGGCATCGTGATTGGGGTAGCGACGATCATCAGCATGATGTCCATTATCAAAGGCTTGCAGGATTACATGGTTGGTGAACTGAGCGTGTTGGGGACCAACACGTTTCAGATTCAAAAATATCCTGCCATCCAACTGGGACGTTTGGATGAAAAATATCGCAACCGAAAAAATCTGAAGATGGAACATGCCCGGGCCATCGAGCAAAACGCCACGCTGGTCCAAGCGGTGGGGACGTCAGCTTATAGTTGGGGTGAGGCAGTCAAATATCAGGAAAAGAAGACCAATCCCGATGTAGTTTTAATTGGTGCCACCCCAGGTTTTCAGACCACGTTCAACTATTTCGTCAATGAAGGACGATTTCTGAACGAAATGGACATCGAATTTAATCGCAATGTGATCGTTCTGGGATTGGATGTGGCTGAGGTACTATTCCCACATGTCAGCCCAATAGGAGAATACGTCCGTGTGGGTTCCCAGCGATTTCGAGTGATCGGTATTTTGGAACGCCAGGGTAGTTTGCTGGGCGAAAGCCGTGATAATCGCGTTATTATTCCGATTACCACGTTTCAAAAGCTGTATGGAAGTGAGCGAAGCATTGAGATCAACGTCAAAGTGGCCGATCCTAAATTATTGAATCCTGCGATCGATCAGGTCACCGGGATTTTGCGCAAAGTGCGAAAGGTCCCACCAGGGAAACCTAATGATTTCGAGATCGTCACCAGCGAATCAATGATCTCGACCTTCAATGATCTATCGCTGGGCATCAAATTCGGCGCGATCTTCATCGCTGCGATTTCGCTGGCAGTCGGCGGAATTGGGATTATGAATATCATGCTGGTTTCGGTGACCGAACGGACCAAGGAGATCGGGATTCGCAAAGCGATAGGCGCACGTCGCATCGATGTGTTGTTGCAATTTTTGATCGAAGCGATTTTCCTGGGGAATTTGGGCGGTGTCATTGGGATCTTCCTGGGCATACTGGTAGGCGTTTTCGTGGGCGCTGTTACCCCACTGCCAACGTCGATCCCGCTCTGGTCGATCTTTTTAGGAATCGGGTTTTGCAGCCTGGTCGGGATCGTGTTCGGAGTTTATCCGGCCAGAAAAGCTGCGCGGCTCGATCCAATTATCGCCTTGCGCTATGAATGATCCCAACTATCCTATAGCGATGCAGGATGGATCGAAGGATTGAACATCTGAATCGGGGGAATGATCTATTTTTCAGACGAAGTTATTTGATCCGCTTAATATGAAATCGAACCGAATAAACATTCCACAGGATCGGGATCGTTCCAATGAGCTGATCAAACCTGGTTTGATTCGGAGATGCCAAATAGTAAATTCCGGCGGGCATCATTTTCATTTAACAAAATGATTGGGAGGAAGAGCTATGCAATGTACGACACGGGAGAGTGATGGTGTCCTGATTATTGAGATCCAGGGGGAAATCATGGGGGGAACTGACTCGGAAGTTTTCAGAAATATCATCTATTCAGCGATTGAGCGCGAGCAGGTGTTTATCGTGGTGGATCTGAAAGGGGCGACCTGGATGAACAGCTCTGGATTGGGCATGCTGATAAGCGGCTTAACGACACTGCGAAGCAGCGGCGGCGATCTGAGGTTAACCAATTTATCGGAAAAAATCCGGCGTCCCCTGGAAATCACCAAACTGGAGTCGGTTTTTCTAACATACAACTCGGTCGAAGAAGCCGTGAAAAGCTATCAGACCAATTAGGGAGGAAAATATTATGGCTGAGCTTACCCGTGAGGAAGTCCTTGCGAGATATCGACGGGGAGAGTCATTTCGGGGCATAGATCTATCGGGGATCGATCTATCTTATGAGAATTTGAAAGGGGCAGATTTCGAGCAAGCCAATTTATCCGATGCGCACCTGCAAAATGCTAACCTTGAGGGCGCGAACTTTACCCGGGGAAATTTGACCGCAGTGTTTTTGTTCGGTGCGAATTTAAGCAGCGCACGGTTCGACGAAGCTAATCTGTCCGAGGCCAATCTGCAGGATACCAATTTAGAGAATGCCAGTTTTTGCAAGGCAAATCTGTATCATGCCAAATTATTCGGCATTCAAGCGCAAAACAGCAATTTTCAGGGCGCGAGTCTCGTTGCTGGCCGATTAAAGCGAGCCAAATTGGTCGCTGCGAACTTTCAGGATGCGGACCTGTCTCAAGCGCACCTGGAGCGGAGCGATCTTCGCAATGCCAATCTCAATCGAGCCAATTTGACCGGTGCTTTTCTTGAAGATGCCTGCCTGGATGGCACCAGCATGGTCGGCGCGATTCGATAGCTCTCGATTTAAAACCTATCCCATCGGTTCGTTGCATTATCAAGATCATCCAAGCAATGCGGATGATCTTGATAGCGAATCGATATTCGTAGCGGCGTGATGCCTGTGAGATCGCAACAATCGCCCGCCTGCAATCTCGATCATCGATGATATTGCACCAGCCAGCCAACCGCGAAAATCGCCATCATCAGTGCGATCCCTGCCTATAAATCCTGCGGATCGAGCAATGAAAAAAAATGCTCGGTCGTTTTAATCCTCAGCCAAGCTATTCCCACATTTGCGCTCTATGCATTCAACATATGGCATCCCATTTTCCCTCTTGCTTTTCAGAAAATTAACCGTTATATTTGGAACTTGTAAGCTCATAACAGAATACAATGCACACTAATAATTGGGGATCAAACCAATCTGGAGACAAATGCATGGAACCAATTCGCACGTTCACAATTCTTCCGAGGCTACCAGAGATCTTAGAACCGTTAAAGAAAATCGCCTATAATTTGTATTGGGCCTGGAACCACGAGGCCATCGATCTGTTTCGGAGAATGGATACGGATTTATGGGAGGAAACCAGCCATAATCCAGTCAAAATGTTGGGTCAGATCCGGCAGGAGCGTTTGGAAATGCTGGCTGAGGATGAGAGCTTCGTAACGCACCTCAATCGCGTCTCAGAAAATTTGGATCGTTACTTGAATGAAGCGACCTGGTATCAAAAAAAACTCAATAATCGGGGGCAGGAGATCAAAATTGCCTATTTCTCTGCGGAGTTCGGTCTCACAGAGTGTATTCCCAATTATTCTGGAGGTCTGGGCGTACTGTCCGGTGATCATCTCAAATCGGCCAGCGACCTGGGGCTGCCGTTCGTGGGCGTGGGGTTGCTCTATCAAGAAGGTTATTTTCGCCAATACCTGAACAACGATGGCTGGCAGGGAGAGCTATATCCGGAGAACGATTTCTATAATATGCCAGTGCAGCTACAGCACCAGGCAGATGGTAGCCCCCTATTGATCGAATTAGATTTTCCAGGACGCAAAGTTTATGCGCAGGTATGGAAGGTGCTGATTGGGCGAGTCAGCCTTTATCTGTTGGATACCAATATCTTGATCAATAGTGAAGTGGATCGCAATATTACCGACGAGCTCTATGGCGGTGATAACGAAATGCGGATTCAACAGGAAATTGTGTTGGGGATCGGCGGCCTGAGGGCGCTGAAAGCGTTGGGGATTCATCCTGTGGTGTTTCACATGAACGAAGGACATTCCGCCTTCCTGGCGTTAGAGCGCATCCGCTGTGCCATCGAGGATTACCAACTCAGCTTCGATGAAGCAAAGGAATTGATCCGTTCCAGCAACATATTTACCACTCATACCCCAGTCGAAGCAGGAATCGACCAATTTCCTCCCCATTTGATGGAACGCTATTTCAACGACTATTTTCCCAGCTTGAAGATCAGCAAGAATGAGTTTTTAGGTTTAGGGCGAAAAAATCCCCACGATCAATCCGAGAGCTTTTCAATGGCCATCCTGGCGATCCGGCTATCTGGTTATGTGAACGGGGTGAGCAAATTGCATGAACAGGTCGCGCGCGATATGTGGCACGATATGTGGCCACAAATCCCCACAGAGGAAATACCGATTGGCTCGGTGACCAATGGCATTCATACTGGATCATGGGTATCCAAAGAGATGGCGAACCTATATGATCGTTATTTAGGTCCGACATGGCTGAGGCGCTCCGAGGACCCGAACGTCTGGAAGCGAGTGGCTCAAATTCCAGCCGAAGAACTGTGGCGGACCCACGAACGACGGCGCGAGCGCTTGGTGGCCTTTGCCCGGCGCCGATTACGGGCGCAATTAGAGCGTCAGGGCGCGTTGCCTTCCGAGCTGCGAAAAGCAGATGAGGTACTCGATCCCGAGGTGTTGACGATCGGTTTTGCCCGGCGGTTTGCCACCTACAAACGTGCCGTGCTGATTCTCAAGAATATCGATCGCCTCAAGAAGATATTGAACGATAAAGATCGGCCAGTCCAGATTATTTTTGCCGGAAAGGCGCACCCGAAAGATACACCGGGTAAAGAATATATCCGACAAATCATCCACCTGACTCGGCAGGATGAGTTCAGAAACTCCGTTGTTTTTCTCGAAGATTATGACATGGATATGGCGCGCTATTTGGTGCAAGGCGCGGATGTCTGGCTCAATACGCCACGTCGGCCTAAAGAAGCCAGCGGCACCAGCGGCATGAAAGCTGCGGTCAATGGGGGCATTCATGTCAGCGTGCTGGATGGCTGGTGGGACGAAGCCTATTCGCCAAATATCGGTTGGGCGATCGGTTCTGGCGAAAGCTATGAGGATCCCAATTACCAGGACCAGGTCGAGTCCGAGGCGCTCTACGATCTGCTCGAAAAGGAGATTGTGCCGCTGTTCTATGATCGCGGTAAAGATCATCTGCCTCGCAAATGGATCGAGCTCATGAAGCAATCGATCATGTCGATCTGCCCAGTTTATAATACCAATCGCATGGTCATGGAATACACCGAAAAATTTTATGCGCCAGCGTTCAAAAAATATCAGGATCTGATGAAGAACAATCTGAAGAAGACCCGGCAATTGGCGAGCTGGAAAAAGAAATTGGCAAGCAACTGGCGTAACATCCGTTTCATCGCAATCAAAGAGGAAGACGAGCAAGACCATCATGTGGGATCCAGCATCCGCATCGAGGTCAAGCTTTCCCTGGGCGACCTCAAGCCAGAGGATGTGAGCGTTGAGATCTATCATGGCTATATCGACACTGAAAATAAAATTGTCAATGGCTCGGTCGAGAAAATGAGCTGCGTCGAACAGAGCGAGAAGCAGTGGTGCCTGTTCGCTGGGAGTTTTCCTTGTCGCTATAGCGGCCTGTATGGTTATACAGTGCGAGTGGTCCCTGCCAGTGAGCTTCTCTCGGATCCTCATGAGACCGGATTGATTTTATGGGCCAATTCGCAAATGTAATTTGCGGATTTCAAGCGTGCTCATGTATCCCCCTGCCGCAAGTTGCTGTACGGCGGGGGAATTCTTTTTGAAGCAGCATCAAAGCGATCGAATCCGTGGCCATCAGAAAAACGGAAATGTTCGCCCTGTTTTGGCTTTAGGAGGCAATTAACCTATTTTTTCATGTTTCAGCGATCGAATTTTTCATCTAAAATGGAATAGAATGATGTTTAAAATCTCGGTAACGACTCAAATCGCCGCAGCGCATCGGTTACGGGGTTATGAGGGAGCGTGCGAGAATTTGCATGGCCACAACTGGCTGATCCGCGCCACGATCATCAGCGACCAGTTAGATTCGCTCGGCATGGTTTATGATTTCAAGAAACTCAAAGCCCAGTTGCATGAAATTGTTGACTCATTGGATCACCGCCTCATCAATGAGGTGCCGCCGTTTGATGTGATCAATCCAACTTCAGAGCAGATAGCGCAGTTTATCTTTCAGTCATTAGCTCCAAAATTGCCAACACCGCTGCGACTGGCCGCTGTTGAAGTGGGTGAGTCAGCTAACTACCTGGCGTGTTATGAGCCATGATGCTGAAAGTCAACGAAATTTTCTACAGCATCCAGGGCGAATCCACGTTTGCCGGTTTGCCATGTATTTTCATCCGATTGACCGGCTGCAATTTGCGCTGCCGCTATTGCGATACTCAGTATGCCTATGAACAAGGTCAGAATTTCGCATTGGACCATTTGTTAGCTGAGGTTTCAAAATATCCGTGTCAACTGGTCGAAATCACTGGCGGCGAGCCGTTGCTTCAGCGCGGAGTTGCTGAGCTGGCCGCATCGCTGGTCGATCGGGGCAAAACCGTGTTGGTGGAGACCAATGGGACGCTGGACATCGATCGATTGCCCTCACCTGTTATTCGAATCATGGATATCAAATGTCCCAGCAGTGGCGAAGCAGAGAGGACCGAATGGGGCAATATCGACCAACTTCGACCACAGGACAATGTGAAATTCGTCATTGCTGATCGGGGTGACTTCGACTGGGCCATAGCGATTGTCCAACAGTGGAGGCTGCTGAGCCGGTGCTCCGTGTTATTTTCCCCAGTTTTTGGGGTTTTGACTGCGGCGAGTTTGGCTGAGTGGCTGCTGGGGACTGGCCTGCCGATTCGACTCAATTTGCAGCTTCACAAATACATCTGGAGTCCAGATCGAAGGGGAGTATAAAGCATGAAAAAAGCCGTTGTTTTACTGAGCGGGGGAATCGATTCAACAACCGCTCTCGCCATTGCACATCACCAGGGATTCGAGATTTATGCCATTAGCTTTGATTATGGACAAAGGCATCGGCGCGAGCTGGAAGCTGCCCGTCATATCGCCAGCCAATTCGGCGTTCAGCAGCACCTTATCGTTGCCGTCGATCTCTCTGCCATTGGCGGGTCTGCGCTCACGACCAGCATGAACGTGCCGAAACGGGATGCATTGGAGCGATCGCCCAGCCAAATTCCGATCACCTACGTCCCAGCTCGAAATTTGATCTTTCTGTCGTTGGCGCTGGCCTGGGCTGAAGTGCTCGATGCCTGCCATCTATTCGTTGGCGCTACTGCGGTCGATTTCTCGGGCTACCCCGATTGTCGGCCTGAGTTTCTCCATGCCTTCGAGCAAACCGCTAATTTGGCGACCAAAGCCGGGGTATCGGGAAAAAAGTTCACCATCCATGCGCCGCTATTGAACCTGAACAAGGCGCAGATCATTCAGACCGGGGCAGAACTTGGAGTGGACTATTCGCTGACCTGGAGCTGTTATGATCCCCAGCCGGATGGAACCGCTTGCGGTCAATGCGATAGCTGCCTGTTTCGCAAGAACGGCTTTCGACAGGCTGGCATCCCAGACCCGACCCGCTATCATGAGGTTCAAGGACAATAGATCAAATTTAGGCCCATGGTATTATGAGAAACCGATTGCTTGATGGCAAACCTTGAAAGCGAGCCCCGCGGTTGCTCGAAGACGCTTCCAGCTATGATCTATCCGTCGCAACCATTCATGGATCGAAATTCGATTTCAATTATATGCCAAATTGCCATAAGCCTTGGCCATTTTGTTTAAGCTCAGAGGGAGGAGTGGCTCATGAACCGAGATCCATACGAAGGATTGACTATACTGAGGGCTAGCGAAACTCGCTATCCGTCCTCACCAGATGAAGCACGGTTAGAGTGTTTTGATAATCGTTATCCCCATCGCGATTATTGGGTGACATTCGATTGTCCTGAGTTTACTTCGCGCTGCCCCATCACCAATCAGCCAGATTTCGGCAAGATCACCATTCGGTATATCCCTGATCGAAAGTGCATCGAGAGCAAATCGCTGAAGTTATATCTGTTTTCGTTCCGGAATTACAACACGTTTCATGAGGAAGTCGTGAACCGGATCCTGGATGATGTCGTGGCTGCGTGTCAGCCGCGCCGGGTGATTGTGATCGGGGATTTTAATCCACGGGGTGGCATTAGCATTAAGGTTGAAGCAGAGTACCCAGCTTCGGGATCGGAAGCTGCTGCTCGGGCATAAGCACTCCCTGGCGCAGCAGCCAACAGTTCCAGAGCAACGAGAGAGAAAGGGGGCACAATGGAGGCCGATCTTGAAGCCGCTTCAAAATAGCAGTGCGGCGGCGCCGAGCAAGCCAGCATCGTCACCCAATTTGGCTGGTACCACTTGCAGATGTTCTCTCGGTGCTTGATTGATATTCTCATCGAGATGTCTCTTCATGGTGGGGGCAAAGAACGACCAGGCATGACACACAGAACCGCCAATGACGATGATGTCCGGGTCGATGAGATTGGTGATGATGGCTAAAATTTTTCCGAGATGCACGCCGTATTGTTCCCACGCTGCTATGGCCTCCGCATCGCCTTGCTGGGCAAGGTGGAAAATATCTTTTGCGCTCAGATTTTGGTGGGTGATCTGATGATAGATTCGGCTCACCGAGCGACCGGATCCATATTCTTCGAAATTGCGATCCAGATAGGGCGAACGCCATACCTCTGCGGCCGTGCCAGTGGCCCCCTCAAAGATCTTTTTCCCGACCACCAGGCCGCAGCCAAAACCAGTCCCAAGCGTTGCCCCACAGACGATCTCTGCATGTCGCGCACTGCCAAACCAGGCTTCGCCCAGCACAAAACAATTCCCATCATTGTTGATGACCACCCGCAAGCCAAAATAACTCTCCAGCGTCTGTTTCAATGGAAAATGATGGAGCGTCGGCAAATTGGGGGCCTCTAAAATGATCCCTTGCTTCAGATCGAGCGGCCCAGGAGAGCCAATCCCGATGCCATCGATCTGGTCACGGTCTACACCCGCTTCTTGCATCACTTGTTCGATCCCAGCGATCATGCTGCCCACAATTTCATCGCCAGGCCGCTTACTCTGGGTCGGCAACGTCAAAGGCTCGCTTAATATTTTGCCTTCATCAGAGATCAAACCGAATTTCATCTTCGTGCCGCCAAAATCAATGGCAATAACTTTTTTGCTCATATTGTGATCCTGTCTTTGAATGATACCTGAATTTTTAAAATGAAAATTGATATGTGAAGATGCCCACGAAATGCCCGAAAAATCACTGAAAGCATTTCTCAGCTTAGAAGATTTGGTTGCGATTCTTTTGTTCGGCAGGCAAAATTTCTTTACGTTTCACTGTCAGCGTTCATTTTGAAAATTTAAGTCGATCTTTTAAAGTCCTCTATCGTGGTAGTTCCTTTTCCGTGACCAATAAATTAAGCTTCAGAAGCAGAATTGCCAAAGAAATTTTTATTTGAGAAAGAAGCATCTCAAAATTTCTACTTCGCGTTCGCACTTAAAAGCACTTCTTGCAGAATGAAATGATACCTGGAATTCTAAGATGAAAATGATCAGCGATAATTGTCCCATGAAACACCCGAAAAGGCAGCAAAAGATCTTTTCATTTTTCGAATTTCGTGTCAATTGGTGTGTTCGACCGGATCGACTGCGGATCCAGGCTAAACAGAGACAGATGGTCAGCCAATCACAAGCTTTTTTTTCTACAATATATCCAATGTCATGAGTTCAGCGACCTGGGACTTCTCAAGCCATGAAGGCTTAGTCGACCAGTTGCACCAGTTGATCGACAGCGCGGGTGATCGTGCGATCGTCAACGCAGAACGAGAGTCGAAAATATTTTTCTCGGCCAAACCCCTTGCCTGGCACCACTAAAACGCGGCGCTCTTTTGCCCGCTGGATGAATGCCAGGTCATCACCACCAGGTGCCTTGGGGAACATATAGAACGTCCCCTCAGGCTTGTTGATCTCATATCCTGCTTCGCTGAGGCGCTTGTAGATATAATCCCGCTTGCTCTCATAATAGCTCACCTGGACGGTCGCATGCAACAATTCTCCCACCGCTAATTGCATCACGGCTGGAGCATTGATGAAACCCAGGATGCGCGTGCTGAAGATCAAGCCATCGATCACTTTGTTCACATCGTTCATGGCTGGATTGACAGCGATGTAGCCGATACGATCCCCAGGAACTGCCAGGGATTTCGACCACGAATAGGCCATGAAGCTGTTATCGTAAAGCGGAACGATCGACGGCGCTTTGCGGCCATCGAACACAATCTCCCGATAGGGCTCATCGGAGATCACATAGATTTCCTTCTGATACTTTTTTTCGCGATCTTTGAGCAGCAAGGCCAGCCCCATGAGGGTTTGTCTATCATAAACTTTGCCAGTGGGGTTATTGGGAGAATTAATGATAACGGCTTTCGTGCGAGGGCTGATTTTGCGGTCAAATTCGTCCAAATCCAGGTTGAATTGCTCGTCGGTCTCGGCGATGACGACTTTGCCCTGTTGGTTGTGAATGTAGAAGATGTACTCAGAGAAATAGGGCGCGGTGATGATGACCTCATCGCCAGGATCCATAATGGTCTTGAGAATCACATTGATCGCTCCCCCGGCGCCGCAGCTCATAATAATATGCTTCATCTCGGCGTTCAACATATTTTTTTGACGCAGATACAAAGCGACATTTTCCCGGACATCCTCGAACCCAGCGTTGGACATGTACCGATGCCGACCTGATGAGGTATTGTTAGCGATCTTTTGAAAAACGCGGAAAAATTCTGGAGGTGGCTCAAGAACCGGGTTCCCCAGGCTCAAATCATAGACATTCTCGGCACCATAGCTTAATTTCATCTCTTTGCCGATCTCGAACATGCGCCGGATCCAGGAACTCTGTTCCATCGCCTGACTGATATACTTTGAAATCATTCAATCACTCCTCATTATGAACGTCATTCAATCAATATTCAGCGATTGCATCGCACAGTTCATCCAGTATCAAATGGTTCGGTATTTTTTTTATTGGTTTTCCATTGATAAAAAGCACAGCCCGCTGAGGCCCAGCCGCGATACCGATGTCTGCCTGTCGTGCCTCTCCTGGGCCATTGACCATGCACCCCATGACGGCGACGCGCAGTTGCCGAGGCTGATCAGCTATGCGACGGTTAAGTTCCGTGACAATTTTTGCGACATTGATCGCGCTCCGTCCGCAGGAAGGGCAGGAGATGATGTCCATCCCCGATTTTTTTAAGCCCAACGCCTGCAAAATCATCTGGCCTGCACGAACTTCTTGAATTGGGTTACCGGTCAGCGCCACGCGAATCGTATTGCCAATGCGTTCTTTCAGCAGCGTCCCAATGCCAATCGCGTTTTTAATGAGGCCGAGGTCTCCAGCCCCAGCTTCGGTGATTCCCAGATCCAGCGGATAATCGATCTGCCGGGCGATAAGCCGATACGCATCGATCATCGTATTGACATCGGAAGATTTCAGGGATACGACGATCGAATTGAACCCCCACTGCTCGCACAGCGCGATCTGTTGCAGCGCGCTTTCCACCAGCGCTTCGGCGCAGGGATGGCCATATCGGTTCAATAGAGTTGCATCCAAAGACCCAGCATTGACCCCGATGCGGATCGGGATGTTTCGTTTGCTGGCCGCTTCTAAAATTTGATACAAATGGCTTTTCGTTTTGAGATTGCCAGGATTGATCCGAATCTTATCCGCACCGGCTGCGATGGCGAGGAGAGCAAGCCGATGATCAAAATGTATATCAGCCACCAACGGGATATGAATTTGGGCTTTGATGGCTGCAATGGCGCGGGCAGCCGTTTCATCAGGAACAGCTATTCGAACGATATCGCACCCCGCTCGCTCCAATTCTTGGATTTGGGCTACAGTGCTGACAATATCGCTCGTCGGAGTCCGGGTCATAGATTGGACCGTGATCGGGGCATCGCCTCCGATCGCGACTCCCCCAACCAGCACGGTTCGAGTGCGACGATCGGATACGAATTGGCTTGACGATTGCTGAGAAACAGGTTCGTTCATTCCTTACGGCTGATTTTGGACAGGCATTTGTCGGTGCGAACCATGATCTATTGACCTGGCAATATAATAAATCGAACCCAAAAAAGCAATGATTATTGTTGAACAGCCAGGCTAAGAAGCTCTTTCGTGAGACTGACCATACCAAAGAAAAGGAAGCGATGCAGTGTTTTCCTGGGCAGGGCATTCGATTGAGGGATAAAGTGGGTTCAACTCCATCATGGTAATTTGGATTGCAGCCGCTGAAGCCGATGACTCAATCGGCGCAGTTGTTCGATGCTTTCGCGTGACGGTCTGAGCTGGTCGATCATCCTGAGATTATCCATGGCACGCTGCACGATTTGTATCGCGTGCGGATAATCGCGCTGGTGATGCTCATAAAATTTGGCCAACTCCTCATAGGGCTCGATGCGAAATTGGCCTGAACTTATTAATTGTTCCCAGAGCGAGACAGCGTCCGACCATTGGCCCAACCGCTTGTAACAGTAACTCAGCCGTAATCCGATCTCATTGCGCAGGGAATTATCCGTTGTCGATTGCCACAAAGATTGATAGATGGGAATATTTCTTTGCCACTGGGCGCTGTTCTCATAATGCTGCGCCAGGGTGCTGAGATCGATCTCGTGCGCCAATTTCTCGATGGGGTGCTCGTGGATCTGGTTGAGAAGTATCGTGAGCGCCACCAATGAAAGGATATCCATTTCATTGTGGTAGAAAACTTGTTTCAATGGAACGGCATCTCGGCTGCGGAGGTACTCAAAATAAAGTTGAGGGATCAGGTAAGAGGGAATATCCTCTTGCCGATGGACCTGAAGGATTTCGTTTTCGATATTGCTGAGCGTGCAATCGGTTAATCTGCGCTTCCAGATTCGGCGCGCTGCATGGAGCAGGTCCAGATGCTGCGGCTCGGACAAGGCGCTGGCGATACGATGATAGATAAATCGGGTCTGAAGCAGCGGCCAATCGAAGCTTTTGCCATTAAATGAAACGATGCCATTGAAATTGCTGAGCAACTGATTCAAAGCCTGCAATGTGGCAGGTTCATCGGGAAAGTCAATCAAAAAAAATTGTTTGATGATAAATTGATCGCCCTCGAAATAACCACATCCTGCCAAAAAGATATAGGTGCCGCTGCCGCCAGCCAGCCCAGTCGTTTCTGTATCGAAAAACAGCGAACGACTCAGATCGATATCTAACAACTTCTCATCCTTGCCGGCCAGATACAGAAAAAAGGATGAAACTTCACGGATCTGATTGAGCCATACGATCCCATGCTGCTGAGCCAGACCGTATCGGGTGGTGCGGATAAAACAACGCCCCTGGTTGCTCGTCAGGAGCTCGCCGTCAATGATCGCATCGATGGCGACCTCCTCCGATGCGGTCGGTTTGTGACCAGCGCGGGGCTGTTGAATTTGTTCGATAAAACGAAGTCGTTCTCTGATGTTCATAACACAAATTTGCCATGGGATAAGAATTTGTGCTATTACACTTCGAAGGTTATATTGAGTTCCAGTCAGGGGGCGATTCAGATTTGGACAATGGTTGTGAATTGTGGGAACAATTTTGAGTGCTCCAAAAAGTTAAATACGGGTTATTGCGAGGAGCGAAGCGACCAAGCATCATTTGTACCCGAAGAATTATGACACGGCTGGCTCCGCTCGAAATGGCAATCTTGTTATTTCTTTGTCGAAGTCTAGATCAATAGGGACGGAAAGGGATGCTCTACATATTCAGATGATTTTCGATTGAAAGTTGGGTTCATTCGATCAGATAGAAAATTTTTTCTTTACAGACAATTTTAAAGAAATAAACATTGACTCTTATCTAAAAATTTGTATCTTAAATGAACGCGAATTGCTGTGGAGCGCACATTCGATTCGCCCGATCCACAGCGATATTGCGTAATCGATGAATTCAAAAACAGTATGATTGAAAGCGCCAAAATTGATCGCGACAAGGATTCAATCATTCTGCTAAAAATTGTCCTGCTATTTTAGAAGCGGGAGCTTTTTTGATAGCAGGATGATTGATTCCAGGATGAATGCAATCATTCTGCTGAAAAATTGTCCTGCTATTTTAGAGGCGGGAGCTTTTTTGGCAGCATGATTATTGATAGCAGGATGATTGATTCCAGGATGAATGCAATCATTCTGCTGAAAATTGTCCTGCTATTTTAGACGCGAGAGCTTTTTTGGCAGCAGGATGATTGATAGCAGGATGATTGATTCCAGGATGAATGCAATCATTCTGCCAAAAATTATTCTGCTATTTTAGAAGAGGGGGCTTTTTGGGCAGCAGGATGATTGATAGCAGGATGATTGATTCCAGGATGAATGCAATCATTCTGCTGAAAAATTGTCCTGCTATTTTAGAAGCGGGAGCTTTTTTGACAGCAGGATAATTGATAACAGGATGATTGATTCCAGGATGAATGCAATCATTCTGCTAAAAATTATTCTGCTATTTTAGAAGCGGGTGTCTTTTTTGACAGCAGGATGATTGATAGCAGGATGAATGCAATCATTCTGCTGAAAATTGTCCTGCTATTTTAGACGCGGGAGCTTTTTGGCAGCAGGATTATTGATAGCAGGATGATTGATTCTAGGATGACTTCAATCATTCTGCTAAAAATTATTCTGCTATTTGCGGTCCTGTGTGTTTTTGGTCGCAGAATAATTAACGGCAGAATGATTGAGAGCAGAGAGATTGAGACATCGATGACATCGATTCTGCCAGGCATGATGCTGCGCGTTTTGGGGGGATCGATTCTCTTGCTGTGGGTAGAATTTGCTCGAGGTGCTCAGGTGCGGCAATAAAAAAGGCTGTAACCGCTGTCACAGCCTTTCAGGTAGTGGAGCTAAGGAGAGTCGAACTCCTGACCTCTTGACTGCCAGTCAAGCGCTCTCCCAGCTGAGCTATAGCCCCATTATTTTTGTCGGCCTAATAATAAGAATATTTTTCCAAAAAGTCAAGTGATTTTTTTGTCAGGCCCAGCGTTTCTATTTGACGCAATGGTCATCCGTTGTTATGATGGATTCGAACGCAGCGATTGAAGCTGGGTTATTTATTGGCATGTTCATCGAAAACCATCACGATCAATGGCCCGAATTATTTTACATCTGGACATGGATGCCTTTTTCGCCGCGATTGAAGAGCTGGATCATCCGAGCTATCGCGGTCACCCGGTGGTGGTCGGAGCAGATCCAAAGGGTGGGAAAGGGCGCGGTGTGGTTTCAACATGCAACTACGAGGCGCGGAAATATGGCATCCATTCGGCAATGCCGATCTCACAAGCCTATCGGCGCTGTCCCTTAGCCATTTTTGTGCGGCCGCGCATGGATCGCTACATTCAATGTTCCCGGGAGTTGTTTGCCCTGCTCGATGAATTCAGCCCCAAAGTCGAGCCGATTAGCATCGATGAAGCGTTTCTCGATATTACGGGTTGTACACGCCTTTTAGGCACTCCCGAAGAAATCGCCAAAAAGATCAAAGCACGCATCAGAGAACGATTGAAATTGACCGCATCCATCGGCATTGCGCCGAATAAGTTCGTCGCCAAAATCGCCTCAGACCTCGAGAAGCCAGATGGCCTGGTCATCGTTCCCGGCGATAAGGTGCTGGAGTTCCTTCATCCGCTGCCGATCGGGAAAATGTGGGGCGTTGGCAAAAAAAGTGAGGCGAAACTGAAGGCGATGGGCATCCATACCATCGGTGATTTGGCCCGAATGTCCCAAGACGCGGTAATCAAAAAATTCGGCAAAAACGGCCTGCATTTCTGGTTGTTGGCTAATGGCATTGATGACCGAGAGGTAGAAGCCGATCACGGGGTGAAATCGGTCAGCCTGGAGAATACCTTTGATCAAGATGTCGCCGATGAGGCATGCATTCGCGATACAATTTTATCTTTAGCTGATAACGTGAGCCGCATTTTGCGCCAGAAGGGACTAAAGGGGAAAACAGTGACACTGAAAATTCGGCTGGAGGATTTTTCAACTTTTACGCGGTCGCACAGCTATGGCAGCTTTTTCGACTCATCACAGATTATCGGTCAGACCAGCCTGGATTTATATCAAAAGTTCGAGCGGGGTAAAAAGAAGGTACGGCTTTTGGGGATTGCTGTCTCCAATCTAAATACTCAAGGGGAAGAACAATTGGGCTTGTTTGATGAGAGCAAACCGCAACCGGAGAAGATCGATCAGGTTATTGATTTAGTGCAGAATAAATTTGGACCCGATTTGATTAAAAAAGCCAGTTTAATGGACCAGCATAGTCGACGGATCGGAACAGCAGATCATGAAAAGTGAGGAACGGAATGAAATTCTTATCGAATCGCTATACGAAGACACAGCTTGAAATCGTGCAACAACGGATCGAGCAAGCCATCTATCAACCCATTGGCGAATTGAAGATCACTGCATGGCGGACCAAAGAGCCGGTCCCATTCGACCAGCGCACATCGGGCCAAAAGCTCAATCTGGCGATTGGGGATCGCTGGGGCGAGTTGTTCGATTGTGCCTGGTTTTGTTTTGAAGGAACGGTTCCAGAAAGCGCGGCCGGCCAGCAGGTGGTGCTGGAAATCGACTTGAACGGCGAAGCCTTGGTAGTGGACGCTGACGGAAATCCGAGGCAATGTCTAACCCCGGTCAGCTCCATTTTTGATCGGACTTTGGGCCGGCCGGGTAAAACCATCGTCCCACTGTTCGACAGTGCCAAAGGCGGCGAAACGGTTATTCTCTGGGCCGACGTAGGGAACAACGATTTATTTGGCGCGCTTCAGAACGAAGGCCGTATCCACAAGGCACATATCGCCATCTGCCATGAGGAATTGCGCTGCCTCTATTATGATTACGAGGTGCTCCACAATCTGCTTCGTCAATTGCCAGAGAATTCCAGCCGTCACCAGCGAATCCTATATGCGCTATATCGTGCAGCCATCCATTTGAATCATTTTACGGATGAGGAGGCAGTGCTTGCTCGAAGCGAGCTGGCACCAGAGCTTCGCAAGCAAAATGGAGATAGTTCGCTCATGGTGAGTGCTATTGGGCATGCCCATCTCGATCTTGCCTGGCTCTGGCCAATCCGCGAGACGATTCGCAAAGGCGCCAGAACTTTCTCCAACGTGCTAATGCTCATGGAAAAATATCCGGACTTTAAATTCGGCGCCAGCCAAGCCCAGCTCTATCAATGGATGAAAGAGCGGTATCCGACCATGTATCAACGGGTGAAGCGCCAGGTAGAGCAAGGTCGATGGGATCTGTTCGGTGTCACCTGGGTAGAACCAGACACCAATATTGTCGGGGGGGAGGCGCTGATCCGCCAATTTCTCTATGGTCATCGGTTTTTTAAAGAAGAATTTGGCCAGGAGATCCCTGTGCTCTTTTTGCCGGATTCGTTCGGTTATTCTGGGGCTTTGCCGCAGCTTATGCGTTTATGTGGCGTTCAGTATTTCGTGACGATCAAATTATCCTGGGACCGATTCAACACCTATCCGCATCATTCATTCGTATGGGAGGGGATTGATGGATCTGAGGTGCTGGTCCACATGCCGCCGGAAGGAACCTATAGCAGTTCGGCCAGTCCACAAGCGGTGAAAGCCGCTGAGATCAACTACCTGGATAAAGCCGTGTCGGAAAATTGTCTCATGTTCTACGGCATTTGTGATGGCGGTGGCGGGCCTGGCATGGAGCATTTGGAGCGACTGGCAAGAATGAAAAATCTCGATGGGATTGCACCTGTAACCCAGGAAAAGCTGATCGCGTTCTTTCAGCGGCTTGAAAAGGATCAAGAGAAACTGCACCGCTGGGTGGGCGAGCTGTATCTGGGCGTTCATCAAGGCACCTACACCAGCCAGGCGCGCAATAAGAGATTCAATCGAAAACTCGAGTTTGCCCTTCGCTCGCTGGAATTTCTGGCTGTCCTCGCGAACCATCTATCTGGCAGCAACTATCCCAAACCGGAGATCGAGACGATTTGGAAGGAACTGTTGCTCTATCAATTCCACGACATCTTGCCGGGGTCTTCGATCACGCGCGTCTATAGTGAATGTCTCCAGCGCTATCAAGCCCTGACCGCGCAGATTCGCGAACGGCGCGATCAATTCTTGGCTGATTTGATTGAACACATAGGTTACTCTCATGCGCAACACCCGGTTTTGATCTTGAATCCGCTCAGTTGGGAACGAAGCGAATGGATCAAGATCGACGATCGATGGGTGAAACCGACCATCCCTCCGATGGGCTATCGGGTGATTGATGTCGCGAGCGGCCCAGAAAATTTCCCAGCGATGATCGCCACGACGCAGCGTCTTGAGAACGAATTTCTTCAGGCCAATTGGGACCAGCAAGGCAAATTGATCTCGATTTACGATAAGGAATATCAGCGCTGGGTGCTTCAGCCGGGAAGCGTTGGAAACGAGCTGACAGTTTACGAAGATGATGGCGATGCCTGGGACTTTTCGGTGGACTATCGCTATCGAATTGCCGGGCAATTCGCGCTTCAATCCAGTGAAGCCAGGATCGATGGGCCCCAAGCGATCCTGCAACAGGTTTGGCGATTCGGCGATTCGAGGCTCGTTCAAAATATTAAATTGACCGCTGGCAGCCGGCGCATCGATTTTGAGACTGAGGTCGATTGGCAGGAGCGACATCGCATGCTGCGGGCCTCCTTTAAACTTCAAGTGCTCGCCCGACAGTCGACCAGCGAGATACAGTTTGGTCACATCCAGCGTCCCACCCACCAAAATACCTCCTGGGAAGCAGCTAAATTTGAGATCTGCGCCCATAAATGGATCGATCTCTCGCAACCCGATTATGGGGTGGCCTTGTTGAATGATTGCAAATATGGTCATCGGGCATTCGATAATGTCCTCGACATCAATCTGCTCAGAAGTCCAACCTATCCAGATCCTGAGGCTGACCAGGGCATCCATCAATTCACTTATTCGCTTTATCCGCATGCTGGGAACCACGTAAGTGGTGGTGTGATCAGAGCAGGATATGAGCTCAATGTCCCGTTTGAAGTTGTGGAGATAACTCCAAAAATGAAGCCCAGTGCTCATGCTTCCGAACTCGCGCTTGTCACGGTGGATGCGGCTAATGTGATCGTAGAAACGATTAAGCCAGCAGAAGCTGAGTCTGGATTCATCATGCGGTGCTACGAAGCGCATGGCATGGCCAATACCGCGACATTTACCATGTCATTTCCGATTCGATCTGCCAAGTTGACCGATCTACTGGAACGAGAGATAGCGCCAATAGAATACGAGGGCAATTGTCTGAAGCTCAATTTTCGACCATTTGAAATAAAGACCATTCATTTAAAGTTCGAATGATGATGCTTTATCATCGATCGTTTAGCGACAAATCAATGGCTCGCCATTATTATTCCGCTACATGCTCCTGGATGCGGCATAAATTGACTGAGCCGAACCGATCATTGAAAAATAGGAGAGAAGGCAATGAGAACTCCATTATATCCCATCGACATCCTTTCAATTTATACCCGCCAGGGGCAGCGCATCCTGCTTCCAGAGCCGCTCTGCCAGTGCACGCCTGATTCGTATACCGCGTTGCGTGCCATCTCCCGTGAGCTGGAGCAACTGGGCGGGCAATTAGTGCTTTCCGATCTATTTCGAACTTACGAAATGCAATTGCAGGCGCATCTCGACTATGTAACTGGCAAGAAGTCCGCTTATAGCCCCCCGCCTGGAGGCAGTTTGCACGAGGCAGGCCGTGCCTTTGACCTGTCCTTAGAGGACATAAAAATTCCGCTTAAAAAATTCTGGGAGATTGCGGCTAATTGGGGAGTCGTTCCGATCATCAGCCAGCCAAAGCCAAGCTTGAATGAAGCCTGGCATTTTGAGCGAAGAGGAAGCCATCTATTGGTCTATGACTATTATAAAAACGGGAAGGCAAATAATTACACCCCGTACCAGGCCATGGCCATCTCCTGCATTTTGGCGATCGGCGTTCCAGTAGACGATTTTCGAGGACAACAAGATGCAGCCTATTTGCAAAGTTGCCTGATCCGGCTGGGCGCTGAACTGGGAAATATCGATGGCCAGATTGGCATGCGAACCCGAGCCGCACTGGAGCAGCTCGGACTTGCTGGCGAAAGCATAGCAGATCTGATCACCCAAGCCGAGGATCAACTGCAACAGCAGTTTCCCGATGAATTCGGCATCCGAGTGGAGAGCGAGGAACGTGCCTTTGACTATAGCACGCCTAATTATCTTGACCAATAAAAAAGGCAGGGGAGAGCATCCCCTGCCGGTTTTACAAACGAACTTTTATTTTTTACATTTTGATTTCGTCGATGTTGTCTTTCACCTTCGCTACCGCTGTCACAATGTCATCCATATCCTGCTCGTCACCCAATAGGACGAACTGGGGGAACCAGATGGCTTCTTCATAGCAGGCGCGTTCGGTATTGGGCAGGAAATAATCATCGTAATTCACGCCCAGATCGATCTTTTTGCCGCGCGGTCCGAAAGCTTGATTCTTGAATAGCGGCTGGCGATAAAGCGGAATCGAATATCCTGCACTGACAATCAACCCCTCTTTTTGAAGCGCTTCAATAAATTTTGTCTTCGGAACATTGTTGAAATATTCCTTTTGGTAGCGCCAGATATAGAGATGGATCGAATTGCTGGTGATCTTTGGGTCGTCAGCGAGCACTGCAACCCCCTCAATTTTAGCCAGATGTTCGCTCAAATACCGGGCGTTCTTCTCGCGGATGTGTTGCATTTGGGGATAGCGCTCGAATTGGGCCAATAGGATCGCTGCCTGGAATTCGGTCATTCGAAAGTTGCCGCCCAGATAATAATGTTCATACCAGACGCCGCCCTCGACTCGCCCACAGTTGGCGTAAGAGCGACAAAATTGGGCAGTTTCGGTGTCATTGGTCAGGATGATACCGCCTTCGGCAGATGTGATATTTTTCGATGATTGAAAACTGAATCCGCCGGCATCGCCGATGGCCCCGACTGGGCGATGGTTCCATGCAGAACCCCAGGCCTGAGCCGCGTCCTCGATCACTTTTAAATGATGGCGTTGGGCAATCGCCATCAAATCGTCCATTTCCGTCGGCCGTCCACCAAAATGCACTGGCATGATGCCAGCCGTCCGCTCTGTAATTGCCGTTTCTATTTGTTTCACATCGATATTATAGGTGTTCGGGTCGATATCGACGAAAACTGGAATGGCTCCGACATCGAGGATTGCGGTTGCGGTGGCCACGAATGTGTAAGCCGGCAGAATCACCTCATCCCCACAGCCGATCCCCAGCGACTTCAGCGCGATCGCCAGGGCTGTCGTGCCGCTATTGACACAAATACCATACTTGGCCTGATGATATTCAGCAAACTTTTCCGCAAATGTCTTCACCATGTTCCCCTGCATGGATCCCCATTTGCCACTTTCTAATACCTGTTTTAAATTGGCCAGTTCAGCATCTCCCCAAACTGGCCATTTCGGAAACGGCTTTTTTTTCACCGGAGTGCCGCCGTTGATCGCAAGTTTAGCCATTCATGTTTCTCCTTAGGTGTCCATCACTCATTCATTCATAACAATTGACTCAACATATCGCTTTCGGGTGGTGCATCATTCTTGCATTCAAATGATTTTTTCAGCATCGCGCCATTCGGGCTCTATCAGTTCAGGTTCAGAAGTTGTTTTACGACGCTCACTGCAGTGGCGGCGTCCGGGGCATAGCCATCAGCGCCGATCTCATCGGCATAGCTTTGCGTGACAGGAGCGCCACCAATGATGACCTTCACCGAGTCGCGGATTCCCTCGTCTTTAAGGGCTTGCAACGTCGTTTTCATGTTGAGCATCGTGGTAGTCAGTAACGCGCTCATGCCCACCACCTGAGCCTGGGATTGGCGAACTGCCTGAACAAATTTTTCTGGGGCGACGTCCACGCCAAGATCGATAATTTCAAAGCCAGCGCCTTCCAGCATCATGGCCACCAGGTTTTTGCCGATGTCATGGAGATCGCCTTTCACTGTGCCCAGGGCCAATTTGCCAACAGATACAACACCAGATTCCGCGAATCGGGGTTTGAGCAGCTTCATGCCAGCCTTCATCGCGCGCGCCGCAATCAGCACTTCTGGCACATAGAATTCATTGTTCTTGAATTTGGTCCCGACCACATCCATCGCAGCAATGAGCCCCTGATTGAGGATGTCTCGGACCGGAATATTCGCCTCGATCGCTTGTTTAACCAACGATTCCGTATCGTTTGCCTTTCCAGTAATCACCGAGTTTGCAATTTGCTGTAGCAGTTCCATGCTTTCCTCCAATTTGATATTATGTAAAAGGGATTGATTTACGTCAACAATGTGATATATTATAATAACCAAAGTTATCCTTTCAAATCAAAATTGA
>FWPV01001135.1_pt1 | contig 76702 bp, 64 predicted proteins | sample 2228371 | NCBI WGS metagenome assembly FWPV01 (sample SAMEA103939776, study PRJEB20133) | metagenome
CACCACACATTATAGCTATGCAAGCAAGAGCTAGGATAGCAGATAAAGGATGACGTCTACCTTTTTTCTTTCGGAAGTCAGGTATTTTTACTAGAATTTCTATGAGTGGACGAATTTGAGTCATTTTTTATCACTCCTTTCTTTTTTAGTTTGTTTTTTTAGAGTGATTTTAACTCATTTTCGTCCTATTTTTCAAAAATTAAATAGCCCTATATTGTTAATCATCAGTGATTTTTCTTGACAATGACTAATCCCTTTGATATTATGTTTTAATAAAGATCATAGTAAGTAAAATGCCTGACTGACAAATAAAACTGTTGAGGATGTTTTGAGTATTATCAACATTGGTTTAACTATTACCGAGGAGGAATTAAATGATAAAGATTAGTCTGTTTACCGTCTTTTGTTTAGTGTTTGGAGTCGCAATTTCTGCATATACTGCCAATTTGGATGATTTCAATGGAACTACTCTCGGTAAAATGTGGACACTCCGTGATCCTGCAAAGAAGTCTACAATAACCTTATCTGGAGGATGGCTAACACTTGACTTAAAAGCTGGGGCAGATATGTATATTAAAGGTGTTGACGGAGGAGTTATGCTTCTTACTAATCCTCCTGATCTAAGCAATTTCTCAGTTGAAATGATGGTCAATCCTGCAGTGAAAGGAACTCAAGCTCCTGCCTGCCATACAGGGATTGTGTTCTTTAACGAAACAGATTGGGCATACAGCGCATGGGGACCTTATGCTAATACTGATATTCGTCTTGAAGATTGTGTTGGAACATCATATCGTTGGAGAGCTGATACCAAAGTCGGAATTGACACTTCAAAAGTCGCTATTGACAAAGATGTTTACCTGAAAGTTACAAAGACAGGTAATAAGCTTGAATTTTTTGCAAAAGGTTCAGCAGGTGAACAGTGGGTCTCTGGCGGAACAGATGAAAAACTTGGACCTAGTTATGTGAAAGGGAAGTATTTAATCGGCATTATTGCGAAAAGTTGGGGCGGTTCAATTGATACTACATTCCAATTTGATTATTTCAATGTCCCTGAAATCGCTACAACAGCAGTCGCATCTCAGAACAAACTTGCAACAACTTGGGCGGATATAAAAAGGTAATCTGAAGTAGAAAAAGGTAATTTTCATATAGTATAAATTTAAAATCCTCAAGTGGAAATTCCAAAGACTTTGTTACAAAGAAGAATATAAATGGAGGGAGTTATTATGATGAATAAAATTTTGGTCTTTATTTTATTAACAACTTTCTGCCTTCCGTATATCGTTTATGCAGTTAATTTAGATGACTTTAATGGAAATACACTCAATAAGATGTGGACCTATAGAGATCCAAAAGGAAATGGAAAGTATACCATCAAAGACGGCAAAATGACGATAGACCTGAAAGCTGGAGCTGATATGTATATTCAAGGTGTTGACGGTGGTGTATGCTTTTTAATGGACCCGCCAAATTTGGATAATTTCAGTATTGAAATGATGGTAAATCCAGCGGTGAATGGAACTATGCCCCCTGCATGTCAACCAGGTCTGTTATTCTTTAACGAAGGTAAGTGGGCATATAGTATATGGGGACCCTATGCTAACACTGATATTCGCCTTGAAGATTGTATCGGTGGAAGTTACCGTTGGCGTGCCGATGCAAAGGTTGGAATTGACACTAACCAAGTAGCAATTGACAAAGACGTATATCTAAGAGTTACTAAAACTGGAAACAAATTGGAATTTTTCGCAAAAGGCTCTGCAAATGATAAATGGTTATCCGGTGGAACAGACGAAAAACTTGGTCCAAACTATACCAAAGGCGATTATAAGATTGGTATTTGTTTCAAAAGCTGGGGCGGTTCGGTAAATAGCACGTTTGAGGTCGATTATTTTGACATTCCTGAATTGCCAAAAGCGGTCAGTCCTTCAGGGAAACTCACCACTACTTGGTCAGCAATAAAAAAATGATGCCTATTTGTATATATATGCCCCTTTGCAAAGGAGGAAAATAATTGGAATCGATGCTATGGATGTAAAAAAAGAAGTCAATGCCAAAGGCGTTGTGATACAGGCACAAGCGGGCATATATTTTGTCAAAATACCCGATGGACGAATTATTGAATGTATACTCCGAAAGAAACTCAAACGCGAGTTTATGACCGATGATAATAAATTTCTCTATACTGATCCTGTTGCTGTCGGAGATGAGGTTGAGATCACAATAGCGGAAGGCGAAAAAGGCGCTATTGACGAAATATTGCCAAGAAAAACTAAAATCTCTCGTATGGCAGCAGGACCTGTCCCCGTTGAGCACGTTATCGTAGCCAATGCAGATCAGATGCTCATTATGATGTCAGCAAAATTGCCCCCTTTTAAACCCCGCCTCCTCGATAGATTGCTCATTGTTGCAGAAGCAGGTGAACTTGAACCGATTATTATAGTGAATAAAATGGATTTGTTGAAAGACAAAGATAGATCAGATTTATACGAACAAACTAAAATATATCAAGACGTTGGATACAGTGTGCTTTACATAAGTGCATTAAACAATGAAGGCACTGACAAAGTCGTAGAAATCATGAAAAACAAGACGTCCGCTATAATTGGACATTCTGGGACAGGAAAAACTACGCTTATCAAAGCAATTCAACCAAATTTAGACCTAAAAACTAATGAAGTCAGTCTGAAAACACAAAGGGGAAAACATACAACAACAAATGTTCGCCTTTACGAACTAGATTTTGGTGGCTCTATCATAGACACTCCCGGAATACGTGAAGTTGGGCTTTGGGACGTGTGGAAAACTGAATTAGACCTATATTTTCGCGAATTTCAGCCTTATATCGGGAAATGCAGATTTAGCAATTGCTCACATCTAACTGAACCAGGTTGTCTGATCATAGATGCCTTTGAAAAAGGGATAATACATAGATCAAGATATGATAGCTATGTTAAATTACGCACAATAGAAGATGATAACGACTAAACATTATTATTATTTTTATTCAATATTATGATAAAAAAAGCGAAATCAATTCAAGAGATTTACAATGAAGTCAAGGATTATGATCTCGTCTTGACGGTAGATGCGCCACTGAGGACAGCACTGGATAGGCTAACAAAAAGACCTATGCTTGGAATGTGGGCAGTAACGCCCGAAGAACTTGCGACAAAATATGCCCCAAAGACAATCGGTGAATCAGTAAAGAATAAGTATGAGATCATCATTGAAATATCACGCAAACTTCGTATGAACATTAAACAGGTCAATCATTATGTAGATCACATATTTAACCTGTGGGAAATAAACGGTAACTTGGATAAAATAAATGAATTACTAAACGATGAAGGACAAAAAATCTTTAATCTCTTGAGAAACCTGCCGACCATCAACCTTGCAATGAACAATTTTGATCCATCAATTATCCGCAATAAAAATATAGCGATCATAGGTCTTGACTTCTTCACTGAACTAGATAAATCTGTCCTACCAGATAGATTTGATAGAATTGACCTTTTTACCAATGAAACTTATGATCTCTCAAATTTCTATGCATTTTCAAGCGAAGATGATCTGGTTGATCGGCTTGTTGACCTGATAAATAACGATAATGCGAATGATTTAGCTATTGTGCTTGATCCCGAAAGCTCATATCTGCCCCTGATCAGATCAAAACTTAAAAATAAAGGCGTCCCTTTAATAATTGACGAATACCTTAGAGATCATTTTCAAGTCAGAAATTTCTTCGCTTTGATCAACCTCGGATTGAACTATGCGAATCTTACAGTCAAAGATGTTGCTCATTTCGCCGACATATTCTCCTTTGATATTGAAATAGATAAATATAATTTCTTTCTCTCCGAATACTTATCGTCAAACGCAGACAACAACGAATTAAATGAATTCTGCGATTTACTAGATAGTATCACAAAAATGACTTATGGAGACTTGATTGATCATCTATCAAAAAAAGGTATCCCCTTGCCTAATGAGTTTTCAGAAGTTGTTTATAAACTGTTCCTTACAAGCAAAATCGTTGATTTTGAATCCTATGCTGAGCTTGTCTATTGTATCGAAAATCTAGATATAGAGATTGAAATTGATAAAAACAAAAAAGGTGTGCTTTTAGTTAACTGTAAAAACTCCGCTTATATCGATAGACCTGTCTGCTTTTATATCGGTTTAGACATTTCTTGGGATAGAGGGATCAAGGATAAGAAAATCGCTGAAAATGACGATGAAGAAAGGATTGAAATTGACCTATTTCAAATTCTGATCCAACAGGGAACGGTTAGATATTACCTTGTCCCGATGATTAAAGATAACCAACCGGTGATACCTTGTTATTATTTTAACAAACTTCTGGGCAGGGAAATCGGCGATTTTGTAAGCGACCCTATATTCAAAACTCAAAGGATTAGAAATAGTAAAATCGTTGACGAAATGATGCGACCGAAAGATAACATCGGATCAGAAAAAAATGTCGTGTTCAAATATTTTTCTCAAAGCAAGTTGAACGATTTTGTAGCTTGTCCAAAACGATATATGTATGGAAACCTTGTCTTTTCAGAACAGAGAGATGCTCTCCTGAAAGGCAATCTTTTTCACGAATTCGCTTCATTTTATGTCACATATCCAACTGTCTTCCGAGAATTAGGGATTGATTTTTTTGTCGATCAGATGATCAAAGAGTATAAAAAGATGGTGGATGACGCTGTTATTGATATAGAAAGGACGAAGTTTAAAATAGGTCTTCAAAATCTCTGTAATTTTTTAGATTCGCTTTCAATTGATAAAGGCATAGTTAATATTCCTAACATAAAAGCCAGTAAAGAAAATCGATTTGCACAGATATTAGGTCTAGAATATGAAAGCACGAATACTGAGCTAAGATTCGTAGATAATGAAATACATATTGACGGAGTGTTTGATCTTATGGTAAATAACGTAACTATCGTGGATCATAAATCAGGAGATAAGTCGAAATCTAGATCAGAGATAATCAAAAAATCACATATTAACCCAAAGGAAGAGCCCGACTATCAAGTGAAAATGTATATCCTTCAAATGCGTGAAAATAACCCAAGTGATCTTGAGTTCATATACAACTACTTTATGGATGGATACGAAAATGTCATTGACGGAAAAAAGAATGTTACTGGCGAACAAATAGTTTTCAAATATTACCATAAAAATTTTGACGAGTTTATAACAACCGATGATGGTATTGAGCTTTTAATGTTAACATCACAGAATAGGAGAAAAATTATAGAGAAGATAGGAAAAGATAATATAATACAGTTCTTCAAAGAGAATCCAATCCCTCGCGAGATGCAGTTTGATGATGAGTTACTGTTAAATAGTGAATATTGTAACCATTTCTGCAACTATTTTTCTGGATTTATCAATAGCCGAAGTGAAAATATATACAAAGATATAATAGATATACTGAAAGGCATTGTCGCAATCAGAAACGGCAAAGCACATAATATAAAGACCGCATTTTTTTTCAAAGACGATATAGATGAGTTTAAAAATTTTTTAACTGAAAAATATTGTGAAGCACTATCTTATACCAAAGAAATTTTTCCGTCTAAACCGATAGATAGGAGCATTTGTGATAAATGCGATTATGCTGATGTCTGTCTGAAAAGATATGGTCATAATGATTAATAATATCTGTAATTATATTTTATGAAAAATGGGATACGTAATATTAACAGGCGATCAAGCTATTGCACAAGGCGCTGTTGAAGCGGATGTCAAAGTTGTGACAGGCTATCCAGGCTCTCCCGGGACTAAGGTCTTGACAGGAATATATGAGCTATCAAAAGGCGATATCAGACGTCATATAGAATGGTCTGTTAACGAAAAGGTCGCATTTGAAATCGCTCTCGGCGCTTCAATCGGTGGGGATAGATCGATGGTCTGCCTGAAAAGCGTTGGTATGAATATCGCCATTGATCCGATAATGACCGCGAACCTCACTGGAATAAACGCTGGTCTGGTTATACTTCTCGGAGATGACCCTGGAGCCTTGTTATCGCAAAACGAGCAGGACACAAGATTGATAATGGATTTTCTTGAATTGCCTTTGATAGAACCTTCTACCCCACAAGAAGCCAAAGATATGGTGATCAAAGCTTTTGAACTGTCAGAAGAGTTTCAAAGCATATTCATTGTCCGAGAGATCAGGTCTTTTTCTGTTATGAAAGGAGCTGTCAAAATAGATGCTCCAAAAAAGGCAGAGTCAAAGGGCTTTGCAAGACAAAAAAATCGTTGGGTCTCTACTACATTTAACGTCCTTGATAATCACAATAGGCTTCACGAAAAACTTAACAAGATTGAACTTCGTTTCAAAAACTCTGAATTTAATAATATCATCGGTGATGGCTGTGATAAATGTGTTATCGCAGTAGGATTTTCTTTTACTAAGCTTATGGATATTCTCGGTGATAAAACTTATGGGCTTGGCATCCTTAAATTAGGGACTATATATCCACTTCCAGAAGCTATAATAACTCATTTTTTACGATCGGCGTCTCAGGTTTTGGTGATCGAGGACAATGAACCTTACATAGAGAATAAGGTTAAGTCAATATGCTATGATGCTAGAATTCCTGTGGAAATTATTGGCAAAATGACAGGACATCTGCCCAGGGTTGGCGAGGTCTTGAAAAATGACATAGCAGAAGTTTTAAAGTCTGAATTCAACATTAGGTTATCGAACTTAGAGCATACTGACCAAATAGGTATAAACAAAGGAGAGTTAGAGAAAACGTTCTGTGATAGATGCCCTTATACTCCGACGTTTGAGATTTTACATAAAATATTAAACGAGCTTGGACAAAACCCGATAATTATCGCAGAGCCGGGCTGTTCAGTGCGTCTTAATGCGCCGCCTTTTGAAATGCTTGATGTTAAGTATTCTTTAGGGTCTGCAATTGGTATAGCGTCTGGTCTAGCTTGGTCAAAGACAAACGGTAAGCCAATTGCTATTTGTGGAGATTCGTCATTCTTTCACACAGGCATAAATGCCTTGATGAACGTCATTCAGAACAGGGTCAACATATTTATTATGGTGCTTGACAATTCCGTAGCAGCTTTAACTGGCTACCAAACACATCCGGGGACAGGTTACGATATAAGCGGAAAACAAACCGCAAAAATTGAGATATCAGATATAGCAAGACTGTGTGGAGTCCCTTATGTTGGAGTCGTATCTCCTGATAACCCCGATATGATGAAAACTGTATTTCGCAAGGCGATGCTTTTGGATGATATCTCATTAGTGGTTATTAAAAAGCCTTGCCCTTTAATTAAAAAATAAACATAGGAGAACGAATATGAAGACAATAGCACTCTTTGGTGCAGCGGGGAAAATGGGGACAAGGATCGCAGAGAATATCAAAGACGATCCAAAGTATAAGGTATTATATGTTGAAGGAAACGAAGCTGGTATGCAAAGGTTACGTGAACGCAATCTTAAACCTTTTACATCCGAAGAAGCAGTTAAAGAAGCAGATGTTTTAATATTTGCCATTCCAGACAGGTTGATCGGTAAAGTGGCAAATGAGATTGTGCCATCAATGAAAAGTGGAGCAATGCTGATCTGTCTTGATCCCGCAGCTCCACACGCTGGCGAATTGCCCGATAGAAAGGATATTGCTTATTTTGTCGTTCATCCATGTCATCCACCTTTGATAAACGATGAGACTGATCCAGAGGCGAGAATGGATTTCTTCGGCGGGACAAAGGCAAAACAAAATATCGTCTGTGCTTTGATGCAAGGAAGTGAAGCAGATTATAAACTCGGAGAGGAAATATCACGTAAGATGTTTGCGCCAGTAATGAATGCCTATCGGATAACCGTCGAGCAAATGGCGATCCTAGAACCAGCAATGGCTGAAGTGGTCGCTTTCACCTGTATGGTCATCATCAGAGAGGCAATGGATGAGGCTATAAAACATGGCGTGCCAGAAGAGGTTGCAAGAGCTTTTATGCTAGGTCATCTTAACGTGGATGTTGGAATCTTGTTCAATTTCATCGATGCGCAGGTATCTGACGGGGCAAAACAAGTTATGGAAAGAGCGAAAAAAACGTTATTTCAGCCCGATTGGAAAAAAGTCTTAGAGCCTGAAAATGTCCTTAAAGAAGTAAAAGCTATTGTAGCGGGAACTAATTAATAAGGAGATAATTTCAATGCAAGATGACAAAAAAGAAGAAACGTCCCAAGATGGATTTAGTAAACTCAGATCTCTAGAAGAGAGAGTGAAAAAGAGACGTAAAAAGGCTTCTCCTGCTTTGCTGATCTTTTATATAATACTCCTTGTTCTTGTCATTTTGCTTATGTTATGGATCAGAGGTAAAGGAAGATTTTTAGGATAGTGTGAGAGGGATAATTTATGAACCAGATGTGGGGATATACTATGTTAATATTAACTATTTTAACGTTTGCTGCTAATGGTTTTCCAGAAAATCCAAAAACAGAGCCTATCAAAACAGTTCTTGATAATGGAATGGTGGTCATTGTCAAAGAAAATCACGTAGCCCCAGTAGTTAGCCTTTATACCTTTATCAGAGCAGGAAGCATCTATGAGCGTGAATATTTAGGCAGAGGAATATCACATAATCTAGAACACTTGTTACACGGATCGGGCACAAAGAATCGCACAAAAGAACAGATAAACCAGATAATAGAGGAAATTGGCAATGTATCCAATGCATATACAACGAAGGATCACACGGCATATTATATTACAACTGCAAGTTCATATTTTGATATTGCTTTGGATGTTCTATCAGACAACATTCAAAATGCTGAATTTCCTCAATCTGAGGTTGATTCAGAACGAGGGGTTATTTTGAATGAGATCAACATGAATAAAGATGATCCAGATCGTCAGATATATGAGGTATTCTCATCCACTATCTTTAAAAACCATCCTATCTCAATCCCTACGATCGGATATCGTGAACTATTTGAAAAAACTACACGTGATGACATTATCAATTATTACAAGAGAATGTATGTCCCAAATAACATGGTCTTTGTGGTCGTCGGCGATATAAACGCACAAGAAGCCATAGATAAAGTCAAGAACTCCTTCAAGGACTTCAAGAGAGGACCGATACCAGATCTTAGTTTGCCTCCATTGATGGATCAAGTTTCTAGGAGATATGCCGAACGAGAGATGGACGTCCAAGTTGCGTATATGATGATGGGATTTCCCACTGTTAGCCTATCGCACAAGGATTTATATCCTCTTGATGTATTAGCATTTATAGTTGGAGAAGGCAGAAGTTCAAGGTTCTATAAGAAAATAAAAGACGAAAAGCAATTGGTATATGCGATCTCAGCCTATTCCTATACTCCGTCTCACGATCCGGGAGGCTATTTTGGAATTTCAGCAGTTCTAGATCCAAGTAATTTGAAAGAAGCAGAGTCCGCCATATTAGAAGAACTTTATAGACTTAAAACGGAGCCTGTATCGGATGAAGAACTAGAAAAAGCTAAAAGGCTTAAAGAAAGCGAATATATATTTTCACAGCAGACAGTCGATGATCAAGCACAACAACTTGGATCGGATGAGTTGGCTACTGGTGATATGAACTTCACAGGGGAAAAATACCTGGAAGGCATTAAATCCGTTACAAAAGAAGATATTATTAGAGTTGCAAACGAATATTTCAATGAAAATAAGCTAAACATCGGTGTAATAAAGCCAATGTCAGAGAAACCAGAGGTATCAGAATCAAAACAAGAGAGGATTTCAGATGAATCGGTGAAAAAATTTATAATAAACAAAATCACAGACCCTACAAGTCCAAAAGTGGAAGGTATAACGTTGTTAGTTAAAGAAAACCATAATATACCGATAATTTCAATGAATGCGATCTTTCTCGGCGGAGTGAGATTTGAGGACGAGAATAATAATGGCATCTGTAAATTTATGAATGACATGATGATAAAAGGGACAAAAAATCGCTCCGCTCAGCAGATAGCAGAGGAGCTAGAATCAATCGGTGGAGGAATAGGCACTTTAAGCGGAAATAATAGCTTTAGCATATCAGTAAGTGTTCTCAAACGTGATTTTGACAAGGGATTAGACATTCTTGCCGATGTAATTATGAATCCATTGTTTGATCAGAACGAGATGGAGAAAAAAAGAAGGGAATTTCTTGCTGCAATCAAGCAACAGGAGGATGATCCGTTTTCACTAGCGGGCAAGCTATTTCGTCAAGCAATGTTCAAAGCACATCCATACAGGTTTACTACTCTCGGATCAGAGGAAACTATAAAAAAACTTAGCAGGGACGATTTAGTTGCATTTTATCAAAAATATTGTGTGCCCAATAATATGGTGCTTGCTATTTTTGGCGATGTAGATACAAATGAAGTCCTGGCAAAGGTTGAAAAGGCATTTGCCGATTTCAAATATAAGAATCTGGAACAGCCAAAGATACCTATTGAGGAGCCGATCACGTCTATAAGGAGTGTAGAAACACAAAAAGAGATAAAACAGGCTGTCCTTTTTATGGGATTTCAGGGAATAACTGTATCTGATCCAGATAGATATGCAATTGAGGTCCTTGATGCTATTCTATCGGGTGTAAGTTCCCCAGGTGGAAGGCTACACGAACGGCTTAGGTCAAACCAGTTAGTTTATGTTGTCCATGCATACAACCAACCTGGTCTTGATCCTGGAGTTTTCGCTATTTATGCTGGCACTACGCCAGATAAGCTAGAGACCGTAATAAATATAATTAAAGAAGAGATCGAAGACTTGAAAAATAACTCAGTACCCGATGATGAGCTTGAACGAGGAAAAAGAATGTGCATATCAAATAAACTGATAGGTTTACAGACAAATGCAGATCAGGCTTTCAGTATGGGGCTTGATGAGCTTTACGGATTAGGATATGACGAGTTATTACACTATGAGGATCGTATCAATTCTATAACAAAAGAGGACATCAAGCGCGTTGCCGAAAAATATCTACAACTGGATAAATATGCTATTGCAATTGTAAAGCCAAAGCAATAGCAAGAAGACCGATCGGTTTTATTATTTTAAGACAGTTAATTTTTTCACGGCAGAATAGTCTTTTGTCTTGATTGTGTAGAAATAAACCCCGCTTGATACGGGAATTCCAAACTTATCTTTTCCATCCCAATAAGCCGATCTGTCTTGACTTATATACATTCCAGCTTGTTTATAACCGAGATTAAGTTCTCTCACTAATTCCCCTGTTACTGAGAATATCCTAATTATGACCTCGCTGTCATTCTTTAATTGATAAGGTATCCAAGTTTCAGGATTAAATGGATTTGGGAAGTTTTGTAATAACGCAGTTTCTTTCGCGGGCATAGCCCAAGAGCTAAATAGACCATCAAATTTTTTGACTCTTAGCTTTGATAAACTAGACTCATAAATCTCTGCGTTCCTTATGGTCAAAGGCGAAACTTTATCGGATATGACATCAAATTTGATCTCGGCTAACCTGTCAACAGATGATCCGACGAAGGCAATTTTTATAATCCCCGGATTGCTTGTGTTCACCGCTATAAGCAAATCGTTGTCTGATGACACTTCTTTAACTCTTAGAACAGAACTGTCGTAGGCTATTGAAATATCTCCGCCGGCGACAATTCCTGATCCGTCAAGTTTCAATGGTATTGTTATAGTCTGTCCCGCTACTCCATAAACATCATCAAGTTTGACACTGACAATGTCCTTGACCAAAGGTTTTTTATCAGGAGCACCAAGCCCAACAGATTTTCGCAGAATTGCTATTGCATCATCTGCTCTAACTTTTCCATCGTTGTTCATATCCGCGGCGCATAACTGTTGTGCATCGGGGATCAGAATCTCTACCGATATTCTTAATGCAAGTATAGCATCATCTGCTCTGACCCGACCATCATTGTTAACATCGCCTTTCATACATACAGGCGGTTGGGTGATCGTTCCACCAATAATGTCACATTGAATCTCAGCAGAGCTAGAATTTACAAGCACTGGATTAGTTTTTGGGTCGTCAAATGCGTTTTTGATCTCTATTTTGCTCTCTTTTGCCTCAATCACCTCAAAATTGATTGAAACAATTGTCCCTGCACCATCAACGCCTTTATCACTTACCCTTAAATTTGCGAATGTAACAGCACCTGTATTATTGACATCAGCCAATATATCAGCAGTTATATCACTGAATAAGACTGTCTTTCCGATTTTTGTAGACAAAAGTGGTAAAGTAACTATCCCATCTGATTTAAGGAAGTTGCCTTCCTCAACTGAGACCAATTTGATCGCAGTTTTATCGAAATTCAACTCGAACTGGAATCCAATAAGATCAGTGACTTCTTTCACTTTTACACTTATTACGATTGATTTTCCAGCGGCAGGACTGACCTGAGAATTTGGGTCTATAAAAACAGTAGCAGAATAAGCAGTCGAAACTATCATTAATAATATAATAAAAATGATAAGATAAGTTCTCATTTTCGCCTCCATTTTTTATGAATATCTTCTCTAACATCTGTAAATATTTGCCGACTCTGATTTTCCTAATCTTATAATACACTTTTAAAATCTATATGTCAAGTGATTTTCCCTGTGATTCGGAAAGGTAAACATTAATTAAGTAGTTTTATGATAAAAAAGCTGATTTTAAGGCAAAATAATTTGAACAATATTTTCTCAAAAAAATTTTTAGACATATTCAAAAACCCAGTTAAATGTTTTATTTGATTGATATTATCGCATTTCTCCTGAAAAATCTTTATTAATGCCAAAAAGCTAGATTTTTAGCCTTTCCGAATTGCAGATGAGCGATCACTAAAATTGTAGAAAAAATAATGAACCGCTAAACAAATATATAGTCATACAAAAAAGTGCATTTCAAGCCCCGATAATCAATTTCCATTTTAGGTATGAATATCTTTAAGCAAGGAAATGCACTTATATAATCCTATAACATTGATTAAAGATAGATAATTGATCTAGTTAGGATAACGCGGATTTTATCTCTGAAAAGACTTTGTCAACTGCCTCTTCTGTAACAGGAGATTTGCCTTTTTCAAAGCCCATCTTCGTAACCTCGAACGACTTTGGTTTGACGCCGATATGTTCAACAGCTTTTGTAGCACAAGCGATCGAACATCCGTCTATTGTTATTACCTCATCTGCTCCTTTGGTGGTCTCTACAATCCCACCGACATGTCCGCCAATACCAGCTAGGCAATACATTTTACCTATCCCTTCTCTTGTCATTTTTCTTCCGACTTGATCAGAGATCGCTCCGACATCCGCTGCACCAGAGCAGGGAAATACAAGTCTAGTTCCGCCGCTACAGCATTCATTCTTTTTTTCTTCTGGCATTTTTAATCCTCCATTTTTGTTTTAGTTAGTTGTTTTGATCCATTCAACTATTTGTTCCGTTGACGGTATCTTTCCTGCTATTTTTACTTCGCCATTTATAGCAAGCGCAGGAGTTATCATAACACCATAATTCATAATATCATTTATCTTGTCAACCTTGATTATTTCTGCATTAACACCAGTGAGCTTAATTGCTTTTTCAGCGTTTGCGAGTGTTTGTTTACACTTTGGGCATCCTGTCCCCAATACCTCAATTTTCATTTTAGGCACCCTCCATAATTAAGCCAAAAATCATTCCCGCAATTGTCGACAATATAACAACAAACGCGATAAAAACTATCGTTTTCTTTGTTCCCATTATACTTCGCATTACTATCATATTTGGCAAACTCAGAGCAGGTCCTGCCAACAAAAGAGCCAAAGCAGGTCCCTGTCCCATTCCAGAGCCGATTAAACCCTGAAGTATAGGAACTTCGGTCAATGTAGCGAAATACATTAGTGCACCAATTATTGCTGAGAAGAAATTGGCAAAAATTGAATTTCCACCTACAATATAAGATATATATCTTGATGGTATTATACCAGTATCACTATTAGGACTACCCATTAAAAAGCCTGCGACTAAGACTCCGCCAAATAAAAGTGGAAGTATCATCTGTGCAAAATTCCATGTAGATGAGACCCATTCTTTTATTTCGTCTTTTTTGAACCAAGCTATCGAGATTAATATCAATGCAATCAGAAAAGCACCTGCCAAATACCAATGAACGCTATAAACTGCATCCCAAAAGCCAACCGATTCCTTTGGTTTGCCCCATGCTGCAAATATAAGAATAAAAATCATAGAAAGAAAATATAAGCCTGTTTTCCAAAGAGGACGCTCTTCTGAATCCATATCGGGCATAACTGCAATTGATTTCTCTACTTCCTCTTTTCTGAAAAATAACGCCATTAAAAGACCAATAACAATGGAGAATATAACAGCACCTATTGCTCTTGCTAGTCCCAGTTTCCATCCTAGTACTTTTGCTGTGAGAATAATCGCCAGAACGTTTATGGCAGGACCAGAATAAAGAAAGGCAGTTGCAGGACCTATTCCTGCACCTCGTCTATATATACCTGCAAACAAAGGCAAAACCGTGCATGAACAAACAGCAAGAATAGTCCCAGATATTGAAGCGACACCATAAGATAATATTTTGTTAGCTTGTGCCCCAAAGTATTTCATTACAGATGTCTGACTGATGAATACCGATATACCTCCCGCGATAAAAAAGGCTGGAATTAGACAAAATAAAACATGTTTTTGTGCATAGTCCTGAAGCATATAAAATGATTCCAATATTGCCCCCTGCACTCTTGGGTGTTTAAATGGAATATAATATGCAATCAGAAACACGGCCACAAAAAGCAAAATCTTTTTCCATTCAGTCCTCATTCTTTATCTCCTATTTATCTAAATATTTGAATATCCAAATATATTATATAACATCGAATGATAATGATCAAGAGAATTTTGTGTGCAAGAGGTCTTTTTAGTCTGCAGTTGAGATTATCAAAAGCCAACCTTTACCGGGTTGGATATTTATCTTATCAGATAAATCGAAAGTCATCTCTTCTTGAAAATTTGGTATAGCAGGGGCATATATCTTTGTTTTCTGTGAATCTAAGTTCAAAAATTTCCAATTGATTTCAAGCTTGCAATCCACAGGCTCGTCTGCCCAACTTGCAATGGCTACTAATACTTGGTTATCCTTAACATAAGCGGTAGCTAACACTTTTTTATTGTCTGTTTTGATGGGGCATGATTTATCCCAATATCCGATCATCTTTGCTTCTTGTATACCGAAATCATCCCAGATTTTCCAAATATGTCTTGGGTCGCCTGAATAAGGGAATCTTGTAGTCATACCATAGATCATACCTCGCCATTGGTTACCTCCACCTTCGAGCATCTCACTAAACAGACCAAACGGGATACCAGAAATTTCAACTAGCCAATAATCGGGAGATTCATTATAATCAAAACCTTCGCCGATCCAAAGACTGTCAATGTATGGCAGATGCTCCATATACATATTAAGACAATTAGCCCATCCAGCCATATCGTTGAAATGATTCCAAGAGTGAACATCGATCAAACAACCTTTACGGTTTCTATCTAAGACCTTGCGTGTTCGCATCATTATTTCCCGATCATAACCTATGTCATCTATATATAATCCATCAATTTGGACATGCTCTAATAGCCATCTTAGCCCTTCCAGATAGTAATTATGCCATCTTGAAAGCCCAGCAGTGACAAGGGCAGAATCCACGTCTATGTCTGAGAACCAATGATGCCAAGCAGGCGAATAATCATAAACAAGATGCTCTTGAAGCCACGAATAGCCTCCTCCTGCACCTCTTACAAATATTTCATCGCCGATTGTCCGTAAAGCTGGCATTTCAACGACGTGATTACTCAACTCTCTCAAAGTATAATATATCTTCACTTTTAGCCCTTTTTCGTGTCCTTCTTTGACATAAGCCTTTAATTTATCCACTGCAAAAAAAGGGTAATTTATATACGGATTTAGCTCATTGCCGTGATGGATATTAACAATATTAGCTCCTGACTGGACAATTTGGTCAATCGGATGATAGGCATGATAATACCTTTCCCTTGAATGCTTCGCTAGATCTAAAGGCTTAACCGGTGTGATGAGTAGCCCAAAGTCAAAACGAAGCTCCTGACCATTTTGAACTTCCCTTTCTCCGCTATAAGCTCTTAATACCACCTTATCATCAACTTCAACAATATCACATCCGCCTTTGTAGTCATTGCACCACGAGTCAGGCATATCAAGAGGCTTAACGTGATAATGTATATTAACCAATGGCCACGTATAATTGGGGCCTTTTAACTTGCACTGCAATCCTGCGTTGACGTCGCCGATCCAGACACAATCTTGATGTCGATCACGGTTCCATTTCCATTGCCAGTCTTTGGAACGATAACCACCTTTGTATCCCAAGCCCATCATATAAGTAGCAAATTCCTTTTTAATAGGTATTTCCAACCTTATATCTTTAACCTTTGTGTCTTGATTAGCCTTTACTGATATCTTGAAATTTATATATCCATCATAGTCCATCCTTGCGTTACATTGGACTATAAATTGATCTTGTTTATATTTTGACTCCCATTTTGCAAATGCCCTTGTGTGATCCCTTATTTTCGCAGGTTGCTCAACAGTTTTTGACACCGCTTCGTCATCAATTATAAATTTCATTGGCTCAGAAAGTATTTCATTTTCATTACTGATAATACTCTTTAATAATCCAATTTCATTAAAGCGAATAGAACGTCCAAGACATTCTACCTTTTGATCGGATACCTTAATCGGGATATAAGGATCGGTTACATCATCATCTATACCAATAGTTGAATCCAGCCATTTAAGCCTAGAAAAACGCCAGAGATCGCTCTCTCCACCATCTTCTAGTATATTCGGGACGATATTTAAATATAGTTTCATCTGGCTTTTCTCTGCATTGCTCGGATTTATATATATTGTTGATTCATAGTATCCAATCGTTGCGTCTTCTGGAATCTGGACGCCAAACCAAAGGACTCCGATTTTATCTTTTTGAATATTAAGTTCCCTTTCAAATGGTCTTCCCCACCAATCGGTACCGCTAATATTGAAACAACGAAACTCAGAGGAATTGATAGTTTGTCCTATGCTCCCCGTTAGATCAGTAAAGCCAATTTTGATGTCTTTCAAATCCTGTCCAAAGGCATAAATTCCTATTTGGAATGTGTAAAACTCACCTATCTGTGCTTCGCCAAAAAATTCTGTCCTTGCGCCTGTTTTTATCCAACGCATGGGAAGATAATCAGTCATCTTGATAGGGTATGTTCTGGCTTCTGGGAATAGTAGATATGAATTTTTAGGATACTTGGCTATCAACTGAGCTACTTCATCTTTGGTTGCGATGATCTCCATCGGATCAAAGCGATGAAATTCGTCACAAGCCTGTATTCCCAAGACTTCGGCTTTTGTGAAATTTCGCCATTCGCCATTGGAGAAAAATTCAGTGGTTAATTTATTGCGAGAAAGCCATTCAGGATCAGCTTCTATCGTGAATGATGGGTATGTTATTTTGGGGAAACTTCTTCCACCAGACACTTCCCAAGGCATATAATAGACATAATAAAGCCCCGATGTCTCTGCTTGAAAGATAATATCTCCATATTCATTGTTTATGTTTATTGGAATTACATTTTTAACCTGATCTTCTGTATCTGCTTTGACGATTATGATATTTTTTTTATCAGGATCGCTATCCCGCCTTCGCCAAGGGATGTTAATCCATACTGTGTCAGCAGGTTGTTGAACGTTAATTATCGCCCTATGATTGCCATATTTGCCATTATTCCAGATACCAACTCCATATTCCATATTGTTTACCTCTGAATAGTTATTTGTTATTAAGATCATTATCAAGGAAATTAAATTTGTATACATAAACTCGGTTACTACTATAAATAGGTATCAAAAATTGTGCTAATTCTTTCGGTAAATATCCAAATCCAGTGTTTGAATAGTTTTCATTCGCAAGTAAGTGTGTTACCTTTTCGGATTTAAGGCGTTGAATAATTTTTGGGATATCGCCAAAGACCTCTTTTGTATCCGGGTCTGTATAGATTAAGTCCTTTATTGTCTGGATCGTTATATATGGTTTATCATAATAGAAGGTTCTTTGTTCTGCACTGAAAATTTTGTCATCGTCGCTAAGGTTTTCATTAACATATTTAAAAGCACTACCAATTCTCGTTCTACGGTCAAGGTATTCTGTTTTATCCTCCATTTTGAAGATGATGGGAAGTCCTGCATACGTCCATTTGGCAACAGGGATAATGTTAAAAAAAGCTGAAAGGACAACTAGAATTTTGATGTATTTTTTTATCGATTCATAATCATTTAATAGCCTGTATACTGTATATGCCCCAGAGATAAACAGACAAGGCAAAATACAACTTATATAACGTAGATTTCTCTCTTTTTCTGGTATGATCGCATAGATTAATATAACAACAAAGGGATATATAAGCGAATATTTTACAATTCTATCAACCTTTTTAAGTAAGATTAGACAAGGTAAAAATGCAAGCAAGAAAATTCCAGGCGACCACAAAGTTCCCGACATTGAACGATAGAAGATATTATCTATAAGGACAAATGATGGGATATTGTAAATATGCCGTAATATATACCAAAGCGTATTTGTAGAGTCAGTTTCTAATTTAGTTTTTTCCCTTTGCCCTACTAGTAGAAGTGCCCCACCATGTGAGCTATTGAAAAGCTCGCCCGTGTTTATATAACACTTTATAATCCAAGGTGCTATTATCATCGTAAAGATAAGTCCAAATAAAACGATACGTTTGAAATTCTTTATAAAAGACTTTCTTTTTATTTCTATTATAATTAGTAACAAAAAGAGCCCGATAAAAGAGATGATCCCAAATTGCTTACACGCAGCAGAGAATCCCCCCATAACGCTTGATAATATAAGCATCTTGTAATCATTGGATTGAACATATTTAAAGAAAGCGTAAAATGCAAGAAAACCGAAACAAATATAAGGGACGTCAACCAAAGGTTTACAAGTGATAGCACTGATAAAAGGCGTGCAATATAACGCAGACATTGCGAGAATGCCAACCCTTGGAGATAAGTATCTACTGCAAAAGGCATAAACACATAGAATAAGCCATAGACTGCTCATCCAAATTATCATACCAGGTATAGTGTCATTTTGCAAAATGACCATCGCAAGAGCATATATTGTCTGAACCGCTAAATGCCGTGCAGAATGTTCTATATAAGGTATGTATATAGCTTTATGATTTTGTATCCATATTTTTGGAATAGGGAGATGATAGACCAATGAATCCCAGTCAACAGGCGGGGCAAGTGCAGAAAAGAAGCATAACAAGATATAAAAAAACAAGATTACTAAGAGGCTATATTCAAAGATATATGCTTTCTCAAATTTAAAATCTCTAGAAATTTTATGTTTGAGATGATGAAATATCTCTTTATTTTTCCATATTCCCCATAAGGATATAACCAAAATCAGTAGCAGAAGCAGAAGACATATCCATTTATATAATAACCCCAGAACTGCCAACAGAAATATCAAATAACTGATTGTGCCTAAACCCAACCCCAGAGAGAATACAAATCTTTCAAGAGAATTATCAAGTGAAATCTTAAATAGTTTGAGAATTTTATTCCCTAAACCAAAGCTTAATAAAGATAAGAAAAATAGAAACAGGATGTTAATAAACATCTTTTATTATCCAAAAAACTTTCCTATCAGCGGAATGGATTTGATAAAATGTTTGCCTTCGTAAGAATTTAAAAACTCGTAGATAAAATATTGCCAATAGATTAAATGTGTCAACACGATCCATATAAAAACAAGTCTAATTTTAACTTTTTTCGGTATTTCCATATTAGATGTTAAGAGATTATTCGACGTTTATAATTTTGCCATCTCTCATTTCAATAATTCTATCTGCGCTTCTTCTGAGGTTTACATCGTGAGTTACAACGGCAAAGGCGATCTTTCGTTCTCTACAAAGCTTTTCAATTAGGTTCATAATGCTTACGCTATTTTTACTATCAAGATTAGCAGTAGGTTCATCAGCGAAGACGATAAGCGGATCGTTTGCAAGAGACCTAGCAAAAGATACACGTTGTTGTTCGCCACCAGAAAGTTGAGAAGGACGATGATTCAATCTATCAGATAATCCGACTTGACTCAACAGCTCCTTTGCCTTTATTTCAGCTTCCTTTTCCTTTATTCCGCCGATATCCATAGCGATCATAACATTTTCCAAAGCAGTAAGATAAGGGATAAGATTGAACAACTGAAAGACAAATCCGACGCTTTTTCTACGTATCAAAGATAGGTCTTGAGATCTATAATCAATCTCGTTTCCATTTATAAAAAGGCGACCAGAAGTTGGCTGTAAGATACAGCCAAGCAGGCTTGTAAGTGTAGTTTTCCCTGATCCACTTTCGCCCATTATAATAACTAATTCACCGGGATTGATTGATAAACTAACATCGTCAACAGCGACAACTGCTTCTACTCCTTCACCAAATATTTTCACTAAATTGACACCTTCAACAATTGGATTCATTTAACGCCCTCTAAAAGCAATCATCGGATCAATCGACGCGGCTTTTCTTCCTGCAATATAACCGCCATAAGAACATACTACAATTGTAATAATAGCAACAAGAAAAGCCTCTTTAACGCTTATAATAACAACTATTGGAAAGAACTTAGCAAAGACTATCGCTAACAATATTCCCAAAACTGTCCCACAGACTGTTGTCAAGAGGACTTGTTTCAATATCATCAAGATCACGTAGCTATTAGAAGCACCAATGGCTTTTAATACTCCGATTTCTCTGCTTTTTTCGATGGTTGTAACGTAAGTTATCATGGCAACAATGAGACCTGTTGCGATCCATAACAAAGCCCTTAAAGCTCTGACACCTTTCATTGGCTCATCGACATAATTTGCCTTAATGATTTTGACGATCTGATCTCCTGTGTGTGCATCAACTTTGATGGGGCTGAGATTCTTTATCTCTTCTGCCAGGTTAAATTCGTTGTAGCCTTCTTCTGCTTTTACTAACATTGTGTTTACATATAAAACATTGCTAAGCACCGTGTTTTGAGCAGTCCTCAGGTCAACAAATAGCAAGGGAGTATCAAACACAAATAGCTTCCCTTTTGTTTTTCCGACAACTCTCAACGGTTTTCCCGACAGTTCAATCGTTTGACCGATCTCAAGCCCTGTCCGTTCGTCCACTATAACTTCTGGCGGAGGGACATATTCAGGACCTTCATACTCACTTGGCTGAAATAGCCTTCCTATTATTGGATAAAACGGCGATGTTGGGTCTTTAAGGTCTCGTTCTGACGGTCCCCCAAGCATCCCCATTTTGTAGCCGACAATAATCGCTTTTTTCTCTTTGCCATTAATTATAGGACGAGCCTGAGCAAAGATCAAAGGAGATAATGGAACGTTTTTATCAACGCCTTTTGCTGTTTTGAGGACTTCAAGATATTCACTGTTAATCAGTGAAAAACCTGCAAATGTGCTTCCTGATCTTTCAGAAGAGAGCCATACGATCCCCGAGCCTGCTTGTCTGTCTACGGATTTAACATAATCCCTTGCCTGCATTTTGAGCCCGTTCATCATTCCACCCATCAAAAGAATAAGCAAAACAAGACAAGCAATACTTATTATCGTAAGGATAACTCTGGCTTTTCTATGAGCCATATCTTTTAAGAAAAACTTTCTCATATTGCCCCTTGAAACCTATTTTACTGAAAACAAAGTGTATAATACTTTCTCATCATAAAAATATTATTATAGAACGGTATCTATGTCAATCAAAATTCTTTATAATTTATATCATACCACAACACCATAAAACCCCATTAAGCATCATTTTTTGCATATTTGGATTGCTCAGAACTTCCAAATTATGTCCATTTGCAAGATGACAGATGCGACCTTTTCCGTAAGTCCTCACATATCCATTGACAGACCTCTGATCGCCATTAACAGCTTCTGTAAGGAAAGTTATATCATCAGCGTGTATTATCGGAGTATGTCTCTCATCAATCGCTATATAATCAGCAACACCGTCAGTAACTGGATGTTCCTTATTGATGACTCTGACCTCAAATTTCTCATCGCCAGGACCATGACCGTTATAGCTACTGCCTAATAGATCGCGATAGATTGATTTTTTGTCATCAAGCCGTTTAAGGGCAGTTGAGTTATGCAGAGCCAGAAATCCGCCACCATTTTTTACAAAGTCCTCAATTGCTTTTTCCTGTTCTTCTGTGAGCCAAAAGACCATATTTTTATCGTTTTCGGGCCATATCATACCATCTCTAAGTATGACAAGCAATTTAATGTTTTTAAGAGTCTCTGCATTGAGTTTTGTCACATCATATATAAAGCTATATTTTATACCAGCCTTTTGAAATACAGGTTCAAGTGCTGGCGGGATATAATGTGGATGATGGTAATGGTCACCGATCAATGCGAGTGCTTGAAGCTCCATTTTATTCATCACACTTGGCGGGTAAGAGGTCAATTGATCATAGACAGCTTTGATCTGATCCTTGAATTGATTATCGTCTGGAGTCCAATCGTCTCTTGTTGCAACTTTGACATTTTCGAGCGTTTTTTCGTAAGAACGTCCTTGTGAAACTTGATAACCGACCTCATCTCTCATGTTCGTTAGATGTATTGACAACTTATCCAAGATTTCAGGACCAACCAGAGGACCATGTCCGGTACAAACATATTTTAGATCAAGCTTCTTCATCAAATTTAATGTTTTCAACCAGTTCCATATGTCAGATTCGCCCATCCATAATGTGGCAGGCATACTGACAACACTATCGCCTGTGAAAATGATCCGTTCCTCTGGAAGATAGGTATATATATCTGTAACTGAATGGTTGACGCCGGATGTGAAGAACTCAACAGTTTTATTTTTACCTGTTAATGTGATCCGATCCTTAACACCGATGAATAAGCCTTTTTTTCCCTGATCAATGTATCGTTTTCTCAGATTTTCGTCACAGATGACGGGAATTCCTTTTTCAGTGAAGCCATCGATACCAAGATCGTGATCCCAATGGCCATGAGTAATAACAAGAGCTTTTATTGGTTTATCAGTTATACATTTGACCTCGTCAAACATCTCTGATGCAGCTTCTAGGTTTGGCGCTTCAACAGCGATAACAAAATCGTCGAAGATTATATATCCTCCATTAGATTGCCCTCTTCCTATGTCACCAATCCGCATATAGACACCATCGGCAACTTTTATGGCATTAGATAGCTTTTCTTTTGACATTATTCAGCCTCCATTTTAGACATTCCCATTAATTTTAAGTTTTATTATTGTTCCATTAGCACCTATCGCTAATATTGTATTTTTACCGGTACGGAATATATGATATATATCCTTATCAGTGCCAGAATTCTGGCGTTTCCAGATAATGCCACCATCTATTGTATGCAAGATCAATCCTTTTTGTCCGACGATCCAGCCTTCTTTTTCATTGATAAAATATACAGAATAAAGGTTATCAATGACTCCGCTTTTTTGAGATGACCAAGTTAGCCCGCCGTTTTTTGTTTGTAAAATTATACCATTTTTCCCTACGACCCAGCCTTGATTGGCATTAATGAAATACAAGCCTTCAAGATCATATCCGCTATTGCTCATTTGTGGATTCCAATTCAGACCACCATCGGTTGTATGTAAGATCGTCCCCCAAGAACCGACGATCCAGCCATTTCTTTCATCAATAAACAGGACTTCATTCAGAAAGGCATTGCTTTTACTATCTTGATCGGTCCAGACAGGACCGCCATCGACATTATGCAATATAGCACCGTATTGTCCGACCGCCCAACCTTCATTTGTGATCGGAAAAAAAGCGTGCTTGAGGTTATATTTAATTTTTCTTGTTGTAAAATTTTCTTCAATTATCATCATCGGTCTGTTTTTTTCATTCAAGATAACCCATTTTTTCCCGCCATCACTTGTTGCTAAGAAGGTTGCATCTTCTGCCATGATCCAACCGATCTTCGGCGATATGAAATGTACCCCAATTAAATTGACATTTCCTGGGCAAGTTTGCATTTCCCATGTATTGCCACCATCAATTGTTTGAATTATCGTCCCATCGTTACCCACACACCATCCGTGCTTGTCATCAACAAAGGACAAGTTTTTAAGGTCTGCATTTATAGGGGCTTTTACTGATTCCCATACTACATCTGGTTCATATGATACAGGCTCAGGTTCTTCAACAAAAATCCTTTTTGGGGGCTTTGTGATCACTGGAATTTTATATTCGATCGCCACGCCGTTATCTCCGACAGCTATGAGTTTATTTTCACCAATACTGATATCTCTGATGTTTTCAGTTGTTCCACTATTTTGCCTTTTCCAAGTATTTCCTCCATCATCGGTTATCAGTAACGTTCCTTTATCTCCTACCGCCATTCCAAACAATTGATCAGCGAAATAGACTTTCCTTAACGTTGTATCAGTTCTGCTATTTTGTTGTTTCCAAGTTTTCCCACCATCATTTGTCCGAAGTATTGTCCCATATTGTCCGACAACCCATCCATTTTGATTATCTATAAAATGGACAGAATAGAGTTCGTCATAGACCCCGCTTATTTGATTTTCCCATGTCATACCGCCATCTTTTGTGTGCAATATCACTCCGGGCCAACCGACAGCCCAACCATATTCAGCAGATACAAAGCATATAGAGAATAATGACTGAAATTTAAGCCCCTGCTGTTCGATCCAATGTTTTCCGCCATCGTTGGTGAAGAAAATTCCGCCGAGATCGCCGACAGCCCAGCCAATATTTTTATTAAGAAATTGGACATCATGTAGCCCAAGCCAATCATTGCCTTTTTGGACACTCCATTTTTCGCCGTCAGAGGTATGGAGTATGTTTCCAGCTTCGCCGATCGCCCAAGCCTCTTGATCGCTAATTGCAAAGATTTTATTCAACCCAGCGACTGTTCCGCTTTCTTGCCTTTGCCAGGTTTTGCCAGAATCTTCTGTCCGAAGAATTGTCCCTCTCTCGCCGACAGCCCAACCTCTGCCTGATTGTGCGATGTCAACTCCTTTCAGTGGTTCTGCTGTATTCTCTGATAAGATATTCCAATTTTTACCGCCATCTTTGGTATATAATATCGTCCCCCTTGCACCAACAGCCCAGATGTTACTTTGGTCTATCGCATAAATAGAGATCAGGTCGCTATGAGTATTGGTCTTTTGTAAAGTCCAAGTTTCACCGCCATCAGTGCTATGCGTTATTGTCCCATCTTGCGCGACTGCCCAACCAACCTTATCATTTACAAAATATACGCTCCGAACCGCATAATGCTCATCAGGGATTTTGCCGTCCTTGCTTTCCCATGTCCTTCCACCATCTGTCGTCACCATTATAGTAGCCCCAGTCCCAACAGCCCAGCCTATTTTACCATCTTTTGAGAACTTCACATCTAAAAGACTGTGAAGTGTGTCAACCCTCTGCATTTGCCAGTTTTTCCCGCCGTTTGATGTCTGGATTGTTAAACCAAACTCTGCTGTTATCATACCCTCATTTTTGTTTTTGAAATAGACACTATGAAGAGCCTCTCCTAGTCCAGATGATATAAATCTCCATGTTTTACCTGCGTCAGATGTATAATATATTGCGCCTGCTTCGCCGACTACCCATCCATTATATTTATCAGGAAAATGCAGATCAACAAGGTTGCCCTGAGTGAGCGTCTGTGATCTCCAATTCCTGCCATCTATTGTCTGAAGCAGTATCCCTTTATCTCCAACTATCCAACCCTCTTTGTTGTTTATAAATTGTATTCTATTTAGGTCTGCTGTTGTCCCACTGTTTTGATTTTCCCATGTCTTTCCACCGTCTGTGGTATTGATTATTGTCCCATTATCACCTATTATCCAACCGTTATTTATATCAGTAAAAAACACATCCTTGAAATCTACCTTCCAATCCGCAGTTCGGACAATTTTTGCCTTTACAGGTTTTTCTTGTTGTAATACTGAGATTTTTTTGAATCCGCATCCACTAATGATCACAGCGATTGATAATAAGACGATAAACATATATACCCGTAAATGGTCTTTTTTTAGATTGTAAAGAATTTTTTTCATAGATTATCACTTTTCCTAAACTTTCATTTTAAGATCAAATCATAGGCATTGTTAAAGAAAACATCTTCAATATCGGACTTTGTAAGCCTACATTCAATAGAGGCATTCTTAAAAGCTAATATCTGCTCATAAAGGAGGAAAGTATATGCTTCCTCTTCATCAATATTTCGCCTTGTCCTGCCATCTGTCCAATCTGCTTTCCAAACATAGTTAATATACTCATCGCCTTCGCATATCCTTTTAGCCCGCATAGCGGTTATTGGCATATCACTGCCGAACAATATTCGCTTAGGACCGACCTCACGGATAAGCAACTCCATAACAATTTGATTTGTATTTGCGGATATATCAAAAAGTAAATTCTCACAGTCCTTTAACGCTGGTATTCCTATTAAACCGTGTCTTGGACAATATGAGCGACCTATATGTGCGATGATGAGCTTTATCTTTGGATATTTTTTTGATATTTCCCTAAGTTGTGATATATTCATAGGATCAGCCAAGCGATCGGGACGCGCTATGTGTAACATAACGATCCATCCATTTTCTTCTGCTAACCTTAAATGTCTATGTGGAAGGTAATCAAATATGGTTATATCTTTGTCTGCTATTGCATTTTTTACCATATTGGGATAGGGCTTTATTCCACTGAATCTGCCTGATTTCATACGTTGTATTAACTCATCTTCTGTCCAATCAGGCATAGTCCAGATCAACCCCCATACATTATCGTATTTTTCTAACTCCCCTGCCAAATACTCATTTCTTTCGTCCACATCTTTACGACCGCTTATAGGGAAACAGACTGGAAAGACATCTTTTCCCGGAAAAAGCTGTAAATAGGCTTCCAACAGGTCTGGGACAAGCATACCATGTCCAAAAGTGACCCAATCCGCCCAAAAGGTTGGCTTCGGATCGCCTGGCTTAATTCCGGGATTATTGCTAGAATGTGAATGAATATCTATTATTTTATCAGGGAGAAAATCCCTCAAATGTTCTTTATAGAATGGGAGATCAACTTTAAAGTAATGTGGAACTATGTCCAATCGTCCTTGTCTTAGATCGTTCATCTTCATTACCTCACAGAAACTTGTCAGATTTTTATCTTTGGTTTTTATATATTTTACATAAGATATAAAGAAAAAAACAATAGCTATTTCTAAGCTTCGGACATAAAACTTAAATAGTTTTACAGTCAGATTCCTATGAGTTGTCTAGGTCTAATATCAATTTCTATATACACTCATAGAAGTTTTTGTCCGATCCTATGCACAATCATCAGAAAAAATTCAATTGAATTCAAATTGTTATTGTGATATTCTTTTAATAACTCTGGATGCTTTAAGAGCGTTAGTAACTATATTTAAATGATCTTCGTAATATTTTGAGTATTTTCCAAAATGTTTTCAAAGATTAACCTTATCATTATGAGGAGAAAAAAATGTATAAATCCGCTTTCTTAGGCTGTGGTGGAAGAGCCAGAGGACACGCAGATGCTTATCGTTTTGTTAAAAAGGGAAAAGGCGTTGCAATCTGCGACCTAAATGAAGAAAGGCTTAATGCATTCAGCAAAGATTTCGGTATAGAGAAAAAATATACTGACATTCATGAGATGCTTGAAAAAGAAAAGCCTGACCTTTTGCACATTGTTACACTGCCAACTTTACGTGTGCCTCTTATGACAATTGCAGTTGAACACGAGGTTCCTGTTGCTATAGTTGAAAAACCCATCGCTATTCAAGGGGAAGACTGGAAGGCGTTAAAGGAACTTAATGAAAAGGGGAAGACAAAATTCGTTGTTAACACTCAACTTCATTTTCATCCTGACAACCTTATGCTAAAAAGAGATGTCTATGATGGCAAAATCGGTGACATTAGGTTTGTTGACATAAGTGCAAGGTCAACAATACTTGATCAAGGCGTCCATGTGCTTGAGTTATGTCATTCCTATATTAATTGGGCTAAACCAACGAAAGTCTTTGCCCAAGTTTCTGGCGCGAATAACATACCTACAGGACAGCCATCACCGGATACCGCAGAGGCATCTATCTATTTTGACGGGGAAATCAGAGCGCAGATGCTTTGTGGATATTACGCACCAAAAAGCAATCCCAGTGACTCGCAATATATGCATAAACGTATAGCGGTTTATGGCACAAAGGGATTTGTCCATTGGACAATGGTTGGATGGGAGAGATTTACACAAAAAGATGGATATGAGAGCGGAATGCATAGTTACGGCGAGCAGGATGTCAGGGCACAAGCAAGTTTGACAGATGCTGCGTTTGAATGGCTAGAAGATGACAATAAACCACATCCAACACGTTTGGAACACTCGCTTACGCAATTTAACATCATACTTGGCGCTTATGTAAGTGCTTTGGAACATAGACCTGTTGATCTTCCAATAGATCCGCCAGATAGACTTATGGATGCACTTAAAGAGAAATTAAGTTCCTAATATCCATAAATTACCAATTCGAAAACTAGGCTTTGGACAATTTACAAATTACAGACTTGATGGAAAATTGTTCAAAGTTTAGTAATTGAAAGGAATTTCAGTAATGGAAAGCTATGACAAAAAAAAATCAATTCGTAAATCTATATGGGCAGGCATTACAGCAAATGTCATCGGTCTAGGCATAACGAGTTTTTTAACTGATTTAAGCACTGAACTTTATTACCCGTTGTTACCGATATTTTTGACAACAATACTTAGAGCGTCAAACCTTTTCGTTGGATTGATAGAAGGCATAGCAGAGACGACTGCTAGTTTGCTAAAACTTTTTTCTGGTTGGCTTTCTGATAAATTGGGGAAAAGAAAAGCCATAGTTGTCAGTGGGTATGGGCTTTCGGCGTTAACAAGACCACTGATCGCTCTTTCCACAATGGGCTGGCACGTCCTGTTCGCGAGATTCATTGATCGAATAGGCAAGGGATTGCGAACAGCTCCAAGAGATGCACTGATCGCTGATTCTACTCCGTCAGACAAAAGAGGTAAAGCCTTTGGATTTCACCGTGCTATGGATAATGCAGGTGCTTTTTTGGGTCCATTAGTCGCATTTATTATTATGATCGTCATTGTCTCAGGGATCATCGGTCAAAATCTTTTTGGAGATTTTTTCTCTCATCCCAAGGAGACTTTGGAAACGGTTAAAAATACAAACATAGATGGACATACTTATAGGACAGTCTTTTGGTTTGCATCAATTCCTGCGATACTTTCTATTCTCGTTTTGATCTTTTCTGTCAAAGATATCAAACGTTCCAATGAAAATGGGGCAAGTGCGCCGATATTAACGTTAAAGCCGTTTGATAGAAAATTCAAAATTTTTATTGTGATAATTATCCTTTTTACACTGGGGAATTCAAGCGACGCATTTCTCCTGTTGCGAGCAAAAGATTTAGGTGTATCAGCTGTTTTTATACCAATTCTTTGGGTTGTGCTTAATATGGTCAAATCATTTTCGTCTATGCCCGGAAGTGCTTGGTCTGATAAGGTTGGCAGGAGAAAAGTGATAATTGTCGGTTGGTTAGTTTATAGCTTGATATACTTAGGTTTTGCATTTTCAAGGACTGAATGGCACATCTGGGCTTTGTTTGCGCTTTATGGCATATATTTCGGCTTAACAGAAGGAACAGAAAAGGCTTTTGTCGCTGATCTTGTCCCGACAGAATTACGAGGCACTGCTTATGGCGTCTATAACTTTGCGATAGGCATCGGGGCATTTCCTGCAAGTGTTATAATGGGAAAATTAATAGACTCTTTCGGGTTTAAAGTGGCATTTTGCTTTGGTTCAGGGCTTGCGTTGCTCGCAATGATTTTGATAGCTTTGGCTATCCCTGCTCGTGTGAAGCAAAAGGGCTAGTTCGCAATGTTTCAAGATCAAAACATAAGAATAGTGATTGTCGGTCCTGGTGCGATGGGGTGTCTTTTTGCCGGACTGTTAGCAGAATCAGGTCAAACTGATGTCTGGCTTTTGGACAAAACAAAGGCAAGGGCAGAGAAATTAAGAGAAAATGGGATCACAATAGAGGGCATCGGTGGAAAAAGAAATCTCAAAGTAAAGGTGACTTCTCTGCCCGACGAAATTGAATATGCTGATCTGGTCTTGATATGTGTCAAATCCTATGATACCTTCGAAGCAGTGCGATCAATTGCTCGAATTGTCAGAGATGATTCAATAATTTTAACTTTACAGAACGGATTGACAAATATTGACGTCATATCAAAGACGATCAATAGAGGAAAAATAATCGCTGGCGTGACATCTTATGGAGCAACAATGTTAGGTATTGGTCATATTAGGCATGCGGGGTCAGGAGATACAGTAATAGGCAAAATTTCTCCGAATATATCAGACCAAGAAGTCAAAAAGATTGTCTGTGTATTCAAATCAGCAGGAATTGATATATCAATTACTGACAACATTTATAATTCTATATGGGGCAAATTAATAATAAACGCATCAATAAATCCGATAACAGCGATCACAAGACTAAAAAATGGTGAACTCTTGAAATATAGGGAAACAAGAGAATTAATAAAAATGGTTGCAGAAGAGTCAAATAAAATTACTATTGCATTGGGAATAATTTTGCCGTATAATGACCCTGTGATCGCAGTTGAATCTGTATGTAAAACGACTGCGGGGAATGTGTCTTCTATGCTTCAAGACTTACTAAACCATAGACGGACAGAAATTGACGCCATTAACGGTGCTATAATTGAAAAAGGAAAAGAGTTAAATATAGATACTCCAATCAATAAAGTTTTGGCTTATCTGGTTAAAGCTATTGAAATAAGTTATTGACCAAATCAACATATTAGGAGGATTTTTTGCAAATTGATGAACAGAATTTTGAGCGAAGTTGATCCACAGATGGCAGCAATACTTGAAGGGGAAATGAAAAGGCAACAGACTTGCCTTGTTATGATCCCTTCTGAAAACTATGCAAGCAAGGCAGTATTACAGACACAAGGTTGTATAATGACAAACAAGTATGCAGAAGGATACCCCGGTGCTAGGTATTACAATGGTTGTCAATTCAACGATATGGCTGAAAGCCTTGCCATTGAAAGAGCAAAAAGATTATTCGGTGCAGAGCATGTCAACGTTCAACCACACACGGGTTCACAGGCAAACATGGCAGTTTATTATGCACTGCTTAAAGATGGCGACACGTTTCTAGCTATGGATGTAAGTCACGGTGGGCATCTTTCTCATGGGAGAAAACAAAATTTCTCCGGAAGATACTATAATCCAGTATTCTATGGCGTAGAGAAAGATACCGAACGTATTGACTTAAATCACGTCCTTGACATTGCTAAACAATGCAAGCCCAAATTGATTGTAGTCGGTGCAAGTGCGTATCCAAGGATATTGGATTTTAAGGAATGGCGCGAGGTGGCGGATAAAGTTGGTGCGCTTTTGATGGCTGACGTCGCTCATATTATCGGTCTTATCGCAGGTGGAGTTCATCCTGACCCTGTGCCGTATTGCGATGTGGTTACGACTACAACTCATAAGACTTTAAGAGGTCCCAGAGGAGCGATGATACTTTGTAAGAAGGAGTTTGCTGAAAAGATTGACAAAGCAGTTTTCCCCGGCGTTCAAGCAGGTCCATTGATGCATGTGATCGCTGCAAAAGCAGTTGCTCTTAAAGAAGCTCTGGAATATGGATTTAAGGAGTATCAGGCACAAATTGTAAAAAATGCCAAAACCCTTGCAGATTGCCTTATGAAAGAGGGATTTAGGCTTGTGTCCGGCGGGACGGATAACCATTTGATGCTAGTTGATCTATCTGATAAAGGCATTAATGGACAGGAAGCAGCTGATCTGTTAGAAGAATCAGGGATTATCGTAAATAAAAACTTGATCCCCTATGATACCAAGCCACCTACACAATGCAGTGGTATAAGACCAGGGACACCTGCAATAACGACTCGCGAAATGAGAGAACCTGAAATGGAACAGATTGCTATGATGATAAGCCGAGTTTTAAAACACCCAAAGAGTGCAAAGATAAGGGCTGAAGTTCGTCAGGAAGTTATGGAATTGTGCCGTAATTTCCCGATATATCAAGACCTTGAAATATGGAGGTAATAAAAATGAAAATTAAATCATTTATAGGATTTGTAATTTTTTGTCTGGTTTTTACATTTTCTGTTCAAGCTAAAATTGACACTAATACAATAGTTGGACTATGGCTATTTGATAAAGATGGTGATCTATCCGATTATTCTGGCAAAGGACATGATGGCAAAAAAGATGGTAATGTTAAATGGGTAAACGGAAAATTTGGAATGGCTGTAAGCCTTGATGGCAGTAGTTTCGTTGTAGTTGATCATAAAGACGATATGAACCTTCAAAATTTCACAATAATGGGTTGGGTCAATCTGAACTCAGCGCCAACGGATTGGTGGACAATTGCCTGCAAAGATGGTTGGCCCAATAGAAACTACGGACTGTGGCTCGCATCTGGCACAGGGCTTGCTCATAGTTCTTTTACCTCTGGTGCTGCACCTGACAATAATTTTGTAAATGCGGTCACACCTGTGAAGGCAAAAGAATGGTATCATGTAGCGGGAACTTATGATATGAAGGTTAGCATTGTGTATATCAACGCAGTCGCTGACGCAAAAGGAAGTTTTACGAGCAAGCCCAACGTCACAGATGTGCAATTCACTATCGGTAGGACCGCAAATGGTTCATATAAGTTAAACGGGTTGGTTGATGAAGTCGCCTTGTTTAATAAAGCGCTTAGTGAAACTGATATTAAAGATATATATACAAATGGGCTAAAAGCGACTGCTGCTGCAATAGAATCAAAAAATAAATTGGCTACAACCTGGGCTAGTGTAAAATCAAACTAAGATTGAAAAAAAGCGTAGTAAAAGCCACATCCTTAGTTTGCACAGGTGTTGGCTTTTTTTATAAACTTAAATTGACAAGGAGAGAATATGAGAAAAAGAAACTTCTTATTATTAATTGGAATCGGAGTTATGGCGATTATGATAGGTTTTGGAGCATACATATTTGCCCAAGACCAGCAAAAGCCCGTCCAAAAGCAATCTTCTATGCTTATAATGCTTGGTGGACTGAAATTGAAAGAAAATGCGGACAAAGCCTCAGCAGAAAAGCTCTTTAATGAATATCTTATACCTTCAATGAAGGATAAAAAAGGTCTAAAAATGAAGGTCCTTAAAAAAATGCCAATACCTAACGAAATGTCAAATTCTTATGACTATATAATGTTAGCAGAAGTGGAAGACCCGATGATAATAATGCAACTTATGAGTTCACAAAACAGAGATAATAGGTTGGAGCAATTCGGAAAGGCTATGAAAGAATATGCAGGAGAGCCAAATTTGGCTTTGTATACCATCATTGCTGATACTTCTGTCTCAACTGAAGACAAATAGAAATTATTTTGAAATTTTTTGTATATGGAGTACTTTGACATAATAGATAAATCTGGAAATGTGATCGGAAAAGCATCACGCGAGGAATGTCATAAAAATACATCGCTTGCCCATAGAGTAGTTCATATACTTGTTTTTAATAGCAATGGCGATATTTTTCTCCAAAAACGGTCATCAAATAAAGATATTCAGCCGGGGAAATGGGACACGTCAGTTGGGGGGCATCTAAATCTCGGCGAATGCTTCGAGGATGCTGTTCTCCGTGAATTAAAGGAGGAATTGGGAATCGAGGCGGAAGTTAAACATTTATACGATTATTGGATGTATAGCCCCGTAGAAACTGAATATGTCCGAACTTATATGTGCATATATGATGACGAGATAAATCTCGACTCGGTGGAAATAGAAGATGGCAGATTTTGGAGTATTGACGAGATAGAAAAGAATCTCGGTAGTGGTATTTTTACGCCAAATTTTGAACAAGAATTTGAACAATGGAAAAGGATAAATAAAGATTGAAGATTTAGAATTACAAATGAGCGAAGAATCTTCAATCTTTAACCTTTAATCTTAAAGCAGGATCGGATACATGTTTTCGTCAAATCCGACAAATCGGTTATTATTGGCGATGCTAATCCTTACCGCTTCGTTTATTGCGGTGCCGATCAGAGCTTGATTTGGCAATGCACGTGTTTTTGATAGTTTTTCAAGTATTTTTCGTCTTGCAATTACAGCTTGATCCTTTGGTAAATTTATAACTTCTAAGTCTATGTTCCTTGCGTCATCAAGCCCTTGCTTTATACTATCATAACCGTAACCAACCCATTCTATCTCATCGGGATTGTCCCAGTCATTATATCCTTTGAAAAAGTTGGGGTTAAAATCCTCGTAGCCCTTTTTCTGCGTTACAAAGTGTAAATTTCTATCTTTGTGATCAGCCCAGTATTCGCCTTCTGTTCCGCTTAACTGTAATCCTTGATTTGTCAAGGCACTGTTATATTCAGAGCAGACCCATGATGTTTGGATAAAAAGCACCGATCCGTCTTCCCATTCTATAGTTGCTTGGACTGCATCAAAGGCATCTTTTCCATGTTTAGGTAAAAACTTCTTTTGACCAAATGCGGTCAGTTTTCTCGGTTTGAGACCTGTTATATAATAATATGCATCTGCATAGTGAACGCCGATGTATTCAAATGGGGAGCTTTTCTCACACCAGCGGGCAAAAACTTCAAGTGACATCTCACGTTTTTCTTCGATCCAAGCATGTCCGTGAAGCATCTCACCGAGATCGCCTTGACTATATTTAAATTTCACCGCCCTTATTGCCCTGTCGTGCCGTTTATGGTAATCAGTCAAAACATAGATGCCTTTCTCCATTGACGATCTTAATATCTGATGTGCCTCTGCAACTTTAAGACAAAGCGGTTTTTGGACTATAACATGATGTCCTGCCTCAATAGCGTCCAATATGACGGGAGTATGCAGATGATCAGGAGTTGCAACTATGACGACGCCATGGTCTTCTAGATCGGCAATAGCCTGCTTATATATGTCAGAATGATCTCTTTCAGGATCGGTTTCTTTTTGTGGATCGGGGTAACCTCTAAATTCATATTTTTTGAAGACGTCTTTTAAATGACTAATGGTTTTAGCTCGTCTACTGGCAATACTGACATTACCAACTCTGCCCCTTTTTTGTTCTTGAAAAACAGTTGGCAGAATAACTTCCTCGCTTATCATACCTCCGCCAACTACCAAAATGGGAATTTTACCGTCCCATGACATTTTATATCCTCCTCGGGTTTATTGATAACAAGTTTGATCTATTAAACAATAAAACAATTGCATCAGATACTTAATAGAATACTGATTAAAACAAAAAATATATTAAATTCACAAATTTGTCAATACGAAATCAATTTTCTGATAAACATCTTGCCTGATAACTGCTGGACTAAACCTTTTAATTCTAGCATCACAAGAACAGAACAGACCTTAAAAACCGGCAGATTTGATCGCTTTGATATGTCGTCAATATGTATCGGTGACGAGCTAATGACGTTCCAAACTGTCTTTTCGTCTTGTGAAAGTTGAGATTCTATCATCATATCTTCGGTTTCTAAATTGTCTTCCAAAGGTTTACGAAATGAAGATGAAGGCAATTCCTCTAATACATCTTCAATAGAGTCAACTAATTTAGCACCTTGCTTGATAAGCCAATTTGTCCCCCTTGATGCTTCCGAAAATATCTGCCCAGGGACGGCGAAGACATCTCTTCCCTGTTCGAGTGCGAGGTCTGCTGTAATTAAAGCCCCACTTTGTCTTGGAGCTTCAATTACAAGTGTCCCTAACGACATTCCGCTTATGATCCTGTTCCGCTGTGGAAACATCTCTTTTCTTGGTTGAGCCCTCATAGGCAACTCTGATATAATGGCACCTGAACAGGCGATCTCTTCAAATAATTTGGCATTTTCCGCTGGATAAATGATGTCTAGTCCATTCCCTAATACTGCGATAGTGCGTCCTCCCGCGTCCAATGCCCCTTTGTGTGCGTATGTATCAATACCATGAGCTAGCCCACTGACAATAGTTATACCTCTGGAAGCTAATTGACCACTGAGTTTTTCGGCAACTGTTTTTCCATATGTGGTTGCGTTCCTTGTTCCTACGACTGCTATTGAGTTAGAATCAGAGTTAGCAAGTTTTCCTTTAACATAGAGCAAAGGGGGTGGGTCGTGAATTGCTTTTAAATTTTGGGGATATTCCTGATCTTCGATAGTGACAATTTTGCAGTCATGCTTTTCTATCAGTTCAAGCTCTTTATCAATTTTTATTTTAGCACGATTTTCAACTATACTTTGGCATACTGCGGGCGTAATCCCTCTGACCATTGCTAATTCTTTCAGAGGCGCACCTAACACTTTTGATGGAGAGCCAAAAAATTTAATTAAACGTTGGAATGTTAAGCTTCCAACGCCAGGGATCATATTAAGTAATAACCAATCTTTGATGTCTTCTGTTGACATCGCTTTTTAATTTCACTTTTTCTGTTCTTTTGCTGTTGTTCCAGAAGCAATACCATAGACCTCAATTTCAGCGAATTTCAGAGGTTCTCTTAAAATACGTTCTGCTTCACCAGCGCCGGCTTGTCCAGCGACTCTTCTACCGCCTCTGGCACCACCTCCAGCCTGTTGAACCGCTGATTTGCCAGTAGCTGTTCTGAGAGCCCTTTGAGCTCTTATTTTGATCTTGTCGGTTTTCACTGTGTTAATTCTGACGTCAATATCGCTTTTGTCATTACCACGAATTTCTTTGACAAGTGTCCATTCATTATTAACCATAACATATATATTGAGATCAGTTGCAACAGTATCTTCCGCCCTTCTGCGAATAAGAATTCTTTTGACATCTTGTGGAGATTTTAATGACACGTAAGCCTCGGTAAACCTGCTATCATCTATTTTTTCGCCTTTTACATGTTCAGGGAGTTTGGTTTGGGCAGTTGTATACATACTTCCGTCAGTAAATTGCTCAACATCGCTTGTAACCTCTAATTTTGTCCATTGAGGTTCCGCAAGCATTGCGCAACCCATTATGAAAATAGTAAATACTAATACAGAAGCTAGTGAATAAAGACCTCTTTTCATTGATATTCCTCCCTATTTTGATTCATTAAAATAACATCTTTGACATCTACGATATGACATAAAACGTTATTAAGTATTACTTTGAGACGATCTTCCAGATCGTGCCCTCCCTTGTATCCTCAAGTTTGATACCCAAATTGGACAAGCTTTCCCTGATCTTATCAGCAGTTGCCCAATCTTTTTTTTCTCTCGCAGACCTCCTAATCTCAATTATGAGATTCATAAGACCATCCAGCAGGGCTGATCCTTTCTCTAACGCTTTGCTTTCTAAGACATTTAACCCCAATACATTACATAATTTTATTATCACTACCCTTACTCGCCCAAGAACAGCTTTTCCCTGTTTTGATAGGTTTTGGTTTTCGGATATAAACTTATTTGTAGCTCCGATAAGTTCAAATATAGCTCCTATCGCGCCGGGGGTATTGAAATCATTGTCCATTGATTCCTCAAATTTGGTGATAGTGGAATTGATAATATTATTAAGCTCTCTTTCTGATTCGCTAAGCTCATTTGGGATTATGTCGTCTTCTGATCCCAGATTTGTCAACGTTGCAATGCAGTTAGTTATACGTTCAACCGCACTGCTTGTCTCATCAAGACTGTTTTTTCTATATTCAAGTGGAGAACGATAATGACCTGATATAAGGAAAAGTCTTATCGCCAGAGGGCTATATTTTTTGAGCAGATCGCGAACTGTTTCAACATTACCAAGCGATTTTGACATTTTTTCGGTCTCTTGCGTTTCTGATGATCTGCCAGCAGTTATTAACATACCATTATGAACCCAATAACGTGCAAGGACTTTTCCCGTAAGTGCTTCGCTTTGGGCTATTTCATTCTCATGATGAGGGAATATAAGGTCATTTCCCCCACTATGGATATCAAATGTTTCGCCGAGATATTTTGACGACATAACAGAGCATTCAATATGCCAGCCGGGACGACCAGGACCCCAAGGACTTTCCCAGCTTGGTTCACCGGGTTTTGCCTTCTTCCAAAGATCAAAATCCGCAGGATGTCGTTTTTTCTCGTTTATCTCTACTCTTTCGCTTGCTCCTGCAATGGTATCTTCTACTTTTTGCCCTGATAATTTTCCATAACCTTTAAATTTACTGAGATCGTAATATACATCGCCATCAGCTTCATAAGCGATGTCTTTTTCAATCAATTTTTTGACGAATTCAATAATATCGTTGATATGCTCAGTTGCTTTGGGACTGTATGTTGGCTCTAGTATGCCTAGACTTTTCATATCTTCAAAGTAGGCATCTGTGTATTTCTGTGCTACTTCCGCGGGTGTAACGCCAGTAGCGTTTGCCTTTTTGATTATTTTATCCTCTACATCAGTCACATTTTGAACAAATGTAACTTTATACCCTTTATATTCTAAGTATCTTCTGATCACTTCGGCAGTTATAAAGTTTCTAGCGTTTCCGATGTGGAAATAATCGTAGACTGTAGGTCCGCAGTTATACATTTTGACGTGATTTGGCTCGATTGGCACAAATTCCTCTTCTCGTTTAGTTAATGTATTAAATATCTTTAACGGCATATATTTACCTCTCCATTTTAGGTCTGATAATGACAACTGCTTCCGCAGCAATACCTTTTCCTTGACCGATGCTTCCAAGCTTTTCTGCAGTGGTCGCTTTGATGCTTACGAAATCGATATCAATGCCAAGAATCCTTGCGATATTTGAACGCATCTCTGGTATGAATGGGGCGAGTTTTGGCTTTTCAGCAATGACAACCGCATCGACGTTATTTGTTATAAAACCCTTATCGGATATTAATGAATTCACCTTTTCAAGCAATATTAAGCTGGATATATTTTTATATTGTATGTCTGTATTAGGAAAATGCTGACCTATATCTCCAAGTGCTAATGCACCTAATAACGCATCACATATAGCGTGTAATAAAACGTCAGCGTCAGAATGCCCATCTAAACCGAATTCATAAGGGATTTTAACTCCGCCAAGTATCAATTCCCTGCCTTTTTTTAGCCTGTGTATATCATAACCTATGCCTATTCGCACTAGATAAATCCCTCATTTATTGAATACAGGACGATTTTAACATTTCTTAAACTTTTTTCCATTTAAAATTCAATATCTAAGATTATAGCATATTTTTTCGTTATTGTAACAGATTTTTTTAAAATCTCCTAAAGGTTTTTCATTATCATTCCGATATGAATAAGAGAGGGGGACAATTTATGGAGTGTTGATATGTTGAAGGCAAAAGGACATTTGAGCGATGAAGAACTGATTGAACGTATCAAAGATGGTGATGCAAATTGCCTTGATATGCTCATTAAAGACTATTTCCCAAAAGTGCATAGTAGAATAAATAATCTTGTCCCCCAATCCGATGTTGACGATGTAATTCAGGATGTGTTTATATGTCTTATGGATTCAATTTTTACATTCGAAGGAAGATCGACATTTTCCACGTGGTTTCATAAGATCACTATGAACAAGATCGCTGACTATCATCGTAAAATGGCTAGACGTAGGGAAGAGTTTAATGAAGATGAAGCTTTCCGCGTTTTTAATCCATGGGATGAAACAGATGATGAACTCATAATTGAACAAATATTTGAAAGTATTCCAAGAAAATATAAAGAGATACTTTTTTTAAGACATTCCGAAGACCTGTCATTTTCAGAGATAGCAGAAAAACTTGGTTTAAGTTATGAGGCGACAAGATCAAGGTATAGGCGAGCATTGATGTTGGTACGTAAAAAAGTGAAAGATAGAAAAAAGGATACTGGAAATAACCAATTATCTCAATAACAATCTTTGATCTAATGCTTCCTAGTTGTTTCACTTTTTGTTATAACTAAATTTCTTTAATACTAACTAGATTTTACAGTTTTAATAAACTGTTTATAAGTTTTACGGAGGATGGCTTAATCAGTATTTATTAATTAGATGAAAATATAAACTATTTCACTGTTTTTCGCAACAAACTATAAAATGCCTTGCTATCGGCAAAATATCATCATTTTTTACAAGAATATTTTCTAGTTCTGATGCATATCTATCATTGGACAAAATCCTATCAGTCTCTGTTGTGCCTATGTTTTTTAAGTATTCCTGAAAACTAGTCAGATATCTAACTCCTTTGAAAAAGACAAGTTTCATATTTAAGTCAGATATAATTTTCTTTATCTCTGATATTGAATATAAACGCACGGGCGGAAGTATATCGTAGGCTTTGATAATGGGCGGGTCAGACTTTAACAAGGATATGGCATTTGAATAATTTTCTACAAGGCTTTGAGCAATTATGTGCCAATATTTGTTTTCAAAGGTCATAATTATTTTTCCTGATCTACGCAAAACCCTTTTAAAGTTTGACATCGCAATAAGCGGATCATTCAAATGTGAGAATACAAATATGCAAACTATCGCATCAAAACTATTATCTGCAAAAGGAAGGCTTTCAATATCACCTTGTAATAAATTAATATCATAATGACTTCCTGAACTTCGTTTTTTTGCGGTCTTGATAGATTCTATTGATAGGTCAAGCAATGTCAAACTGTGTCCAAGTCTTGCTAATGATAAACTGAAAAAGCCTGCACCTCCACCAGCGTCAAGGATTTTCATTGCTTTACCTGATGTGAATTCACCATCGATGATCTCTTGAAAAGTTTTGTGTAGATAAGTATTATCAGGAAATTTTCCTGAACGAGCTAAATTATTATAAAAAGATATGATCTCTTGCTTATCAAGATTTTGTCTCATTCGGATAAAATTCTCCATCCTAGTTGAATTAAAAAAGAGACCCAATAAGATTTGCTATATATTCCAAACATATTTTATCACATTTTTGCCTACTTGATAACCCTTTTGGGAGAATTTCAGACCAAACATTTTAATTCAGAAAGGCTAAAAATATAGCTTTTTTTACATCTTTTCAGTTCAAAACTCTTGATCCTGTCAACAAACTCCCTTAAAATATTATGAGCAAGTCATATTGCTGAAGTGAAGATACCGAAAAAACAGTTAAAAACATAGTCGAGGAGAAAATCATTGGAAAAGGACAAACCGTGCTTTATGTCCATTGATTTAAGCACTACCGCTTGTAAAGTCCTGATCTTTGATTCATCAGGTATTCCTATTGCGGAATCGCACTGTGATATGCCATTGTTTCATCCTAGACCTAATTGGATAGAAGCTGATGCCAATGACTGGTGGAACATCACTGTAAAGTGCATTCGTCAAGTATTGGATAATATTCCATCATATCAGATCGCAGGCATAGGAGTTTGTGGGCTGATGCACGCACTTGTCCCAGTAGATAGATCGGGGGTTCCTCTGGATAGAGTTATGCTTTGGATGGATCAACGATGTAAACCTCAATGCGAATGGATAAAAGAGAGAAGACCAGACCATTTCATACCTACTTATCTGTCCGCTCCAAAGCTCAGATGGTTAATTGAGAATAAACCCGACGTTGTGGATAAAACATATAAATTTATGTTTGGCAAGGATTTCATCAGATTAAAATTGACAGGCGAATTCGCAACCGATGAATCCGATGCAGGTGGAACAGCGTTATTTGATTATAAACAAAAATGCTGGTCAGATGAAATGCTGAACCTGATCGGTATACCAATTGATAAGATGCTTTCTATCAAGGGCTCAACTGAAATTGCAGGTTATGTAACAGAATCATCAGCAAAAGAGACAGGACTCAAAGAAGGGACGCCAGTTGTGATCGGCGCATCCGATGTAAAAAGCACGTTTATTGGTGTTAACATTTATACTCCGAAACGTGTTTGTCTCTATATGGGAACCGCTGCTTGGGTTGCGATATCCGATGAAAAAGGGGCAGTTAATTGGGGCGGTGCTACCGCGACATTTGGAGTAGGGCTAAGATGGTGCAATGAATTGTTTGATAAATCTATGACCTATTCAGAAATGGTTGATCTAGCAGAAGATGTTCCTCCAAGTTCTGATGGGATAATTTTTTTCCCACATTTGATGGGTGAAAGATGGCCCAAATTCAACTCTTATGCCAAAGGGACGATCTTTGGGCTGACATTATCGCATCGCAAAAAACATATAATCAGGGCAATATTAGAGGGAAACGCCTATCTGATAAGGCAGATCATTGAGAGTTATGGCATTCAACGTATTGAGAATATTACTGCAACAGGTGGAGGGGCAAAAAGCAAGCTTTGGCTACAAATAATCTCTGATGTGACAGGAAAAACAGTATCCGTCCCAAAAGTTACAGAAGCTACTGCCCTCGGTTCCGCTATATTATCCGCAGTTGGTATCGGATTCTTTGGTTCATTAAGCGATGCTATGAAAAAATGGGTGCATATTCACGATTGCTGTTTCCCCGATAAAAACAAAAAAGAAATCTATGATAAGGCTTACGAACTATATTGTCAGATTGATGGCGTTTTGGAGGAATTTTATCCGAAAAATTTAATCTAGGCTTTCAATACAACCAAATTTGCTAAATATCACGATAGGACTTATTTATGAACCTGTTACTTGGATTGGATATAGGGACTACTGCGACAAAATCACTGCTTATTGATATTGAGGGCAATATTGTTGCGTCTTCATCATATAACTACGACCTAATAACCCCACAAAAAGACTTTGTTGAACAGGACCCAGAGGATTTCTGGCAGGGCGTTGTTATCACCACACGCAAAGCTTTAAACTCCATTAACCCAAATGATAAAGTCCTGGCTATCAGTTTTTCAACACAAGGCGGAACACTTATCCCTGTTAATAGCAATTTCAAGCCTGTATACAATGCTATAAGCTGGATGGATCATCGTGCATACAGGCAGGCAAATGAGATGAGAGAAATTTTGGGAGATGAAAGAGTTTACAAAAAAACTGGTTGGGCTATCTACGATGGTCTTCCTTGGCTAAATATTATTTGGATCAAAAAAAATATGCCCGATATTTTCAATTCTACAAAGTATTTTATGTTTGTTAACGATTTCATAATTCATAGGCTAACAGGCAGAATGTGTATGGACCCATCAAACGCTGGCATTACTCAGCTTTTTGATATAGAGAAATGTCAATGGGACGAAGATATGCTTGATCTATCAGGTATCACACAAGATCAATTGTCGCCAGTTCAAAAATCAGGTTTTGCTGTTGGGACATTAACACAGGAAGCAAGCGATGAAATTGGATTACCTAGAGAGACGTTGATAGTCAATGGAGCGCATGATCAGTATTGTGCTGCGTTGGGGGCAGGAGTTATCAACCCTGGTGATGTGATGTTATCGTGTGGGACAGCATGGGTCGTGTTAGGTGTTATGGATAAATTGAAGTTTGACGCTAAAAGAAGATTGTCAATAAGTCCGCATATAGTTCCAAATAGGTGGGGGGCATTAAAATCTATGGGAGCGGTTGGCTCGTGTATGGAATGGTTTCTTGATAATATCTGGTCTCATAACATAAGAGAAAGTAACATCTATGACAAACTTAATGTCTCTGCTAGCAAGTCGCCGATCTGTGCAAAAGGATTGATATTTTTTCCATCATCAGGAGGCTATGGTCACGGGACAAGGGGCGGATTTTTGGGACTTTCTATATCACATTCTGTCGGTGATATGGCTCGTGCAATTATGGAAGGTATAGCATTTGACCTTCGCTGGACATTGGAAGACGTCAATGACGCTGGAATAAAGACAGATATTCTGAGAATGGTCGGGGGCGCAGCTTCAAGTCCTGTTTGGACGAATATTGTAGCAGATGTTACGAATATACCTGTTATCTTACCATCAGTTACACAGTCTGCTAGCTTTGGGTCTGCACTTTTGGCAGGCATTGGTCGTGGGGTTTTTGATTCTCTGAACTCCGCATGTCAAATTCTTAGCAAAAATGAAAGGCTTATTGAACCTAATAAAGATAACGTTGATATTTATGATGGTCAATTTTATATATATAAGCATGCATTTAATTTGATTAAAGATATATTGGTAGAGTTGGCAGAGATTTAAAGTCTAATTTCACATCAAGATTCGATGATATGACATTTATTCAAGCAGAAAATATAAGGTTTCGTTACAACCGAAAGGGTCCTTATATCCTTGATAATTTCAATTTGTCTGTTGAATGTGGAGAAATAGTCGGGATTATAGGACCAAACGGATCGGGGAAAACAACAGCATTAAAGGTTCTCTCACGGATAATTAGACCAGAACAAGGCGAAGTGAAAATTATTGGACGGAATATATCAAAGATGCGTCAAAAGGAGATCGCAAAGATTATAGGCGTAGTTCCACAAGGGACAACCATCGCATTTCCTTTCACTGTCCGTGAGATCGTCCTTATGGGACGTTCGCCACACCTTGGATTTTGGCAAATGGAGCGCGAGCATGATCTCAAAATTGCAGATAACGCTATGGCTTTGACTGATTCACTTGAAATTGCGGATAGACGCATTGATGAACTAAGCGGAGGGGAGCAACAAAGGGTTATAATTGCACGCGCTTTATCCCAAGAACCTAAAGTAATGCTTCTAGATGAGCCGACTGCATATCTTGATATAAACCACCAAGTAGAGATATTTGATCTTATCAAGCGACTTAACAGTGAACGCGAGTTAACTGTTGTTATAGTCTCACACGATTTAAATATGGCATCCGAATATTGCGATAGGCTTGTTCTAATGCGTAACGGACAAGTATATGTAGAAGGACCGCCTAAACAGGTCATTACAGAAACAAATATAAGGGATGTCTATGAGGTTAACACGTTCGTTACTGATAATATAATCACTGGCGCACCACATATAATCCCAATAAGCAAGCTGATGTATAGAAAATATAAAAAACATAATTTAAGGATACATCTTGTATGTGGAGGGGGGTCTGGAACACGACTGATGAGATGGCTTGCTATTGAAGGATTTTGTGTTACTGTTGGCGTGCTTAATATAAGCGATAGTGATTATAAAATCGCTAGATCACTTGAAATGGAGATCATAGCGGAAATGCCCTTCTCACATATAAGTGACGAAGCTTACTTTATAAACCTCGATAAGATCCACAAAGCAGATGTTGTGATATTAACAAGAGTTCCCATTGGTATTGGTAATCTCAGAAACTTGATCGCTGTTCGTTCCGCTCAATCTTCTGGTGCTACAATTATTGTCCCCAACTCCTTTGATAATATGGATTATACAGGCGGACAGGCAACTGAAATATACAATGAGATTGTAGATGATGGTGCGATAGTTGTCAAAGATGAATCTGAGATCCAGAATATCCTTATGGCTTTGGAAAATGAGATTCTTTGAAATTTAACCTAATCGTCCTATACTTTCTCCCCTTATAGTCTTTCTGAATGATTCGCTCTTAGATGTGAGGGTTTGTATATTAGTTTCATTAATAACATCCAGTATAACTTCTTGACCAGCGACTAACCTAATGTCAGAATCTTCACTCCATTCAATTACTACATCGATAACTGCTTGTTTGCCAGCATCGTTAAAGATTAAAGCAAGTTCCATTAAAATCAATGCATTTGGCGATATGCACGCGATATCCGAAGACCGAATTGCGTATCTATTTCCATTAAAAGAAACTGCAATTCCGCCAGAATCACTGACCAGTTTCATAGCGGAGACATCGGTTATGCTATCGCCGACATACATCACTTCTGACAGTTGTATCCCCGTTTGTTTGCAAATTTTTTCAATCGTATTGGCTTTTTCAAATCCACCTATGGGATTGACATCTCTAATTAGGTCTCCCGCAGACATTTTTGGAAACTCATTCCAGAATATCTCGTCTAATCTCTCAACGGTTACAATAGTATCTTTGTCAAGATCAGCTCTTGTTTTAGCGGACGATGAGATCTCTATTGTCGGCAAATTGAGTATCTCATTGTATAATTCTTTAATATACTTTATCTCTGAGTTTGGAATTTCGTAATGATCCAATAATAACTCAGTGCAAAAAGTATTTTCAGCAGGAAACCTCAGAACCTTACAGAGCGAATCAATATATGGGCGATAACTTGTGCTAATAATAAATGTCGGCATTTTTAATGAAATTTGTTTCAATGCGTAATCTGCGGAGGGCACAATTAATATATTATTCTCAGAATATTCTCTGATCATCTTGTCTGTAACACCGTAAGCCTTTAAAAATGGCAGTATGAGCCTTAATGTATCGCCTGCCTTGTATCCGCTCTTTTTGTCTATATCTGCAAGCAGATCGTCATATCTGCTGATCTTGGCAAAAAACTCATCACCTTTTGGGATAAATTCTCTTGTTATTTCAAAAGCATTATCATTTTTTGATATAGGACCTTCACAATCTGTTGTAAATAGACGTTTCAATATAGTTCACCCCTGTTTATAAAACTAAAGGATCATTTATCCGAAGTTAATGGAGAGACAAACCACAAAACTTTAACGATAAGACCATTTTATCATAAAAAGAGTGAATGATACAAGCAGTTAAAGTAGATAAAAAATTGTTGTCAATTTATAAAAGATTAAGTTATAATAATCTAATAAGGGTAATATTATTAAAATCCATTGTATCAACCTGCATTTATAATTAATCTTTTTACGTAAATTCATAAGGGGGAGGCAGAATGTCTAAACAGATCATTGTCCTTGGTTTATGTATTATGATTTTAGCTGGCTGTGCTGCTAGTTCAAACCCAAATGTGGGGACTTCCAAAGAAAATGGAAAAGGACCCGCTGGATTTTGGCTTGGATTTTGGCATGGATTCATTGTATTTCTCGCCTTCATTGTGTCTTTATTTAAACCATCTGTGGGCATCTATGAGACACATAATGTAGGTTTTTGGTATAACTTTGGTTTTATAATCGGTCTTATTGTCAGTCATGGAGGAGGTTCTGGTATCTTATTTAAAAGAAAGCGAAAGTTAGAGGATTGATCGCAAAGAGATATTGACAGTCTTCTCTTCTAAAAACTTATTACTTTTTGGAAGAAATAGAAACTATGAACAGATTGGGAAAAAACCAGTCGTAATTTTTTGTCATTCACGTTTTAAGGAGGAAAAGACATATTGATAATTATCGACTCAGAAACAGGATTGGAAATAGGTGATCCTGATAAGTTACCGTTTACCGAAAACATTGATATCGATGAACTTCAAAAAAATATAGAGAAACGGCTAAAATTTGGTATAGCATCTGCATCAGGTATTAGACAGATTTTTGATGCAACCTATGGAGATGATGCTACTGATTTTGTGGATGGAACAGGGACAGAAATAACTGATGCTGCTAAGATCCATTTAGCGACAATCGCTGACTGTTTCGTTGAACTTTTATCTGAACGTGTTAAAAAAGAAAATCCGAAAGTGGTTGTTGCCATAGATAGCCGTCATACCGGACCCGCCATTGCAGATGTAATAATAAGAACATTGATATTTAACCAGATCAATGTTTTGTATCCTTTTATCATCCCCATTACCGAACTTGCGGTCTATTCACGAGAAGTTTCTGACGGATTTATTTATATATCAGCTAGCCATAATCCAAAAGGTTATAATGGCTTGAAATTGGGATTTAATGATGGGAGACTTCTGCCCGGAGACGTTGCAAGGTCATTTATTGAAAGATATCAATCAAGGTTAAAAGACAAGCAAAACACAATTAATATGATAAGCCTTGTCAATAGCGTTAGTGCAGATAAAATTTATGATGTCTACGCGAAGATTGATATCTATCGAAATGAGGCACGTGCCATATATGAAAGGTTTTCTGATACGTTGATAACAGGCATCAAAGACTATGAAAAAGCCATTGAACAGAAAAAAATGATCAAAATGGAAATAGAGAAAAGGGATATATTTATAGGTATTGACTATAATGGTGGTGCTAGAAAAGATAGAGGTTATCTAGAAAGCTGGGGATTCAAAGTTGAAGAACTAAATAACCGTCCTAGAATTGATATGGTTCACGATCTATCGCCAATTCCATCTGCGTGTCAACAAGCCTATGATAGACTTATAGAGCTTCAAAAAGAAGGTAAAAATATAATCGCTTTTTTTGTTTTTGATACTGACGGAGATAGAAAGAATATAGTTATTTCCGATGGGAAAGGCGGAGCGATGATCCCTGGTGTTCAGATGATATTTACTTTGGATGTTCTCTGTGCAGTACTTAATGCCCAAAATTCAAAGATTGACAAAGAGATAGTCGTTGTTGTAAACGATGCGACGTCAAGCATTATGGAACAGCTTGCAGATAAACTCAATTTTAAGGTAAAAAGGGTTGAAGTTGGCGAAGCAAATGTCGCAAGTGCTGGAGTCCGCATGCACGAGCAGGGGTTTTGTGTTCCGATGATGGGCGAAGGCAGTAATGGAAGCGTATTCAACCTTGATCTGCTTGTGAGAGAACCGCTACATACGATCAAAACTATCATCGATTTTATTACAAAACCTGAATTGACGAGATCATTACTGGATCAAATTGGTTTCTCTGGGGATTATAGTTATTGGTATGATGAAGGGCATATAAACGGTTTATTTATTAATATAATAAATTCACTTCCCCCGTCTAAAACAACTGATTTTTTTACTGATGAGGGCATTTATAGGTCGCAGAACGATATCCCACAAGAGCCGTTCAAATCAAAATTTGATGAGTATTTTGTGAATAGATTATGGGGAGATATATCAGACAAAATAAGCAAATATTACGGAGGAGAGCCAAAAGCAGAATTTATCAATTGTGAGGGCGAAGAAGAATTAAGAGGCTACGGAAACAGGAAAAAAGGAAACGGCGGATATAAAATTGAATTCAACGTTATTGACAAGAATAAACTTAAAAGACATATAGGCTGGATATGGTTCAGGACATCCGCTACTGAGAGGGGCATAATACGTCGAGGAGTTAGCTTATCGCATTGGGAAATAAATCCCAAAGCAGTCGATATTACCAATCAAATGTATGATTATATAAACAAGAAATTTATAGAAGCACTTATCTCTGTCGAAAAGGAAATATTGAAAGGGAATAACTTATGATGAATCGCACAAATATCAATAAAAAGAAAAGAGTTGCTATTGTTGGGCTTGGATACGTTGGCTTGCCATTAGCCCTGTTAGTTGATAAAAAAGGATATGAATCCATTGGCATTGATATAGATGAGAACAAGGTCAAAATGCTCAATGATAAGACATTTCCCTTTATTGCAGAAAAAAGCGCGATCAGACAGTTTCAAAAAGGTTCATTTAAAGCAACCACCGATTTTGATAGCATAATTGATGCAGAAGTTATCGTTATTTGTGTGCCAACGCCAGTTTATGAAAACAATTTGCCAAATCTTGAGCCATTAAAAAGCGCTTGTGAAAGTATTGCGCCGAGATTGCGCAAAGGTCATCTTGTCATATTGGAATCGACAGTAAATCCGGGTGTTTGTGATAATGTTGTCCTTCCAATATTGGAAGGACGTTCAGGATTGAAATGTGGAAAGGATTTTTATTTGGCGCATTGCCCAGAGAGGTTAAATCCCGGTGATAAAAAGTGGACTATTGAAAATATCCCGAGAGTTATCGGAAGCTTTGATGAAAAAGGATTGAGGAAAGCTGTTAGATTTTATAAGTCCATAATATCTGCGGAGATAAAGCCTATGAAATCCTTAAAGGAGGCAGAAGCTGTCAAGATTGTTGAGAACACATTTCGAGACATCAATATTGCGTTTGTGAATGAACTTGCGATGTCATTTTCATATCTTGGTATAGACGTTGTCAATGTCATAGAAGGTGCGGCAACAAAACCGTTTGCTTTTATGCCCCATTATCCCGGCTGTGGCGTTGGGGGACATTGCATCCCTGTTGACCCATATTATCTAATTGAGTATGCGAAAAATATTGGCTTTGATCACGACTTTCTCACGCTAGCCAGACGGATAAACGAAAAGATGCCAGAATTCACTGCAGGATTGACCGCAAGGACGCTGAACGAAAAACGAATGCCGATAAACGGCACAAGAGTTGCGGTTTTGGGTTTAGCATACAAGCCTGAGATTGACGATTGTAGGGAAAGTCCTGCCTTTAAGATAATTAAGTATCTAAAAGACTATGGTGCAGATGTTGTTGTCTATGATCCTTATGTCCCTGACAAATCAACTGTCAAATCCTTAGAAGAAGCCCTTAAAAATTCACCAGCGATCGTCATCGTGACAGCTCATAAAGTTTTTAGAAATTTAACACCTCAGGAACTTATACGCAATGGCGTAAGTATCGTTATAGACGGTCGTAATTGCCTTCCAAAAGATGATTTTATTAAGGCGGGGATATTGTATAAAGGCATTGGAAGATAAGTTCCTATAACGCAAGGAGATATCAAATGAAAGATTTTATACCTGAGCTGATAGATCGTGTTAGTCAAGAAGAACTATCGAAGAATTTATTTTATCTGTCCAAAGAGCCGATAACATATCGCAAAGTGAATTATACAGCTCCCGGTCATAAGAAAAATTCACTTTACGAAGCAGATGACTATATTACTGAGACATTAGAATCCTACGGATATGATATAGAAAAAGAGAAATGCCTAGCACAGGCTTTTCGTAGGGATACATCAAAGCCTTTGGCACATCAATATTCATCGCCAATGCCTAACGATCCTTTTTACGAAATATATAACCTTTATGCCAAGAAAGGAGGCAAAAAATACCCGGATAGCATCATAGTTTTTATCGCACACAAGGACTCTCAAAGTTGGATAGATTCTCCGGGAGCCTATGATAATGCGGTTGGAACTGTTGCAATTATGGAAATAGCAAGGGTTATAAAAGATTATCCATCAAATTGTTCTTTCTGGTTTATATTTTGTAATGAGGAACATACGCCTTGGACAAGTGTTATATCTGCACAAAATGCCAAATCTCGTGGCGATAACATCGTGGCAGTGTTTAATATTGATAGTCTCGGTGGAAAGTCGTATGAAGATATAGATAGCGGTAGAAAGACCAATGTTACTCTATATACAACCCCCGAAGGCGAGAAGATCGCTGATATGATGAGCCTAGTCAATAAAAAATATAAAATTGGTTTAGATCAGAGAAAGTTTATGCGTCCCCATCCTGGTGATGATGATGGCTCTTTTGTCAATGCGGGCTTCATTAACGCTGTGGTAAACTGTGGTTCTCATCCGTATGCAGACCCAAATTATCATACTGAGACCGATATACCGGAATTCGTTGATATGCAAAATGTGTTGATGTCCACAAAGCTAAGTCTCGCTTGTGGTGTTTATTTTGATGTGAATTATAAACCCTGATATTAAAGGAGATAAAATGTCGGATAAATCAAGAATACTAGCAGTCGGTTGTCACCCTGATGATATAGAGATATTATGTGCTGGGACACTGGCAAAATATGCAAATCAAGGTCATTATGTTGCAATAGCGGTTGTCGCTAATGGTAACGTCGGACATAAATATATTGAACCGCCTGAATTAGCCAAAATCCGCGAAAAAGAAGCGAAAACTGCTGCTGACATCATTGGAGCGGAATTTTTCTTTTTGGATGTCCCTGACCTGATGGTCGGTCATGATCCAGATTTGCATTATAAAATGGTTGACGTTATTCGTTCTGCAAAACAGATTATAATAATTACACACTCTCCCGATGATTATATGTTAGATCACAAAGCAACAAGTGAACTTGTTTTTGACTGCAGTTTCAGTGCAAGCGTTCCAAATTGGAAGACGAAAGTTCCCTATTATCCAGTAGTGCCTGCGGTCTTTTATATGGATACGCTTGCAGGTGTCAATTTTTTACCAACTGAGTATGTTGATATAACAGATACCATAGAAATAAAAAAGAAGATGCTTGCCTGCCATGAAAGCCAAGTCTCTTGGCTCAGAGACCATGATAATATTGATATAATGGAGTTTGTAGAGATAACTGCAAGATTTCGTGGCTTACAATGTAACGTGAAATATGCAGAAGGATTCAGAAGACTTGAAGTCTGGCCAAGACTAGGCACAAAACGATTACTCCCCTGAAAAAATTTTAAAAAAACGACCGATTTTCTAACCCAAAGACAACTAATATAGACGAAGGTGGTCGTTAAGCGGGTTAGATAACCAACCAGTCTAACCGAAAACGGGGTTATGGCTTTGCTTTAGCCCCGTTTTCTGTTAAATCTATTTTTTGGCACATCAACTCTAACAAGGAGAACCTCAAAATGGAACTTGGTTGCAGAGACACAAAGTTTGTGTCTCTGCACATTGCATCAATTCTGGCATATAATTTGCAAAATATAATTTTGTCCGGTTTTTCGCAAAACAACGGATGATGTCAGAAAATAATGCAAAGGCTTATAAAATAAACATAATTTGATGACTAGTTAACAAAGAACTTTGGATATTACCTGCTGAATAGAGTGCCAAAAATCTGTCATTGATTGCAGAAATTTGAAAACAAGGATAATAAATGATGAAAATATTACTTGCAACTATACTTATAGTCTTAACAATGCCAATATCCTATGCTATGATGGATCAAGCGATCAGAAAAATAAGGATGAAAATAGGTATAAAATCAGATTGATAATTAAAATCAGGTTGATAAATTAAATAAATGATATTCTAAATGATTTTACGACAAAGTAACCCTTTCAAATACTCGCCTTCTGGATGTGCAATGTTTATCGGGTGATCCGGTGCTGCGTGAAGTGTTCTTATTATTTGAAGATCGCATCCAGCGTCAACACTTGCCGAAAACACGATCTTTCTGAATAACAGTGGATCAATGTGATGTGAACAAGAGAACGTCACAAGTATACCATCTTGATTTAGCAATTCAATTGCCTTCATATTAATATGTTTATATGCCCTTGATGCTCTTGTAATCATAGAATCGCTCTTCGCAAAACTTGGTGGATCAAGTATTATCATATCAAATTTTTTATCGCATCTATCAAGAAACTCGAAAATATCTTCCTGATGAAATCTACAAACATTGGTAACATAATTAATTTCTGCATTTTTATATGCCATTTCAACCGCTCTTTCTGAAACATCTACCCCCATAACCGATTTAGCTCCTCCGAGTGCAGTATATATGCTGAAACCGCCGGTGTAACAAAAACAATCCAAGACATCTTTTCCCATTGAGTATGATGCTGTTATTTCAAGATTCTCACTTTGATCCAAAAATATACCGGTTTTTTGTCCATTCTTTATATCAGCAAGGATTTTTGCCTTTCCTTGTCTTAATTCGATTAGATCAGGCGGTTCTTGACCACATATCAAACCGGATGTAATATCTAGACCTTCCTTTTTTCGGACAGGATTATCGCTTCGTTCATAAATGCCCTTCGGATTCAAAAGGTCTTTAAGTATGTTGACTATAATGTGTTTTCTTATCTCCATTCCAAAGGACAAAAACTGGACAATGACGTAATCAGCATATTTGTCAACAATCAGACCAGGGAGCATATCCCCAGAATCGTAGATTAATCTATACGCTTCATATTCTTTTAGATTAAGTATTTCTTGTCTATATCTGATCGCCTGTTCTATCCTTTTTTGAAAGAATAATCCATCTATCTCTTCGTTTTCGTTTTTTGACAGAATTCTGACAGTGATCTGTGATTTTTGATTTATGTATCCCTTCGCCAAAAATTTTCCAGAACTATCAAAAACATCGACGATGTCGCCATCTTGAGGATTTCCCTCTACCTTCTGGATTGCGCCGGAAAATATCCAAGGATGGTTTTGAATTACAGGTTTTTCTTTCTGAGGCTTAAGTATTATTTTCTTCATAATGCTTATAATACACAAATAAAAGTTATGATATCATAAATAACATTATATTTATAGCATTAAAAAACTTGCCGGTCAACTCTTTGCTTTGATAGAAATGCCAAGTATAATTTTTCTGTCCACAGGATAAAAATTATGCTTAGTTCAGTGTGTTATTGACAGCAAACAATTGTTTTGATAAACTTATGCTACAACGACAGTCCTTAAATTAGGGAAATAAAATGGAGAAAGCCATGAATAGAAAAGAATTTATTAAAGCGGTTTCTATGGGAATGCTTGCCACATTGTTTGATCCCACTGAAATTTTTTTAAGGCGAGCCATGTCCGCAGCAACATATTTTGGGCTTCATCCTTTCATAGAGTCTCATCCTGATGCAGTCTTCATTAAACGGACTAACGTATTAGCAAAGATGGATTCCAATATGAAGAGACAAGAAGGCTTTAACTTCGCAGATGAAATATTAACACTCAGAGATAAACCGGGGATGCCTTTAAATCAGCCAATAGCGATAAAACCCAATCTGACTTGTGCCAGCGGAAGATCAAATACAGAAGACGGTATGGGAATAGTAACAGACCCTTATTTTGTAGAAGGTATGTTGGAAAAGATGATCAGTTTGGGCTTGTCATCGGATAATATCTATATGCGAGAGGGCAACTGGCTAGGTGACAGTTATTGTCCAAACGATGCGCTTACAAGTCCTTATATCGGCGTGGCAGAAAGGACAGGCACACATCTGATAGATTTTCCAACGGGACGAAAGATATTTAATTTATCTTTGAACACTATGCAAGAAGGATCAGAGATTATATGGAAAGATTGCCCTAACGGAGTGGTTTTTAAACGTATTGGATATGTTGCCCCATTTAATCAACCCGGAACGTGGCTTTTGGATATAGCCAAGTTTAAATGCCATAGTATGGGGATGACATTATGTGTCAAAAATATTCAAGGAATGTGCGTCCATCCTTATATTCACTTCTGCGAATCCATAAACACAACAAAGAACTATCCTCAGGACGTAACTGTTAATTTCCAACCTGATTTTGATAAACGGACGCAAGAGCTATATTCCAAACATCTCTCCGAAGGTATACCAAGATGGGATAAACCAAATGACGGATATTGGATGGAGGTCTGGGCACAAAAGGCTTGTGATAATGCAGAAGTGTCAGATGTAGGATTTTCTATAATTGAAGGAATTTATGGCAGAAATGGAAATGCGTTCTTCAACGGACCTGGTCCTGGCGGAACTGCTCAGGATTTTATGACTAATGTCATAATTTTCGGCAAAAATCCATTTCTTGTTGATGTAATTGGACATTGGTTGGGAGGACATGAACCCGGTAATTTCGGTTTATTCCACATAGCCAAAGAACGAGGATTGATCAGAACTTTTAACCCTTCTGTAATACCTGTATATATATGGGAAAACGGAACTCCCAGACTTACACCGTTAAATAACCTAGAACGTTTTAGTTTGGAAACCCCGTATCTACGCAGAAATTATGGCGGGCAAAGCGAATCACAATACCATCTGGTAAATGAACCGTATAACTATGGACCTGCAAATGCAGTTGAATCTTACGGCAAAACGAAGACAAATATAAACAAGACAGAAAAGCCATCCGTGAATATCATTGGACAAAACTTTCCAAACCCATTTAACGGTAGCACTAACATTGAGTATACACTTTTAAACGATAGTTATGTTACGATTGAAATATATAATTCCATCGGAGATAGGATTGATATATTAGTGAACGGTTGGCAAAAAAGAGGGACACATTTGGTAACTTGGAACGCAAGCACAAAACCTTCTGGAATATACTTTTATATATTTAAAACAAGTGGCTTTGAAAAAGTAGGAAAAATGATATTGTCAAGGTGAGGTATTAGAATGGATCAAACAATGCAATATAGGAAGTTAGGGAAAACAGGCATCAACATTAGTGCTATAAGTCTTGGAACTGAATATCTTATAAACCTTTCCCGTGATCATGTTGTATCCGTAATACATTCTGCATTGGATAACGGCATAAACTATTTTGATCTTTTTTTCGCTCAACCAGAGTTTCGCGACAACATGGGCTTCGCTTTCAAGGACCATAGAGATAAAGTGATGCTCGCAGCTCATCTTGGGTCAACCGATCAGGACGGTCAATATGAGAGGACAAGAGACCTGAAACTAGCCAAGGATTTTTTTGAGGACTTTCTAGTCCGTTATAATACTGATTATGTAGATGTCATTTATCTTCATAATAGTGATGGTCAAGAGGATTATGATCTTATTATGAACAACGGATTTCTTGACACTGCACAGAAATATGTCAAAGAGGGAAAAGCAAGGTTTATCGGATTTAGCGGGCATACCGTTTCCACAGCTAAACAAGCGGTTGAAAGCGGAAATATTGATATTCTTATGTTTCCCATCAATCTTGCAAACAATGCTATTGAGGGAAGAAAAGACCTGTTAAACTCGTGCGTCAAACACAATGTCGGTCTGATCGCAATGAAACCCTATGCAGGAGGCAAACTTCTCCAGAAAGAACGAGTGATGTCTCTTGAACATTGGCAATTAGGGGCGGATAAACGGAAAATGGAAAAACCATCAGGTATTACGACGATTCAATGTATATCATATGTGCTTTCTCAAATCGGCGTATCAAGTATTGTCCCCGGATGCAAAACAGTGGAACATCTAAAAGAAGCGCTTTCTTATTTCAGCGCGACAGACGAGGAGAAGGATTTTTCAGATGTAATAAAACATTTCCAGCAGTATGTTGAAGGAGAATGCGTTTACTGTAATCATTGCCTTCCCTGCCCATCAGAGATAGATATAGGACAGACCATAAGGCTTTTTGAGATGGCTCAAAATGGTATCACGCAGGAAATTAGGTTAGCCTACGATGCTATGCGGAAAAATGCCTCTGATTGCGTGCAATGTGGCTCGTGTATGGAACGTTGCCCGTTCAAAGTAGACGTAATATCAAAGATGGAACTAGCAAGCAAAATATTTTAATTATGGGGGATAGGTTTAATGACAAGACAAATGACATCTTATGAAAGATTTAAATGTGTCTATGAGCATAAAGAACCAGATAGAATACCTATGCAGGATAGCCCTTGGGGGGTGACAATAGCACGATGGCACAGGGAAGGGCTACCGTTAAATACTGACTTTTCGACGTTCTTTGAGTTTGACAAAGTTGCAGGTATCGGTGTTGATAACAGCCCGCGTTATCCATCAAAATTAATTGAGGATGCACAAGATTATACAATTGTAACGACTGCATGGGGAGCGACGATGAAAAATTGGAAGCATTCCGCATCAGTGCCAGAATTCATAGATTTTATGATAAAAGACCGAAAATCTTGGGAAGACGCAAAGTCACGAATGGTGCCTACCAAAGATAGAGTGAATTGGGATCATCTAAAAAATAGTTACCCAAAATGGCGCGAAAATGGATTTTGGATAACAGCAGGCGCATGGTTTGGATATGATGTGTTTGCAAGCTGGCACGTAGGCACAGAAAGGATGCTTATGGCTATGGTAACAGACCCTGATTGGTGTTCTGATATGTTTAACCATGCCCTATCGGTAAATCTTGCTCTGTTGGAAATGGTATGGAATGAAGGTTACACGTTTGATTGCATCAGTTTCCCTGATGATCTTGGCTATCGTAATGGTTTATTTTTTGATTTAGATACATATCGGTCTGTTCTGAAACCTGCTCATAAAAGGCTGTGTGATTGGGCACATCAACGAGGCGTTAAGGTGATGCTACATTCATGCGGAAATATATTGGAATTGATCCCTGACCTGATAGATGCGGGCATTGACGGTCTTAATCCACTTGAAACTAAGGCAGGTATGGACGTCATAACGCTTAAAGAGAAATACGGTTCAGACCTTGTCCTTGAAGGCGGGATCGACGTGAGATTGATGCCCGAATCTGATAAAATAGAAGAGGAAATACGCACAAAAATAACCAAAGCCAAAGTAGGAGGAGGATATATATATCATTCCGATCATTCCGTCCCAGATAGCGTTAGCTTTGCAGACTATTGTAGAGTCGTCGCATTAGTCAAATATTATGGCAAATATTAGATGGAGTATATTATGGAAAATATCAGCTCTATATTTTTCACATTTAGCTTATTTGTCTATCTTTTTGCAACTGTATTTTATATAGTTTATACAGTCTTGAGAAAAGATATATTGGGCAATATCGCAACGATCTCTCTCGGGATAGGGGTTATAGCTCAGACCGTTGCATTGATCTTGCGGACACGAGAAGCAGGTCATTTCCCGTTCGTTAACATATATGAGACTTTGGTTTTTTGGTCTTGGTTGATTGGGGTAATCTTTTTGATACTTCAATTTAAGTTCAGCATAAAACCTTTTGGGGCATTGATAGCGCCTTTAGTGTTCATCACAATCGCAGTAGCGTCTATCCTTCCGCCGGAGCATCAAAAAAGCTCATTTTTAATGCCTGCACTTCAAAGCCATTGGTTGGAAATTCATATATCAACTTGTTTCATATCTTATGCTTGTTTTGCAATCTCATTTGTAGTTAGTTTAGCGTATATGTTTAAGCGAAGCAATAGTCCAGAGGATATGTTACGAAAGGATAGATTAGATGTGATAGGCTATAAAACCATAGGCATAGGATTTCCATTTTTGACGCTTGGGATAGTCACAGGGTCAATATGGGCTAATTCTGCATGGGGATCATATTGGTCATGGGACCCAAAGGAGACATGGGCGTTGATAACTTGGTTTATCTACGCGATATATCTTCATCTGAGGATCTTTGCTAAATGGAAAGGAAGGTCATCTGCCATTGCCTCAATTATTGGATTTATCTCTGTGTTATTTACTTTCTTTGGTGTTAGTTTTCTCTTACCAGGTCTCCATTCATATCTATAAGAGGTGATAACTTAAATTATGAAATCTAACTATACTTTGTCTATTATTGTTTTATTAGTTATATTTATATTATCTATTTCAATTTATGCAGAAAATTGGTCTCAGTGGCGAGGTCCTTTTTTTAATGGCTTTACAACAGAGAAAAATCTGCCTACAAATTGGAGTAAGACGGAAAATATATCTTGGGTTGCTAAAATGCCCGGTTCGGGTTTCTCTACTCCGATAATTTGGGGGGATAAGGTCTTCGTTACGGCTTTGGACGCTGATACCAACAAGCTTTTGGCAATATGTATTGACCGAAAAAATGGTCGTGAGCTATGGAAATATGAGATCGCTGATGGATTAGAAAATAGAAATGGTAATAATGGGGCAGTCCCATCTCCGGTTACTGATGGTAAAAGCGTGTTCTTTTTCTTTGGAACAGGTGATCTTGTAGCTTATGATATGGATGGTCATCAACTATGGCATCGTAATATACAGAAAGATCATGGAAATTTTCAAAATTTATTCAACTATGGTGCAAGTCCGCTACTTTATAAAGGAAAAATCTATCTGTCAGTGATTCACGAATACACAAAACTAACAGAAGAACCAGGCAAGCCAAGACCTATGTCGTATCTGCTCTGCATAGATTCAAAAACGGGTAAAGACCTGTGGAAACATGAGAGAAAAACTGATGCTTTTGGTGAGTCTATGGATTCATATTCAACGCCTTATCCTTTTGAGTGGAAAGACCGCTCGCTGATCATAACCGCTGGTGCGAATTATGTTATTGCACACAATCCAAAAGATGGGAAAGAAGTATGGCGTTGGGGAAATTTAAACCCTGGAAATAGAAGAAATTTCCGTCTAGTTCCAACAGTGGTTAGTTGCGATGAAATGGTTATCTTTTGTCAGCCAAGGGGTAGGACATTGTTCGCAATAGATGGGAGCAAAACTGGACAGTTATCAGAGAAGGATTTGGCTTGGAAATACGAAGGAAATGTGCCAGATGTATGCTCTCCTTTGGTTATGGATGGTAAACTTTTTATATTAGATGGTGATAGAAAAATAATGACATGCCTAAATCCAAAGACAGGTGAGGTTTATTGGAGTGAAAGATTGGATATAAATGAGGTATTTCAAGCTTCGCCTACCGGAGCAGATGGCAAGATATATTGTATTAGTATGCGTGGAAATGTTGTTATATTGTCTGTCAAAGATGGATTTGAAATATTATCTAAGATAAGTATGGTAGATGGTGAGTGCCGATCAACCATCGCAATTTCAAACGGACAAATTTTTATTAAGACATCAAAAGACCTTTATTGTATTGGCACAGAGAAATAATCATCGCCTTTTGAGTTTGACGGGAGGAAAAAATGATAATATTAGATGACTATAAAGAAAGGGTATATGCTGGTGTTTTGGGCAAGATCATCGGCGTATATGTCGGCAGACCTTTTGAAGGTTGGACTTATGAACGTATTATGGAGCAACTGGGAGAAATCAATTATTATGTCAACGAACAATTAAAAACCCCTCTTATTGTCACTGATGATGATATATCTGGGACATTTACGTTCTTTCGTGCACTTGAGGATTATAATTACGATCGCAGTCTGACAGCACAACAGATAGGTCAAACATGGCTTAATTATCTCATAGAGAATAGGACTATACTTTGGTGGGGAGGTATGGGCAATTCTACGGAACACACAGCTTATCTTCGCTTAAAATCTGGCATACCTGCCCCAAAAAGCGGTTCTATTGAGCTTAATGGTAAAGTCGTTGCAGAGCAGATCGGTGCTCAGATATTCATTGATGCTTGGGCGATGGCTTGCCCAGGTGACCCTGAACTTGCGGTGGAGTTTGCTAAAAAAGCTGGTAGCGTCAGTCACGATGGAGAGGCAGTCTATGGTGCTCAAGTTTTGGTCGCACTTGAATCTATGGCTTTCATTGAATCTGATAATGATGAACTTTTGGATACCGCAGTATCTTTTATACCAAAAGACTCCATAATTTACCGTATGATCGGAGATATACGGAATTGGCATAAGCAGGATAATGATTGGCGAAAGACAAGGGAACGGATCGCCGCAAATTATGGTTATGATAAATACGGCGGTAACTGTCACATAGTCCCTAATCATGCTCTGGTCATACTTGGTCTGCTATATGGTGATGATGATTTTCAGAAAGCATTGATGATAACAAATACCTCCGGTTGGGATACTGATTGCAATGGTGGAAATATAGGTTGTCTTATGGGAATAAAGGTCGGGTTAAAGGGTATAGACGCTGGACCTGATTGGCGAGGACCTGTTGCAGACCGTCTATACTTGCCAACTGCTGATGGGGGAAGGACAATAACTGACGCAGTTCGCGAAAGTTATGAGATCATAAAGACAAACTATGCACTTGCAGGAAAACCATTTATCCCACCTAAAAATGGTATGCGTTATCATTTCGAACTGCCGGGATCAGTGCAAGGCTTTATGGTTGAAAACAGTCCCGAAAGCAGAGGAACTGCTACAATTGAAAATGTGGAAGGACATAGTGTAATCGGATCAAGATGTCTTGCGATCCATTATAACGGCGTTACAAAAGGAAGAACTGCTCGTGTCGCGACTGCTACATTTATGCCCCCCGAAACTATAAATATGGGTGGATATTCGCTTTATGCCTCTCCGACATTGTATTCTGGTCAGACTATCCATGCATGTCTATCAACTGATAAAAGTAATAAAACTCCGATTATGTGTTGTCCATATATTCGCTTTTACGGCACAGATGATCGTCTTATGATAAGGCATGGCGAAAAACAACACTTATCCGCAGGGACAGAATGGACTTTTGATTGGAAAATAGAATCAACCGATAGCGCACCTATTGCTGAAATAGGGATTGAGATAAGCTCTGATACACGTGCAGATGGCACTGTTTACCTTGATTATATATCTTGGGATGGAACTCCAAACGTTGTCTTCAAAAGACCAAGCACTGGTGGGATAATATGGCAAAGGGCTTGGGTCAACGCGGTTAACGGGTCTGTTGGATTCTTTGGACATGAAATGCCGTATTGCAGGATTATTCAAAACGAAGGCATTGGAATGCTAATTCAGGGGACTCGTGAATGGCAAGATTATACCTTTACTGCCAATATCAATCCTCATTTAGCAAAATCCACTGGGATCGCTGTCTGTGTTCAAGGACTCAAACGATATTATGCACTGTTACTCTGCAACGATATGAAAATAAGGCTGATCAAAGAGCTGGATGGTCGCAAAGTCTTAGTAGAGATGGCTTTTAATTGGGAATTAGACCAAAATTATCAACTAGCTCTAAAAATTAAAGGCTCTGAGATCACTGCTATATTGAACGGAAAAGCCATAAGTGAGGTCAATGATACAAATAGACCTTTATCCTCTGGCTGTATCGCCCTTGTTTGTGAAGAAGGACGTGTTGACTTTGGAAATCTTAAAGTCGAGTGATAAATATGTCTATTATGTTGCAGATTATTAATTTGGAAATGATGTAAATTCATAAAAAATGAGATTTACCATCTATCTTCGTCAATCAGAAATACCGTATAGGAGGATATTAATAATGAAGGTTGGAATTAGTCATTTAATTATGGGCGGAAAATCAATTGAGGATTTTTTTCAGGCGTCAGCAAAGGCTGGATATGAGTCAGTTGAATTGTGTCTGAGACGAGAAGGGGAACTAACCTTACAGACAAGCTCAGATGCTCTCAAAAAGATCAAAAAATCCGCAGAAGATTTGGGTTTATCAATAGATTCTGTTGTCCAAAGTCAATGCACAGGAAACCTGTTAGCGGATGGCGATGCACAACAAAGGTCTATTGATGAGACAATAGCTGGTCTGCATATATCTGCGGAACTCGGGGCAAAATGTGTCCTTCACACACTTGGAGGGCTAAATCCGAACTTGTATTATGATGATGCATACCGAAATGCCATCCAATCTCTGAAAAAATTAGCTCCTGTTGCCGAGAAATTGAACGTCTCCGTCGCTGTTGAATTTGTTTGGAACGGGTTTTTGTTCAGTCCGATTGAGATGAGAAACCTTCTAAATGAGGTAGGAAGTAATGCAGTCGGATTCTATTTTGATCCAGGGAATATGGCTGTGTTCCAATATCCACAACACTGGGTACGCATATTAGGCTCTCATATCAAAATGATGCATGCAAAAGATTGGACAGGAAACGCTCTAAACGGAAGATGGACTCCTTTGCTTGAAGGTAGTGTCGATTTCCCAACAGTAATGCGTGAACTAAAATTAAGTGGTTATGATAACGCAATAATCAGTGAGGTTGATCCTGGAATGGCATCTATCGAAGCCACAGCAGAGGCGATAAGAAAGATTATAAAAATGGCGGAGGCTTAATATGAAAAAGATGAACCCTCCTATGGTCATTGTGCATGATAGCGTCTATAAAAGCGACCTTGCTAAAAAACGGCTCGAAAAGATGATGGAAAATATTGAAGCCGATGACTTCCGTATAGTTGATAATTCAGGGCTAAACGAAATTGTGAAAGCTAGTGGATGGCTGAATTATGTGGGAAAACGCACAGGTGAAATTAAACGAAGGTCTGATCCATCAATAATTTTCAACACTTTCAGATTTGCTTCTGCTGAGGAGTTTAAGGAATTAGCGAGAAAATACCCATCATTGACAGGGTATAACTTTCTCGGGGATGGTCACTGGAGCTTCAGGAATAAAGCTGATTATCCCGGTCATATCTGCAAGTCTGCTTATGAAATTCATTCTGCTTGGGGATGTTATCATGCCTGTGATTATTGCCATGTCAAGGATTTTATCAATATAATGATCAATCTTGAAGAATTCGTCCAACATCTTGACGGGCTCGTTCAACGTGAGAGATGGCAAAAGCTCTATAAATATGATAACCAAACGGATACTATCTGTTTTGAGCCTGAATATGGGGCATCTGAAATACTTGTAAATTACTTTGCCAAGCAAGATGACAAATATCTTATGCTTTACACGAAAAGCGACAACGTTGATCATCTCTTGGACTTGAAACATAATGGTCATACGATCATAAACTGGACGCTCTCCTGTGATACTGTGTCAAAATTGATTGAAAAGAAAGCCCCAGCTATGGATGAAAGGATAGAATCCGCTTTAAAATGTCAGAAGGCAGGCTATACGGTTAGATTTCGGTTCTCTCCGATAATACCGATCAAAAACTGGCAGTTAGAGAATACCAAAATGATGGAGAAATTGTTTTCGAAAGTTAAACCTGACCTGATCACTATGGACGTGTTAGGTTGGATGACCGCAAGGCAGATCATAAATTCAATAGATATTACGCTGTTTGACGACGAGTATAGGGCGATCATTGAGGTATTAGCTGAAAAAGGGGCTGTTAATTATGTCAAACAGATAATCCCTCACGAAGCAAGGTTAAAGATATATAATTATTTCATAGACGAGTTAAAGAGACTAGGCAACGGGACGCCTTTTGCTATATGTATGGAAACTTCGGAGATGTGGGCTGAACTTTCTGATAAAATTGGCATGCAAAAGGATAATTATGTCTGTTGCTGTGGACCCGAATCTGTCCCTGGTCACCCAATGTTGTCATATTGATATAAAAAGGGGTTTTAATTGATGAAATCTGCAGTTCTTCATGCTATTGGAGATATAAGATATGAAGATGTCCCTATTCCAAAGCCAAATGATGGCGAAGCATTGATAAGAGTTCGGACAGCGGGTGTTTGCGGTTCGGATATACCAAGAGTTATGAAAAAAGGGACATACTCTTTTCCACTGATACCAGGACACGAGTTTGCTGGTGAAGTTGTTGAAATACGCGGTGATCCCAAAAATAACGTAAAAATAGGCGACAAAGTGGCTGTTTTTCCTTTGATTCCCTGTGGAAAGTGTCCTTATTGTCAGATAGGCGAATATGCGCAATGTGATGATTACGACTATCTTGGATCAAGACGCAATGGCGGATTCGCTGAATATGTTGTCGCTCCATTGGATAATCTTGTCCTTGTGCCTGATAACGTAGACTTTGAATGTTCAGCGATGACTGAGCCTGCATCAGTAGCTTTGCATGCTATAAGGAGAACAGGAATAGATGTTGGCGATAATGTCGTCATCCTTGGGGCTGGAACTATCGGGCTGATCCTTGCTCAATGGGCTAAAATTTGTGGTGCAGGACGCGTGTTCATCACAGATATAGAGAAAGACAAACTCAAAGTCGCTATGGAACTCGGATTTAAGGACTGCATAAATTCTGCCATAGAAGACCCAGTTGAAAAAGTGATTGAAGAGACTAACCATAGAGGTGCAGATATTGCCATAGAAGCTGCTGGAACTGCCGTAACATTTGAGCAATCGTTGAGGATAACCAGAAAACTGGGAAAAGTTATACTTATGGGAAATATAAGCGGAGATGTAGTTATCCCAGAGAAAACTGCTTCTATGATCTTACGTTCGCAGTTAACCATCTATGGCACTTGGAATTCAAGCATCTCTGTTGTCCCAAAAAACGAGTGGCAAACTGCATTGAGATTTATGAGTTCTGGTGAATTAAAATTAAAACCACTTATAACACATAGATTTGATCTAAGTGAAGTGAACAAGGCATTTGATATGATGTATAATAAACGAGAGTTTTTCAATAAAGTGATATTTGTAGTTTAACAAATTAAAATTTGCTTAAAATTCCTGTTCTAATAGTTATTTTGGTTTATTTAATTATATAAAATTTATAGGAGTATTTTATGAAATCTGCGGTTCTTGAGGGGATTGATAGATTAGTTGTAAAAGAAGTTGAAACTCCCAAAGTTACAGATGACAGTCTCTTATTGAAAGTTCGTTCATGTGCGGTTTGTGGTTCTGATATCAGGATATATCATTATGGAAACCCGAGAGTTAAGTATCCCCAGATCATCGGACATGAGATAGCAGGAGACGTTGTTGAGGTCGGATCGAAAGTAAAACGATTCAAGGTCGGCGATAGAGTTGCAATCGGTGCAGATGTGCCGTGTGGAGAATGTTCATTTTGCAGAGATGGCATCGGTAATAACTGTATGACAAACTATGCTATGGGATACCAATTTCCTGGTGGATATTCTGAGTATCTTTTGGTTGATCCGCTAGTGATAAATTTCGGTCCTATACATAAAATTCCCGATAACTTAAACTATGATGAAGCAACATTAGCGGAACCGCTTGCTTGTTGTATTAACGGGCTGGAATTATCATGGGTATCGCTTGGTGACGTTGTTGTCGTCATCGGTGCTGGTCCTGTTGGTTGTATGCTTGCAGAGTTAGCAAAAGTTATGGGGGCAAAGAAGACAATAATCACTCAAAGGTCTAAAACTAGGCTTGAAATGGCGAAGAAATTTGATATAGATGTTGTCATCTCTGCAACAGAGGAGGACGTAACCCAACGTGTCTTAGATGAAACTGATGGATTAGGTGCAGATGTCGTCCTTACAGCGACTTCAACATTGGAGGCACAAGAGCAGGCTCTGCCTTTGATCAAAAAAAGAGGAAGGATCAATCTATTTGCAGGGCTTCCAAAAGGGACAAAGCCGTTAGTATTAGATAGTAATATACTTCATTACAAAGAAGCATATTTATTTGGTTCACATGGAAGTGTTCCTAGACATCACAGAATGGCTCTTGAACTGCTATCTGCTGGCAGGATAAAGCCGAGTAAATATATATCACATAACTTTCCGCTTGATCAAATTATGGATGCTTTTCAAACCGTTGAAAGGCGAGAAGGTATGAAAGTTATTGTCAATCCAACGTCTTCTTAATAAAAGAGTCATATCTGTTATTATGTTAGGAAATAGAGTTTTAGATTCAATTTAGTCGTAAAAAGGAGAACAAAGATTTTATGATACTAAAAGGGAAAGCATGGAAATTTGGCGATAATATAAGCACCGATCTGATAGCCCCTGGAAGGTATTATCATCTCAGGTCTAACCTGCCGGAGTTAGCAAAACACGTTTTGGAGGACGCAGACCCGGAGTTTGCCAAAAATGTAAACAAAGGCGATTTTGTCGTAGGGGGAAAAAATTTCGGACTAGGATCAAGCAGAGAGCATGCCCCGGTTATAATAAAACTCGCGGGCGTCAGTGCGGTAATAGCCAAAAAATTCGCTAGAATATTTTACAGGAACGCAATTAATATTGGTCTTCCTGCGATAGAGTGTGATACCGATCTGATCTCTGCTGGGGATGAACTGGAAGTTGATCTCTCATCAGGCAGGATATTTAATAAAACGCAAGGTACTGAAATACCATTTAAACCATTACCGACATTTATGACAAAAATACTGATGGATGGCGGGCTTTCTGCTCATATAGCTAAACATGGGGATTTCAATCTGGAGGGATAACAAAGTGAAATTTGAGAAACTCACAATGCCGAAGGAAGGTGAGAAAATAGACCTAATTGATGGTAAACTTTGCGTCCCTGATAACCCGATAATACCATTCATAGAGGGCGACGGAGTTGGTCCTGATGTCACTAATGCGATGATCAGAGTCGTTGATTCTGCGGTTTCAAAGGCTTATAACGGAAAGAGGAAGATCGTTTGGTTTGAAATTTATGCGAGCGAAAAAGCAGAAAAGATATATAAAAACTCACTTCCTGACGACACTCTCAAAGCTATGGAATATTTTCGAGTTAGTATAAAAGGTCCCCTTACTACCCCTGTTGGCGAAGGACACAGAAGTTTCAATGTCGCTATAAGGCAAATATTGGATCTATATGCCTGTGTCCGTCCTGTCAAATATATCAAAGGCGTTCCAGCACCTGTGAAAGAGCCAGAAAAACTAGATGTAGTGATATTCAGGGAAAACACCGAAGATGTATATGCAGGTATTGAATGGTCTGCTGGATCAGAAGAGGCAAAGAGAGTCATATCGTTTCTTAAAGAAAACTTCAACATAAACATAAGGGAAGGTTCTGGTATCGGGGTTAAGCCAATGAGTGCCTATGCGACAAAGAGGCTTGTCCGAATGGCTATCAAATATGCGATAGACAAAAACCGTAAAAGCGTTACGCTAGTCCATAAGGGCAATATAATGAAATACACAGAAGGAGCATTCAAGACTTGGGGATATGAAGTCGCAAAGGAAGAGTTTGGGGACAGGGTTATCACAGAATCAGAGTCAGGATCGCAGTCAACAGACAGGATAATTATAAAGGACAGGATCGCAGATAGCATGTTTCAGCAGGTTTTGATCAGACCTGATGAATATGATGTAATTGTGACACCAAACTTAAACGGCGATTATCTATCAGATGCATGTGCGGCACAAGTCGGCGGACTAGGCATAGCACCGGGAGCAAATATAGGCGACGGAATAGCTGTCTTTGAGGCAACTCACGGCAGTGCGCCCAAATATGCTGGGCTAGATATGGTCAACCCAGGGTCAATCATACTTTCTGCAGTGATGATGTTGGAATACATAGGCTGGGATGAACCGGCAATTATGATAACATCTGCATTAGAAAAGACCATCCTTCAAAAACGTGTTACCTATGATTTTGAGCGGTTAATGGAATCCGCAACAAAACTGTCAACTTCACAGTTCGCATCCGCAATTATAGAAAATATGTAGGGAAATGATTAGGACGGACAGATTAATAGGTAACAGATTGTTTCATCTTAGAGATCAAGACATATATAATTTTTCGGTATGGATTTCACAAAGATAATTGGCTTAAAATTACTAAGTGGTTTTGAGTTTAATATTGATTAAATAATGGATTATAGGAGACTAATTATGGAAAAATTGGCAATTGACGGAGGAGAACCAATAAGAAAAAAAGGATTTCATGGATGGCCTGTTTGGGACGAAAGCGAACTTGATGCGCTTAGAGAAGTCCTTGAAAGCGGAGTATGGGGCGTTGGTGGAGAAAAAGTCCCTGAATTTGAGCAAAAATTCGCTGATTATGTAGGAGTAAAGCATGGGATATGTGTTACAAGCGGGACAACTGCACTTGAAATAGCATTGAAAGCAGGTGGAGTTGGACCCGGAGATGAAGTGATCGTTCCTCCATATACATTTATGGCAACTGCTAGTGCAGTATTGCAAGTAAATGCTATTCCGATATTTGCTGATATTGACCCTGAAACATATAATATTGATCCAAAAGAAGCGGAGAAAGCTATAACAGAGAGGACAAAGGCGATAATCCCTGTCCATATTGGCGGATGTCCTGCGGATATGGACGCAATTATGGATATTGCTAAAAGACACAACTTGATCGTCATAGAAGACTGTGCCCAAGCACATTCTGCTGAGTGGAGAGGCAAAAAAGTTGGCTCTATCGGTGATATGGGCTGTTTCAGTTTCCAATCAAGCAAAAATCTCTGTTCAGGGGAAGGTGGAATCATCACAACAAATAATCAAGAGCTTGGCGATAAATGTTGGTCTTTCCATAACTGCGGTAGGGTGCGACAAGGTGCGTGGTATGAGCATCCTTTGCTTGGCTCAAATTTAAGAATGACCGAATGGCAAGCTGCAATTCTGTTGTCACAGATGAGACGTCTTGATGAACAGACAAAAACAAGAAACGAAAACGCTCTTTACTTAGATGAAAAGCTTTCAGAGATAGAAGGCATAAAGCCACAGAAGAGAGATGAAAGGGTGACAACACATGCCTATCATCTGTATATATTTAGATATGATGCAAGCAAGTTTAACAATGTTCCAAGATCAAAATTTTTACAGGCACTTTCTGCGGAAGGCATACCTTGTTCGCCGGGGTATAATCCGCTTTATAAAGATAATTTATTTAAAGCTCCAATAGAGAAATGCCCGTTATCATGTGGATATTATAAAGGAAAAGTAGATTATACAAAAGTTGAGTGCCCTGTCGCAGAAAAGGCTTGTAGAGAAGAAGGCGTCTGGTTTTTCCAAAGTATGTTTTTAGGCGATAAATCAGATATGGATGATATAGTCAATGCGATAAAAAAGATCAAAGCTAATTTTTGTTCATAATAGGTGAGAGGGAGCTATAAAGATAACAGGAGTCAAAAAGTTTGTATTGAAAGGAAGATATTGTGGTTCGGCTTAAAGGGCGAGTTGAATGAAAGGAGAGAATTATGAAAAGTCGATTTAGAGAAAAGTTAGACAAAGGACAGCCAGTCATAGGCTCCTTTGTAAAACTTACTGATCCAGCAGTTGTTGAGATTATGGGATTAGCAGGATTTGATTTTGCAATTATAGATATGGAGCATGGTCCTATATCTTATGAAACAGCCCAAAATTCAATTCGCTCTGCTGAACTTGTTGGCATCTCGCCGATCATAAGGGTAAGCGAAAATGACCCGGTAGCGATACTTCGTAGCTTGGATATAGGGGCAGAAGGCATTGAGGTCCCACAGATAAGAAATGCGAAAGATGCAGAGATAACAGCATCTTCGGCAAGATTCCATCCGCAAGGCGATAGAGGTGTGTGCAGATATGTCCGAGCAGGCAGATATTCGTCTATGGATCGTAAGGAATATTTTAGGTCTGCCAATGAAAAGGTGATAACTATCGGGCATCTTGAAGGCGTTGAAGCAGTGAAAAATCTCAAAGAGATAATGTCTGTTGATGGATTGGATATATTATTCATCGGACCTTATGATCTTTCGCAGTCTGTTGGCGTCCCTGGCGAGGTAAATAATCCCCTTGTCATAAAGCAAATGGAAAGGATCATTGAATCTGCTAAAAAAGCAAAAAAACTTGTTGGGACTTTTGCAGACGATATAACGTCTGCGAAACGTTGGATAGATGCAGGAGTAATGTATATAGCTATCTCTGTTGATGTGGGAATTTTCTATAACGCTTGTCGCGAAATAGTCGTAAATCTTGAAAGTAACATAGGATAAAAGTTTTTAATTTAGTTTTTTCTAAGGAATTTATACAAATCTATGACAGAAAATAAATTAATGGAGGTTGGACAATGGAATTTATGGAAGTTATTGCAAAACGCAGGTCAATAAGGAAATATAAGCCCGATCCTGTCCCTGAGGAAAAATTGCAGAAACTATATGAGGCGTTACGTCTTGCCCCTTCAGGAGGTAATCGTCAGAACTATTCGTTTATATTTGTTATTGATGCGGAGAAGCGTAAACGGATTGCAACAGAAGCAGAGATACAGGGATTTCTAGCAGAAGCACCCGTTCTGATGGTTGCAGTATGTGATCCCGGAAATGAATTTAACGTAGCAATTGCGGTAGATCATATGATACTATCTGCCACAAACGAAGGTCTTGGAACATGCTGGGTCGGATGGTTTGAGCAAGAACCTGTTAAACAGATATTAGGCATTCCCGATTCGAAAGTAGTGGTTATATTAGTTCCGATCGGATTCCCTGATGAAAACCCTGGTCCAAGACCTCGTAAACCACTAGAACAGTTAATTATGATAGATTCGTTTAAGTCTATTTAACCTTTTTGTCTAGACGGACTTCTTTTCCGGTCTCTGCGCTTTTCAACACAGCTTCCATCATTTGTTGAACAATGAGACCGTGTCTGAGTGGAGCTTGACATTCTTTGCCGTCGAGAATACATTCAATAAAATGCCCTGCGATGTTATCCCATGCTTCTGGACCTCTTGGAATGCTGGGCTTAATATCCTGTGGAGAGCCAAATTTAGTTGTATAAAGCGTAACAGGGTTTAGTTTTCCTCCTGCCTCTGTGCCGAAAATTTCAAGCTGAAAATCCTCTGGCTGATGCGAAGCCCAAAAGCTTTCTACTTGCAGACCGATTCCATTTTCAAATCTGATAAATCCGCCAGCATAATCATCAGCAGCGTATTGCTCATAGACTTCTTTTGGAGGAGTTGAAAAATCCCAATACCCAAGACCTCTTGGACCGAATTTTGCACCAGCAACACCAAGAACAGTTACAGGCTTTGGAAGCCCCATAATCCACCAGATAGCATCAAGGACATGGACTCCCATATCACGAAATGCCCCTCCGCCTTTTTGAATGAATCCTAAATTCCAAGCTGGTATGCCACTTCTCCTTATGCTTCTTGCACGGGCATAATATATTTCTCCGAAGAATCCTTTTCTAGCCAGATCACCAAGATATATACAGCTTTTATCAAATCTCGTTGATAGTGACATCATATTCACAACGCCAGCGGATTCCGCAGCTTCAACTAATCTTTTTGCAGATTGTTCGGAATCAGCGAGTGGTTTTGTGACCATAACGTGTTTGTCGTTCTTGACTGCTTCAAGCGCAATGGGGACGTGCCATTGATTCGGTGTTCCGACAAAGACTGCATCAATATCAGGGTCTTTGCACATTTTTTTATAGTCAGTGTAGAATTTTATGTTTTCTTTGTTTGGTAACGAGTTGGCAAAGTCTTTCATACGTTCCTCTACAAGATCGCATAATGCGACAACTTCGCCACGAGGATTACGGGCAATAGCTTGACCATTAGGTCTGCCGATGCCCATACCTACTATTGCAACACGAACTTTTTTTGCCATTTCTTCCTCCGTTTTTAAGAAGTGATATGCCCTGGTGCTATTATAGTAATTTATATCAAATCTTATGGAAGGATAAAGTCTGATGGGTTGATACGTTGACTGCCTTTTCTTACTTCATAATGTAGATGGGTTCCTGTTGATCTACCTGTGCTACCGACGTATCCAATTATGTCATATCTCTTAACCTTTTTGCCTGCATATATTCCGTTTGCTGTGCTATATAAATGTCCATAGACAGTAGTATATTCGTCTCCGTGACGTATTATCACATAGTTTCCGATGTTTGTCCCCTGACCAATAGCGGTTATAACACCATCAGCGGTAGCAATTACTGGCGTCCCCAAAGGTGCAGGTATATCCATCCCTTGATGTAGTTCTGGCAGTCCAGTGAAAGGGCTTGTTCTCATTCCGAAATAACTGCTTATTATGTAATCATCGCCCATTCCAAGCCAAACTGGACATATGGACGGGATCAGAGAGAGTTTTGCTAATTTTGAATTTGCACTTCTAAGAATACCGTTTATGTCAGATTTCAAGGAGAGTGCCTCCCTCATAGTGAAGCTCATGTCTTGTTTAAGTTCAGCAGTTATGCCATCAGGCGCTATTAAGTCATCAAGGGTAATCTCTGATTCATCGGGACCGCCCTTACCAAGCAATTCTGAATCATTGACTTTATCTGTATTTAATTCCATTTCTACGCCTAAAACGTTTTTGAATCCTTGACAGCTTTCTTTTATGCTCAAAAGCTCCAATTGGAGTTTTCTGAAATCATTTCTGAGAGTCTCATATTTTTCCAGAACAATTCGAGTTTCCTTCACTTGTTTTTTATATGATCCCCAAACCTTTATAGTTGTTACCGTGACACTTGATATAAAGGCAATCAGAAATGAAGTTAACATAGCTATAAGACTGACCCTTGGTATGGAAAAAGTCCTTGTTGGTTTGCCAGAATAAGACATTATCATAAAAGTATATATCTCTTTTTTCATCAAATTTATCTCCACTGAACAAAGCTTATCTGTCTAATCAGGTTGGCTAACAATTTATTACAATTAGACGATGATTACATATCAAGGTTTAGTGACACAATAAGTTGTGTCACTATAATATTGGTTGATTAGTTGATGCCCCAGCTTTTAAGATTTTTTAGGCTTATAGCGAGGCTTTCAAATGGGTCTCTTTGACATACATCTTGCTCAACTATATACCATTCTGTCCCAGCTTCTTTGCAGGCATCAAGGATAGCGGGCCAATTTAAGTTTCCTTCTCCAACCTCTGCAAATAACTGTTGACTACCTTTCATAGTCATATCTTTGAAATGGACAATGTATGCACGACCTTTTAATTTTCTTATCCAAGCAGCGGGGTCTCCACCGCCATGTTGGATCCAATAAGTGTCAATTTCACTGTTGAATAGCTTAGGGTCGCTGTCCTCATAGAGTATTTGTAATCCCGTGCGATTACCATATCTTTCTAATTCAAAGCTATGATTATGGTATGAAAAGATCAGTCCTGCATCGGCTAACTTTTTAACCGCAATAGATGCCTCTTTGGCAAATTTTGAGTATCCTTCTGCACTCCTATATTCGCCGGGCAATCCGCCTATGGCAACATGTTTACATTCAAAAAGTTTGTGTTGTTCTATAACTGCATTTGGATTATCTCTTATCGCTTCATACCCGACATGTGTTGCCGCGATGATCAGACCAGCATCGTCAACCATCTTTTTCAGTTCTTTATCGTCAACAGGACCGTGTCCGGATAGTTGCACTGCGTCATATCCAATGGCTTTAACTTTTTTCAGTGATTCAGCCATATCTTTTGAAGTTTTCATAAAATCACGGACAGTATAGAGCTGAGCAGCTATCATTGTTTTTGCCATTTTTTTCTCCTTTCTTGAAATCTTGTAAGTTAACAGCCAACAGTTAATAAGCATATCAAATTAACATTGTATTTTCAAGATTGTTAAACTGGCTTCAGACATAAATTCGGATAAAATTTATGTAATACCATTTCTTAATTGAATCTGAAAAAAGGCAAAAAAAATCTTCCCTTAACATAAATTTAAGGGAAGATTATTAAAATATAAATATTTTACCTATCTGACTTTTAATGCACCCCAGGTTGTAGAGGCTTTTTCAGATGTTGGTTGAACAGCGGTCGTGCTGAAATAGCTATTGATGAACTCACTGATGACAACTGCCCTCGGATCGTCATCTTGTCCAGCTGTCTGATAGAATGTTCCTAACATCCCTTTTGTCTTTGTATTTATCATAATAGCTGGTTCAGCGCGTGTTCCCGCATCATTTTGTGCCAGTATCAACAATGGTTTCCATGGGTCTACTATTTCGTTAAGGTGCCATGGTCTATCGCAGGTATAATCTTTTAGCGAAGGAGTATATTTTTTACCATCAGCAGTGACTTTCATGGGAGTATTATCATCCCACATAGTTGTATCAATGTTCATTATGGTTTTGAGTCCCGCATCACCATTTGATCCTTGTCCATCAACGACATAAAACATATAGTCACCAGTGTTCAAGATTGTATTTCCTACATTAAGGAATAATTCTGCCAAAGAATCATCTTTTTGAGTGTTTCCCGGGGCATATATTGTCTTTGGAAGTTGTCCGCAGAGCAAGAGTATGTCATTATCTCCATCGTTTGTATTGTTTTTAACCCATGTTGCAAGATCAGCTTGTTTATCTTGTGGAAAGATCGTCACGGTTCCAGCAATTCCTTTGATTTTGTCGGCAAGTGCAGCCATTTCCTTATCAGCAGCAGCTTGACTCCACCAGCCAGCATGAGTTGAGATCGCAACATCCCATGCCATAACAAGCCCTGCATAAGCTAATGTTAGTATAGCTATTGTTGCGACTAAAAACCATTTGAATTTCATCGTTTTCCTCCTAGTTTTGATTAATTAAATTTTGAAGACCATTTACGACAACTCACTTTTAAAAAGTCATCCAGCCCCGTAAATTTTACCCTTTACCTTGTTTGAAACTACTTTCCATTATACACTAATTAACAAACCAGTGCAAGTAAAAAAATATCTTTTCATCGTTTATAAGTTAAGACTAATTCAAATTATGAACCAAGAACGATCAGTTACAAAAAGACGTTTTTAAAGTCCTGACTTAATTTGACCCCAAGTTGAACTTAATTTGCCATTTTGATCAACCGCAATTTTTCCGGCAATTGTGGGGACCCAATTTATTATGAACTCACTGATCGCCTTTGCTCTTGGATCAGCGTCTTGTCCCGCTGTTTGATAAAAGGTCACGAGTCTTCCGTTGGTTTTCTCGTCAAGTATAACTGCTGGTTCTGCACGTGTTCCAGCAGCATTTTGACCGAATATTATTTCAGCCTTCCATGGAGCTGTGATTTGATCCAAATGCCAAGGTCTATCAGTAGTGTAATCGGTTAATGTGGGAATATATTTCTTTCCGTCTGCTGTAATTTTAATTGGTGTATCGTCATCCCACATAGTCATTGATTGATTATCCATCATATTTTTTAATCCGCCTTCACCATTTGATCCTTGTCCATCGACGACATAAAACATATAGTCGCCAGTGTTGAGGATCATATTGCCGTCTTCTAAAAACTTCTCAGCGATTGAGCCATCTGGTTGAGCGTTGCCTGGTTTATATAGCGTGTTTGGAAATTGCCCGCACAATATTAGGATATCGAGTTCCTTATCGCCTGTATTTTTCTGGACCCATGTAGCTAATTCAGCTTGCTTTGTTTGTGGAAAAATTTCAACGCTATTAACTTTACCTTTAATCAGGTCAGCCAATTTTGCCATTTCATTATCAGCAGCCGCTTGACTCCACCAGCCAGCGTGTGTAGAAATTCCAACATCGACTTTCATTGCCCCCCATGATTGAAGGACAATAAAGGTTAACATTAACAATAAAGATAGTGAAAAAACGCAATAATACTTTTTCATTTCCTCCTCCAATTTGTCTTTATAATTTATCGCCAAATGGATAAATTATTTTTGCAACTGTAGTTAATTCATAGATTTATAGTAAATCTCGTAACTACAAATAAAATATTACTTTAATTTGGTTACTATTATAAGACTTATGTAAATCTTTTGTCAAGTTTAAAGAGCTGATCTTAGGACATAAGTTCGGACAAATATGCCCTCCTATGATAAAATATTAGAAAATATTAAAAAATCATCACATGAGGGTATAGTCATGAACAATCATGTCGTTAC
>FWPV01001136.1_pt1 | contig 76638 bp, 63 predicted proteins | sample 2228371 | NCBI WGS metagenome assembly FWPV01 (sample SAMEA103939776, study PRJEB20133) | metagenome
CAGCCCAGGCCCTGGCCGAACATGTGGGCAACCGGCTGGATGATGAGCACATTCTGCCAGATATGGACGACTGGGAAGTTTTCCCGCGCGAAGCAGCCGCAGTCGCCATGAAAGCCATAGAGCAAAACCTGGCCCGCCTGCACACCACCTACGAAGCCGAATTTGAAAACGCAGCGTCCATCATCCGCCGCTCGCGCGAATTGACCCATGTCATGATGGAAGAAGGCTTCATTGCCAAACCGCCCGAACTTTAGCAAAGGAGGTTCGTATGTACGATCTCATCATCATCGGCGGCGGCCCCGCCGGGCTGACCGCAGCAATTTACGCCATCCGCAAGCGGCTTAACACGCTGCTCATTTCCAAAGACCTGGGCGGCAAAACCAACTACCGCCTCTCGCTGCCATGGATCGAAGACTACCAGGTAGTGCGCGGACTGGAAATCGTCAACAAATTTCGCAACGAACTGGAATACCTGGAATTTGCCCGCCACATGGACACTGTGGAAAAAGTAGAGCGCAAAGGGCTTAGTTTTCTGGTGCACACCAAAGGCGGGCACACCTTCCCTGCCAAAGCGGTCATCGTTGCCAGCGGCACGCGCCAGGTGCGCCTGAACGTACCCGGCGAAAAAGAGTACACCATGAAAGGGCTGTGCTATTCCGCGCTCAGTTACGCCCCGCTTTTCATTGACAAGCGCGCTGTGGTGGTCGGCAAAGATGACCTGGCCCTGCGCGCCGCCGGAGAACTGGCCACCGTCGCCGAACATGTCACCCTCATTACGGAAGGCAACGGCGCGCTCAAAACCGCATTAGGGCAAAAATTGGTCAGCGCGCCTAACGTAACCGTGTTGGAAAAATACGAAGTGCTTGAAGTACGCGGCGATGAATATGCCCGCGAACTGGTCGTAAAAGACGCGCGCGGCGTCGTGCAGCAAATTCCGGCCGATGGCACGTTCATCGAAGTGGCCCTCACTGCCAACTCACAAATGGTCGCCGGACTGGTCAACCTGGATGAAAAAGGGCGCATCATCATAGATTGCGCCAACCGCACCAACATTCCCGGCATCTTTGCCGCAGGCGATGTCACCAATTCCTACGCCGAGCAAGTGCTCATTGCCATTGGCGAAGGCGCAAAAGCGGCCCTGAGCGCCTACGACTACCTGCTGCCCACGCTGTAACATCTCACCGGGCAGGGGTGGCTGCGCCGCCATCCCTGCCCCACCCCCAAAAGGAGTATGCCATGCCCATTTTCACTCCCGGACGCCGCTGGCAGCCTGCGTATTCGCCCTTCAAAAAAGTCTCGCTCAAAGCGCGCCTCATGGAAAACATCGAATACGCCATCAAAGGACCGCTGTTTGGCTGCCGCATGTGCGGCAACTGCATGCTGCAAGAAACGGCATTCATCTGCCCAATGGAATGCCCCAAAGGGCTGCGCAACGGCCCGTGCGGCGGCTCGACACCCGAACACTGCTACGTGGACAAAACCCGTCCGTGCATCTGGTACAAAATCTTTGAACGCTCGTACAAACTGGGGCGCGAAGACAAACTGATGGAAGTGCTGCCCCCACTGGATTGGGATAAAGTCGGCACCGAAACCTGGGGCGATGTACTCAACTGCGTGCGCAAAAACGGCCCGGGGAAAATCATCAAAAGCCTTCTGCTTGATCACGGCGAACAACGTTACAAAACCTGGAATCTCATCTTCCGCACCGTACGCCAACCCGACTGGTGGCAAGGCGACGACCAGTACCACGCCCCTGGCTACACCGAACCCGTCTCTAACCTGGAACGCGCCCTGAAAGCCGGCAAGTTCGTTGTCGCCTGCGAAATTGCCCCCCCGCTGAGCATGTCCACCAAAAAATTGATTGAGAATATCAACCTGGTCAAGCCCTACGTCACTGCCATCAACTTTACCGATAACGCCTCGGCAACGCCGCGCATGACCTCGTGGGCTTGCTCAAAAATTGCTATCGAAAACGGCGCCGAACCCGTCTTGCAAATTGCCGCGCGCGACCGCACCCGCGCCAGCCTGCAAGGCGAAATTTTAGGCGCAACCGCCCTGGGCGTGCGCAATGTGCTATGCGTCACCGGCGACAGCCCCGTGCTGGCCCCCGCCCCGCGCGGACGCATGGACATCAACGACCTGGACGCTATTCAAATGCTGTGGATATTGCGGCGCATGCGCGACGAAGGGCACTATCTGGATGGACGCGAAATCAAGTTTCCGCCCAGGTTTTTCCTGGGCGCAGCCGCCTCACCGTTCGCGTCCGAACCCAAATTCCAGGCCTTGCGCGAACACAAAAAGGTCAACGCGGGGGCGCAATTCTTCCAAACCAACCTGGTGTACGACCCCGACCGCATGGAAATCTGGCTCAACGAATTGGCCAAACGCAATATTCTGGACAAAGTCTATATCATGATTGGCATCACCCCGCTCAAAAGCGCCAAAATGACCCACTACATGACTCAGGTGCCAGGTGTATTCGTCCCAGACTCCATCATCAAACGCATGGATGAAGCCGAGGCGCGAGGCGGCGCGCAAGAAGAAGGACTGCAAATTGCCCTGGAGATCATCGAAAAAATCAAGGGCAAGCCCGGCATTCATGGGCTGCACATCATGCCCGTTGGGTGGGAGGAAATCATCCCGCGCATTGTTACCGAGTCTGGTCTGCTGCCCGAAGGGTTTACCCCGCCAGAGACCAACCCCCAAACCCCACGGTCCCTGCCGGTTGCCGGGTAACCCCTTACAAGGAGGCGGTATGCTTACCAAAGAAAGTATGCACACCAGAGAAATTGAAAACCACCGCGATGTCATCACCCTGCGCGACGGCGTGCGCGTGTTATTGCGCCCGATGATCAAAGAAGATGACCAGTCTGCGCCACATGATTAGCGCACGAACCGGGCAGAATATTGCACGCTGCATCGGCTGCCAGTATTGTGATGTAGAAGCCGAAGATAAAGATATTCCGCTCGGCGCGCTCATTTACATGGCCGTTTTAGATGACGAAGCCTGCCTGGAGTCGCGCACGCTGTGGTCAGAAGAAGTCTTGCAAAAAGCCCCCCGCGCCTGCGCCGAGGGGCTGAACCTGAAGCAGATTATCATCGCGCTGCGCGAAGAAGCCAGGCAGCGCAGCGCGTGGTCATAAACCGTTTGGCAGTTTACAAAGCAGGGGGGGCTTCAGATACAGACCTGGACAACAAATACCCCAAAAACAAGAGCGGGGAAACCCCGCCCTTGCCTTCAATAGATGAATGTATGTAAGCGCCTATTTACGGTTGCGATAAACCCGCACGGCGCTATAACCAACCATGCGCTTTTCCCGCTCGTCCCACAGGCGAAAACCTAACGACTTCAAACTTTTGGAAATGGTCAACGACTCGACCTGAAAGATGGGATTCTCTTTATAAACTTTGGGCAGTTTGTAATTAGGGATTTTAGGCGCAAGGTGATGAATGTGATGAAAACCGATGTTGCCCGTAAACCAGTTAAGCACCGCCGGAAGTTTGTAAAACGAACTGCCCTGCAAACCAGCCTTTAGGAAATCCCAGTTATCTTTGCGCTCCCAATAGGTGCCTTCGAAGTTATGCTGCACATAAAAGAGCCAGACCCCAGCCGATGCAGCCACAAACAAAATGGGCAATTGCACCAGCAACACCTCCCGCCAGCCCAGCCAGAACATAAGCGGAGCAAAGATGCCCACCAATGCCAGGTTGGTCCAAATCACGCTCCAGCGCTCGCGTTTGCCAGCGCCCGGGCCCCAAAAGCGATGCGTGACCGCAAACACGATGAACGAGCCAACAGTAAACAGAATAAGCGGGTTGCGCATAATGCGGTAGCCCACTTTCTTCCACCACGGCAGCGCAATGTATTCTTCTACCGTCAGGGTCAATACGTCACCTACGCCGCGTTTATCCAGGTTGCCAGCCGTGGCGTGATGGATGGCGTGATTATGCTTCCATTCGTAATAAGGGGTAAACGTAAAAACGCCGGTAATGAACCCCACCAGATCGTTCAGTTTTTGCGACTTGAAGAACGACCCGTGTCCACAATCGTGGAAGATGATGAACAGGCGCACCATAAACCCCGCCGCCAGAACAGACAAAGCCAGCGTCAGCCAGAACGAAAGGCGCAGGCTAAAATACATGGCTACCCATAAAGCGATGAACGGTATTAGACTATTGGCAAGTTGCCACCAACTGCGCCAGGCATCCGGGCTTTGGTATTGCGCCAAAATTTTGCGCCAGGATTGGATGGATTGCGCGATCAATTCAGACATGTTTCACTCCTCTTGTATACACAGATTATAGCCTATCTCCCTCTTCCGAAACATTGCGCTTTTGTCTGGCGCCGAACGCAGCCCCAAAGATTTCAGCGTGAGACATGGCGCAGCAGCGTTTGCTCGTCTGGGGTCAGGTCGCGCCAGGCGCCGGGCGGCAGGTCGCCCAGCGCAAGCGGGCCAATTGCCACCCGCACCAGACGCAATGTAAACAACCCCACCGCGGCCGTCATGTGGCGAATCTGACGCTTTTTGCCCTCGCGTAAGCGAATTTCCAGCCAGTGCGTGGGGCCGTGGGGAGTGATGGGCTTGCTGCGCGGGGGCAAGGGAGGCGCTTCGATGAGACGTACTTTGCATGGGCGGGTGCGGTAATCCCGAATCAACACCCCTTGTTGCAGGCGGCGCAACCTTTCGGGCGTGGGGTCGCCTTCTACCAGCACCCAATAGATTTTTTCGATATGGTGCTGCGGGTCTGTAATGCGCCTGATGAGCGCGCCGTCGTTGGTAAGCAAGAGCAGACCTTCACTATCGCGGTCGAGCCGCCCAGCCGCATATACGCCGGGCACATCAATATACCCGGCCAGGGTAGGATGCCCCGTGCCTTCGTCCGTAAACTGAGAAAGCACGCCATACGGTTTATTGAACAGGATGTAACGATAAGACGTCTGGGAAAACATGGTTGTTGTTTCGAGACCTTCTATGCACTATAATAATTTCACGTAAGATAACGTCAGTTCGGGGTAACCGTCCCAAAGACTAATTTGTTGCTTGCGTCGCATGCAAAGAAAAGCCTTTGGGGCGGTGAAAAGCCTATCCCAAATTTCAGATAAAAACCGCACAGGAGAGGGCATGGTCACCAAAAGTGTACTGGAAAACAAAGTAAAAAAGCAAAAAGTTGAAAAACAAGGCAAAAAATTTGATGAATATCGCGTAGGGGGAGATAAGCGTACCGACGGTGAACGCAGCCAGGAAGTTTTCGTTGTTTTTGATGGCGATGTAGATTTCATCGTAGAAAAACTCAAAATCAAAAATTCGGGGTTGGCCGAGCAGTTTGGCGGCAGAAATGTGGCCTGGCTCAATTTTTTCCAGGTCAAAAAGCGCGACGGAAAATTCGTTGATGGCGTCACTTACCGCGTGTATTTCGAATCAAACGCAACAGAAATTGTGTACTACGATGGCGAATCGTACGGCACGCAGGCAACGCAAGACAGCACCTGGAATGACATGCCCATGAAAATGGTCACGTTCAGGCGGGGCGATCCGGGCGTTGGGGTGACGACGTAGGGTCGTTTTTCAGGCGGCTCTGCCAGAGGTTTTGCAATTCTCGGTGAAAAGGAACATCCATCAAAAAAACCTGCCGCGCTGCCGGGTCGGCTATACCGGCGGCGCGCGCGTTTAACATTTCGTAGCCTTTGCGCAGCATTTCTTCGGCGCGCGGGTCGCTGAGCGCCGAAAGCGCATGATAGCCGTTGAGATACACGCGCAAAGGCTGGTCCGTACCGCTCAGTTTGGGGTCTTGCGCTAATCCCATAAGTACCCGTTCGAGAGTCGCGACAGACAGGTCAACTTTGCCAAGCCGGGCCGCCGCACGCGCCAGTCCAGCCGCAGGCTCGGTTTCCAGGCTGGTTTGCTTAAGCGTTTGCCGAATTTGTACCGCCTCTAAAAAGGCTGCTTGCGCCTGTTCTATTTGGCCTGCATCGAACAGGGCGTGCCCCAAAAAAGTGAGCGCCCAGGCCGCGCCGCTGGTATCGCCAGAGCGCCGCGCCAGCGAGAGGGCCTGCTCGGCATAGCGAATGGCGTCGCTTTGCTCGCCCAACACATTGGCATACACGCTCATATTGATAAGCGTATAGGTTTCGGTGTAACGTTCACCCATTTCGCGGCTAAGGCGCAGCGTGCGCGCGCCCAGGGTGTATGCTTTGCGGTAGTCGCCCAGCAGCCCGGTAATCCAGGCCAGGTTGGTTAGCACCACCAATTCAACTTTGCGGTTACCCACCTGACGGGCAATGTTGAGCGTCTCTTCCATAGATTGCCTGGCCAGGTCAAGTTCGCCTGTCGCCGCGTACAGTTTGCTCAAGTTATTGGACGGCATGAGCAGGTTGTTGAGGTCGTTTTCCTCGCGGAAAATCTCCAGCGAACGAACCAGCAAGCCGCGCGCGCGGTGCGGGTCATTTTCAGTCGCAGCCAAACCCATCGCGTTCAACAAGCGCGCCTCGTAAATGCGCAATCCGTGCTTGCGGGCTAAATCTACCCCGTGCTGACCCATTGCCAGGGCCTGGTCAATTTCGCCCTGACGCATGAGCGCATCACAAATGAGCAAATAGGCGTCACAGGCAATGTCCATGCGCTGCACAGCGCGCGCCAGATCAAGCGCCTGGTTGGCAAGGGTAATTGTCAGTTTGTAATCACCAACGAAGTCGGCAAAATTGGCTTCGCGCAAACGGGCTTCGGCGCGTTTTTCGTCATCGTCCAGCGCCTCGGCCAGGGCTTTCATCATCTCCAATTCGCTGCGGTGTTCGTCGCGCCGATCCCAATGCGCCAGAATTTGCTCGCGGTTGCGGTGCAATGCAAAGCGTGTTTCAAGCGCATCTTCTGGCAAATAATTCAGGGCACGTTTGTAATAGTCCAGCGCTTGCACGTTTTGAAACTGCGCCATCGCCACATTACCGGCCAGTTCCAGGTAGCGGGCGGCCTTTTCGGGCAAATAGGCGCGCTCGGCATGGTATGCCAGCTCGCCAGCATGCCGCAAAACCTCATCGGCGTACAACGTCTCGATAGCCTGCACGGCAAGGGCATGCAATTGACGCTGACGCGAGCGCAATTGCATGGAATAAGCCGCATCGCGCATGAGAGCATGGCGGAAAATGTAGCGGATTTCATTCAACGGCAGCCAGATGTCTGTTTCTTCCGCCTGGCGCACCAGGGGCAAGAGCGCCGGGTTCGCCAGCATGATGCTTAACAGGCGCACTTCAAATTCGCGACCCAGCACCGCCGCCGACTGTACCACCTCGCGCACTTGAGTCGAAAGGCGATCGAGGCGCGCCACCAGGATAGATTGAATATCCGTAGAAATCAGGTCTACCCGAACGGTATCTTCAATATCAAAAACACCATCGCGCTGCACAATGTATCCGTTTTCACGCAGGTATTGCAACCCTTGCTCTACAAAAAAGGGATTCCCTTCGGCGCGCTGTTCCAGGAAAATAACCAGCCGGTCAGATACTGCGCCGCCCAACAAGTCGCCTGCCAGACGCGCCAGCGAAGCATGCTCTAAGCCGCCTAACAACATCTGCTGTATGGGCAGGCCGGTTTCATCGAACAGCGGATCAGGTTCGGGGCGGGTGGCAGCCAAAATGGCTAATGGGTAACTGCGCGCTTCGTCTGCAACCAGCGTGCGCCCCAGGTAGGCCAAAAATTCACGCGAGTAGCCATCCAGCCAGTGCGAATCGTCAATGTACAAAATGAGCGGGGTAAGCAAACTCTCGCAGCAGACAAAGACGCTCAGCGCAATCAACGTGTTCTGGTAACGTTCTTTCGCATCCAACTGGCTAAAAAGCGAATCATCCCAATGTACATTGATGAGCGCCGCTAAAAATGAGCGCGTACGCAACAGTTCGTAACGCAAATCATCAAATGGCACAGCCGCTGCCAGGCGCGTAATTTCCGCCTTAAACAGTTCCGCCTGGGCATCTTCAGGCGCGCTTAGCACATTGGCAAAACGGCGGCGCAGCCAATACTGAAACGGATTGAAGGCCTGGCGCACAATTTCATCGCACTGGCACAGCGCCCATTGCGCCGTCTTTTGTCGAAACAAGGGCGATAGTTTGAACTCGTGCAACAGGCGGCTCTTACCAACACCGGCATCGCCCTTTACCAGCATCACGCCCGCAAAACGTCCTTCCCACAACGGCGCAACAAACTGAATCAGGCGAACCAGCTCGGCCGCGCGGCCTTCAAACGCGCCGTGATAAATCTGTTCGTCTATATCTTTACGCCCCAAACACAGGTAAACCTGCTGCGGCGCAGCAAACCCTTTGAACATGTGTTTTTGAGGAGCCCCCAACACATACGCCCCCGAAACACGCTGAGCGACTTCGCCATCCACCCAAATTTCGCCGGGCTGCGCCCACTTCATCATGCGCGCCGCCAGCGAAATACCCCAACCATAGCCTGTGTAATCCTCGCGCAGCGCCGAGCCAATAAACCCGGCATACGCCAGGCGATAACTAACACCTGCTGTAAAAGGAAAATCTAAATTAGCGCGTAAATCTAGCAAAAAGTTGAGCGCGCGCTCAATATCGTTCTCCAACGCCACTGGCGCGCCCCAAAAGATGAGCAAATTCAGCCCCTTATCGCCCACATCGGGGCGCAGAAAAAAGCCACCATAACGCTCTTGCAGCCTAAAAACGACCTGCATAAAACGCGCCAACGTATCTGGGCGCACTTCGGGCGGACGCAGGTCAATAAACACATTGACCATTGGGCGAAATTCGCCGCGTTGCTTCAGGTTTAGAATAGAAGAAGGAAAGAAAGCCTCCATGCCGCGCGTTGTCAGCGTTTCTGGACTGGGCAGTGCTTGCTCAGGCAAGAGCGTATCAAACCCCTTCAGGTGATAATACGCCCCAACCAGGGTGGCGCGAGTCCACGCCGCTGCAGCCTGGTAAAAGCCGGGGGAAAGCCACACCTCGCCGGGGCTGGCGCAATGCTCGGCGCGGGCTGCTTCGTCCATGGCGGGTCCGCTAAAACAAAACGAGGCTTTACGCCCATCGGCTGAGCGATAAATCTCCCAAACAGCCTGGTCATAGGCCAGGCCTATCTTCACTGCTACTGAAAAATCCCCAAAAGACGTGTGCTGTACAGGATGAGCACCAAAATGCTGCCGAATAGCCTCGGCCGCCGAAGCGCAGCGCAGGACCGAATCGCCCTCCTCGTCAATAAATACTGCCGTAATTGCATCGCCCACAAAACCCACCACAAAGCCCCCCTGGGCATACACGCTATGCACCAGCGGCTCGAACACCATTTGCATCACCGCCGCCAGCATTTCCGAGCCATGATGCCCGCGCCGCGCCAGCGCATCGGACATAGACGAAAAGCCCGACAAATCCACAAACATCGCCGAAACGGTCAAATGACCCGTGTACTCACCGGCGTTGAACTTTTGCAAAATGTAGGCAGGGACAAGTTGATGCATAGGCAAACCGACCGTATTGTAGCATCAGACCAGGCAGATTGTCATCTGAAATGAGGGTGGTTTCAACAGTTTTCAGGACACATGCAAACCGCGCCTGAAAATATGGTTTAATCGCCGCATGACGCCAAAAACCTACAGCATGCGCGAATGTCAAAACCCCGCGTGCGGGCTGCGCTACCCCCTGATGGAGGGGCATCCGTTTGGGGAACGCTGCCCCGTTTGCCTGGGCCCCACCCAAGCGACGCTCACGCGCCCGCTCAACCCGGAACCTGAGCCGCCGTTAAACCCGCCGCCCCTTCACCTGCACGCGCTGCTCGATAACATCCGCTCGGCCTGGAATGTGGGCGCGATCTTTCGCACCGCCGATGGGCTGGGCGTGCGCGGCCTGCACCTGTGCGGAATCACCCCCACGCCCGAAAGCAAAGCGGTGCGCAAAACGGCCCTGGGCGCCGAAAACAGCGTGCCATGGTCGTATCACCGCAATGCGCTGCAGGCAGCCAAAACGCTGATTGAACAGGGCACCGCGCTCTGGGCGCTGGAACAGGATGCGCGTTCACAGGCATTGGAAGAAGCCGATGCGGGAGCGAATTGGGATGCGGATAAGCGGATGGTGTTGGTTGTAGGCAACGAGATCACCGGCGTAGACCCGGCGTTGCTCGATCTGTGCGAGCGCATTGTGCATATCCCTATGCGCGGCAGCAAACGGTCGCTCAATGTGGAGGTAGCCTTTGGGATTGCCGCCTGGCAATTGCTGCGCGCCGCAGCGGCCAAACGGGGCAGCGGATAAACTGATAAACGGATAATCGCCTAAAGCCCCTCATCGCGCAAGACAGGCGGCGTGAGCGTGCGGGTAAAGACTGTCCCCTCGCGTCGAAAGCCCATCCGTTCCAGGTAACGGGCATGATGCCCCACCCCTGCCGATGCAATCAGGCGGGTAATGCCGCGCCGGGTGAAGTAATCGGCGTGTTCTTCAAATAAAAATTTTCCTATCCGAAAATCACGATAGCCCGGAATGACGTAATCCAGCAATACGCGGGCCTGCGCTCCGTTCGGTTCAAGAATCAACAGACCGGCAGGCACCATGTTGCGCAAAACGAACAGCGCCGCCTGGCCGGGCTGGGGGTCGTGGGCGTAGTCTGGAAAAATAGCGGCAATGTCGGTTTTGTAAAACGCAATGAAAGCGCGCAGGTATGCCCCCTGGGGCGAGACCTCTAGCAGCGTGAAATAATCCTTTTGCTGCCACATCTGAATCAGGTAATACAGGTCTATCAGCACAATCAGACCATTCAGCAGGGCAACCGGGTAAGCGCCTATCAACACGCCGTAAAGGACGAAAACCGCTGCCCCAAGCAGGTTAATCACCCGCAGGCGCAGCAGCGACTTCATCATGAGCGAAATAGCAATCAATATCGAGCCGCTGTAACCAATCAATTCCAACCAAAAACGTGTGTCCATAGCAAAAAATCCGTGAGGGGGAGAGTGTGATATTCGGGCAGGCGTCAGGCTAATTTTTTGAGGATGTTTCACCCAGCCGCTCGGCAAGGATGACAATCGGGTGGCAGGCCGCCGCGCCTGCGCCATCGGCAATCTGGCTGCGGCAAGATGCGCCCGCCGCGGCAAGCGTGCGCCCGTCCTGCACGGCCTGGCGCGCCGCCGGAAGCAAGGAGCGTTCGCCAATTTGCATCGAGACGGCGTAATGCTCGGCTTCGTAGCCAAATGCCCCTGCCATGCCGCAGCAACCCGAATCTACAACCTGCACCTGGCAGCCCGCCGCCTGCAGCAACGCAACCGAAGCCGCCTGCCCGGTTGGCAGTCCATCGGGCGCGGGGGGCTGGGCTTTTTGGTAGCAGTGACCATGCAGCGCCACCGAAAGCGGCGTATTGAGCAGGCGCAGGCGATTGATGCGCGGCGCGCCGTTGGGGCCGGGGCGCAGCAGGTATTCGTCCAGCATCCAGGCGCGGGCGGCCAGCGAGGCTATCTCGTCGGCGCGGGCGGGCAGCAGGTCGCGCAGGTCGTCGCGCAGGGTGTAGAGTTCGGCCGGTTCCAGCCCAATGACCGGCAGCGCGCCGTGCGGGTCCAGACGGCGGATGTCGTCCAACAGGCGTTCGGCATGCTGGCGGGCAGCATCCAGAAAGCCTTTAGAGAGCAGCGTGCGCCCCGCGCCCAACGCCCTGAGGGGCAAAACGCGCACCTGGCAGGCTGCCAGCACCTGCAGGGCAGCGCGCTCGATGCCTGGCTCAAAGTAGCGGGTAAAGGCATCTGGCAGGTAGAGGGCAGTTTCTATCGCTGGAGTGTCTGGGCGGTTTAGGGTAGGGGTCTTGCTGCGTTTTCCAAATTGCGGCAAGGGACGCTGGGCCGCAATGCCAAAAACAGATTGAAGCGCCCGGCGCGCCCACGTTTGCCCGCTAACCCAGTTGAACAGCCCACCCAACCCCAGGCGGGCCGGCAGCGGTACAAGGACGTGAATGTAGCCAAACAGATAGTCGCGCAGCGGGCGGGCGTGCGTTTTGTGGTATTGATGCAAAAACGCATATTTCAGTTTGGCCATATCCACGCCGCTGGGGCATTCGGCCTGGCAACCCTTGCAGGCCAGGCACAGGTCGAGGGCGGGCTTGACCTGTTCGGGCGGCAAATTACCCGCTCCGCGCCGGATCATGGCGCGCAACAGATTGGCGCGCCCGCGGGTAGCGTACATTTCTTCGCGCGTTGCCTGAAAGGAAGGGCACATTACGCCGCCGTCCTTGCGGCACACGCCTTGCCCGTTGCATTGCTCGATGGCCCGCGCCAGCCCGCCCTGGCGCGCAAAACTGAGCGGGGAATCCCAGCCCTGGGCGTGGTAGTCGGGCCCGTAGCGCAGGTGCGTATCCATAGGCGGGGCGTTCAGCAGGTTGTGGGGGTTGAGGATGTGGCGTGGGTCGGCGGCGCGCTTCAGCAGGCGAAAGGCATCCATCACTTCGGGGCCGTAAGTTTCGGCCAGCCACTCGGAACGGGCCAACCCGTCGCCGTGCTCCGACGACATCGCCCCGCCCAAACGCAGGGTGAGGGCAAGCGTCTCTTGCGCAATGGCGCGCAGGTGACGCACCCCCTGGCCGGTACGCAAATCTACCAGCGGGCGAATGTGCAGGCAGCCCGCCGAAGCGTGCGCGTAAAAAGCCGCCGTGGTGTCGTAATGGGCCAGAATGCGCTCGACTTCGCGCACGAAATGCCCCAACTGCTCGACCGGTATAGCGCAATCTTCAATAAAAGCAATTGGGCGGGCGGCGGTGGGCGAGGAATCGAAGATGCCCAGCCCCACTTTACGCACATTCCAGATGCGCGCCTGGGCCTGCGGCGCAATAACCACGCGGACATCTGGACCCAGGGCGCGGGCCTGCGCGGTGAGCGCGGCCTGGTCATCCCCGGCAAATTCGACCACCAGCAGCGCGCCGGGGTCGCCATCCACAAAGTCCACCTGGCGGGCATAGGCGGGCACGCCGCGGGCTAATTCGACAAGCATGCGCGGGATGAGTTCGATGGCAGCAGGCGCCATGTTCAGCAGGCGCGGCACGTCGTCGCAGGCAGCCGCCACCGAAGGGTAGCCCAGCACAGCCAGAACGGTGTAAGGTGGTTTGGGCACCAGGTTGAGCGTGGCGCGCCGAATGATAGCCAGCGTGCCTTCGCTGCCAGCCAGCAGAGGCGCCAGGTTGAGCATGCCAGGGCGAATGGGCGGGTAATTGGCGCCCTGCCATTGGGGCGGGCGGGCAGGCGACCAGGGCAGCAGGGTGTTCAGGCGGTATCCGGCCGAGTTGCGCCAGGTTTTAGGGTAAGCCGCTTGAATAGCCTGGGCGTAGCGCGCGCGGATGTGCAGCGCCGCCGCGTACAGGCTGGCTTCGCGTTCTGCAGCAGCGCCGGGGCTGCCAGGCAGGGCAACATTCAGGGAGAAATCTGCGCCGGAATCGGGCCGGGCATCGGCGGCAATTTGGGTGGCGCGGGCCAGGGTCACTTCGCCCAGCGTGGCCAGCGCGCCATCGGCCAAAATCACATCGGCAGCCAACAGATGATCGGCCGTCATGCCATAGGTGATGGAGTGCGCGCCGGTGGCGTTATTGCCAATCACGCCGCCCAGGGTGGCCCGCTCGGCCGAGGCCGGGTCGGGGCCAAATTGCAGCCCGTGTTTTGCCGCCGCGCGGTTGAGGTGCGCCAGCACCACGCCCGGCTCAACCGTGGCAGTGCGCGCTTCGGGGTTAATTTCAATGATGTGGTTGAGATGCCGCGACAGGTCGAGGATAAGCGCTTGCCCAATGGCCTGCCCCGCCAGGCTAGAGCCGCCCCCACGCGGCAGAATGGGGACGTTGTATTTTGCCGCCAGTTCGACAGCGGCGTGCAAATCGTCCTGACTGCGCGGCAAAGCCACCCCCAGCGGCTCAATCTGATAGATGCTGGCATCGGTGGCGTAGAGCACACGGCTGGCGGCATCGGTGCGCACGTCGCCGCTAAAGTGTTTGCGCAGTTCGGTAAGAAAGTCGGGGTGCATGGGGGGAAAGCAAAGCGTGAAAAGCAGAAAGTTAAGGGTGAGGCAAAGCGTTTTTCACCCTGGCCTCACCCTGCAAATTACAAAATACGCAATGCAAAATGCGGGACATGGATTGCGTATTACGAATAACGTCAGTTCAGGATAACCGTCCCGAAGGCTGATTTGCTGCTTGCGGCGCGCCCGAAAGAAAGCCTTCGGGACGTTGAAAACAGGTTATTACGTTTTACGCATTACGTTTTACGTTTTACTTCGCCTTACCCTGGTTGGCCACAGCAGCCGCGGCTTTGGCTACGGCTTCGGGGTCGCCCAGGTAGTAGTTGCGCACCGGCTTCAGGTCGGCATCCAGTTCATAGACCAATGGAATGCCGGTAGGAATGTTTAGCTCGGTGATGACATCGTCGGGGATGTTGTCCAGGTATTTCACCAGGGCGCGCAGCGAGTTGCCATGCGCGGCAATCAGCACGCGCTTGCCCGCAGTGATGGTGGGGACAATGGCGCTGTGCCAGTAGGGCAATACCCGTTCCAGGGTCAGTTTGAGCGATTCGGTAGCGGGCAGCTGCTCAGGGGTCAGGTCGGCATAGCGGCGGTCAAAGCGCGGGTGGCGCGGGTCGTCCGGGTCGAGCGGCGGGGGCGGCACATCGTAGCTGCGCCGCCAGATCTTCACCTGCGCTTCGCCAAATTTCTCGGCCATTTCGGCTTTGTTCAGCCCTTGCAGGTTGCCATAATGGCGCTCATTGAGTTGCCAGGCGCGAATGACGGGAATCCATTCCAGCCCCATCTCTTCCTGAATAATCCACAGGGTTTTGATGGCGCGCTTGAGCACCGAGGTAAAGGCAATATCGAATTCATAGCCGCCCTCCTTAAGCAGGCGGCCCGCCTCTCTGGCTTCCGCAATACCTTGTTCGGTCAGGTCCACGTCTGTCCAGCCGGTAAAGCGGTTTTCCAGGTTCCAGGCGCTTTGGCCATGACGCACCAGCACCAGTTTGTATTTTGCTTCAGACATCGTAATCTCCTTGTGACATGAAAACAGGGGCGAAGACATGCTCCGCCCCTGCGTGGGTTAGCCAGGGAATGGCCCGGGGCTAGCGAATAGCCAGTTCGGTATCCGGGTCGAAGATGTGGAAGTTGTCCATGTTGAGGGCCACTTCCACCTGGTCGCCCATCTTGAAGCGCGTGCGCGGGTCAACGCGGGCGACAAAGGTGTTGGGGCCGCTCACCAGGTACAGGAAGATTTCATTACCCATCAACTCGGTCACATCCACCTTGACCGGGATGCGCTCGGCGTGAATGTTGGGCGGCAGAAATTCGGGGTTGTGGATGTCTTCGGGGCGAATGCCAAAAACCACTTTGCGATCCACCCAGCGCTGGTAGGGCCCCGCCTTTGCCTCTGGGATGGCCACACGGAAATCGCCCGTATCCACAAACAGTTTACCATCGCCCTTGCGAATGTGAGCCGGGAAGAAGTTCATCGCCGGAGAGCCAATGAAGCCTGCCACAAACATATTGGCCGGTTTATCGTACAGGGTTTGGGGCGTATCCAACTGCTGCAACACGCCCTTGTTGATGACCGCGATGCGGGTGGCCATGGTCATGGCTTCTACCTGGTCGTGGGTCACATAGATGAATGTGGTGCCCAGGCGCTGCCACAGTTTGGTGATGTTGGCGCGGGTTTCGACGCGCAGTTTGGCGTCCAGGTTCGAAAGCGGCTCGTCGAACAGGAAGACCTGCGGGTGACGCACAATGGCGCGCCCTACCGCCACGCGCTGGCGTTGACCACCAGAAAGCTGGCGCGGCTTGCGGTTGAGCAGCTCTTGAATGCCCAAAATTTCGGCCGCTTCTTGCACGCGGCGCTTGATCTCTTCTTTGGGCGTCTTGCGGAGTTTCAGACCAAAGGCCAGGTTATCGTACACCGAAAGGTGCGGATACAAGGCGTAAGACTGGAACACCATTGCAATATCGCGGTCTTTAGGAGCCACATCGTTGACCACGCGGTCGCCGATGCGAATTTCGCCGCTGGTAATCTCTTCCAGGCCAGCCAGCAGGCGCAGGGCGGTCGTCTTACCGCAGCCCGAAGGGCCAACGAAAACCAGGAACTCTTTGTCCTCAATGTGCATGGTCAGGTCATTGACAGCGCGCACATCACCGAACTGCTTGACGACATGATCGTACGTTACACTCGCCATTTGATTTGAAACCTCCGTTTCGTTGAGTATAGTGATTTGATTATAGCAAATTTTGCGGCAAAACAGCACGCGCAACGTCATCTTTTTTTGCGAATGATGTCACCAACTGGGGTAGAATCAGGCGCATGAGCACCGAAGAAGTCACCCCCGTCCGCCAACAATACCTCGATATCAAACGCCAGGTCCCCAACGCCATTTTGTTCTTTCGGCTTGGGGATTTTTACGAAACCTTCGACGAAGACGCCGAAACCATCGCGCGCGAGCTGGATATCGTCCTCACCTCGCGCCCGGTAGGCAAAGGGCAGCGCGTGCCGCTGGCGGGCATTCCCTACCACGCTTCGGAAAACTACATCGCCCGCCTGATCGAAAAAGGCTATCACGTTGCCATTGCCGAGCAAATGGGCGACCAGCCGGTAAAGGGCATTTTTCCGCGCAAGATTGTGCGCATTGTCACCCCTGGCACGCTGGTCGAACCAGGGCTGCTGCCCGGCGACCAGAACAACTACCTGGCCGCCTTTGTGCTAGATGGCGTGCGCTGCGGCATCGCTTATGCTGATATTACCACCGGCGAATTTGCCGTCACCGAACTGGATTTTGCGGATGGCGCGCCCGCCCGCGCCGAACTGACGCGCCTGCGCCCGGCCGAAATCATCCACCCCGATACGCTTAGCCTGCCCGCTGGCGCGCCGGGGCACAGCACCCCGCTGCCGGGCTACCGTTTCGAGCCTGGCCGCGCCGCCGAAACGCTGCTAACGCACTTTGGGGCAGCCACGCTGGATGGCTTTGGGCTAAAAGGCCTCACGGCGGCCATCCGCGCCGCGGGGGGCATTCTCACCTACCTGAAAGAAACCGAGCCGCAATCGCTGCATCTGCTCACCGGGCTGCGGGTGTATTCCACATCCGAGTTCATGGCCCTGGACGCCGCCACCCGCCGCAACCTGGAACTGACCGAAACCCTGCGCGGCGAAACCAAAGGCGCGCTGCTGGGCGCGCTGGATACCACCGTCACGCCTATGGGCAAGCGCCTGCTGCGCCAGTGGGTCAGCCAGCCGCTGCTGGATGTACGGCGCATCACCGCCCGGCAAGACGGCGTGCAGGTCTTCTTTGACCGCGCCATGCTGCGGGCCGAAACACGCGCCGCGCTGAAACCCCTGGCCGACCTGGAACGCCTGACCAACCGCATCCTCTCCGGGCATGCGCAGCCGCGCGACCTGGCCGCCCTGCGCGACACGCTGGCCCGCCTGCCCGCCGTGCAGGCCGCCCTGGGCAGCCATGCCGCCGCCCTGCCCGCCTTTGACCTGTGCAGCGCCGAACTCGCCCTGCTGCAACGCGCCCTGGCCGACGAACCGCCCCAAACCCTGGCCAACACCGGCATCATCCGCCCTGGCTACTCGGCCGAACTGGATGGGGTCATCGCGGCCTCGGCCCACGCGCGCGAATGGATAAACGCCCTGGAAGCCAAAGAGCGCGAGCGCACCGGCATCCGCACCCTTAAGGTGGGCTACAACAAAGTCTTTGGCTACTACATCGAAATTTCGGCCGGGCAAAGCGCCAACGCCCCATCAGACTACATCCGCAAGCAAACGCTGGTCAACGCCGAGCGCTACATTACGCCAGAGATGAAAGAGTACGAAACCCTGGTGCTCAACGCCGAAGAGCGCATTCACGAACTGGAACTGCGTCTGTTCAAAGAAATTTGCGCCGAGCTGGCGAAATCGGCCGCGCGGCTGCTGCACACCGCGCGCGCCCTGGCCGAACTGGACACGCTGGCTGCCCTGGCCGAAACGGCCGCCCTCTACGGCTACACGCGCCCACAGGTGGTCGAAGCCGACGTGCTCGACATCCGCGAGGGGCGTCACCCGGTCGTAGAGCGCATGCTAAAGGGCGAGCGCTATGTGCCCAACGACATCTCTTTCGAAATGGGCGAAATTGTGCGCGTCATCACCGGCCCCAACATGAGCGGCAAAAGCACCTACCTGCGCCAGGCCGCCCTGATTGTACTGATGGCCCAAATGGGCAGTTTTGTCCCGGCCAGCCAGGCCATCATCGGCGTGGTGGACCGCATTTTTACGCGCATTGGCGCGCAGGATGAAATTCACGCCGGGCAATCTACCTTCATGGTGGAAATGATCGAAGCCGCCAACATCCTCAACCACGCCACGCCGCGCTCGCTGCTGATACTGGACGAGATCGGGCGCGGCACCAGCACCTACGACGGCGTTTCGATTGCCTGGGCAATGATCGAATTCATCCACAATCACCCGCACCTGCGCGCCAAAACCCTGTTTGCCACGCACTACCACGAACTGACCCAACTGGCCGACCTGCTGCCCGGCGTGCGCAACTACAACGTAGCCGTCACCGAGGCCGAAGGCGGGGTGGTCTTTTTGCACAAAATCATCCCTGGCGGGGCCGACCGCAGTTACGGCATCCATGTGGCCCAGTTGGCCGGGCTGCCGCGCCCGGTTATCCAGCGCGCCAACGAGATTATGGCCGAGCTGGAAAAGTCGAGCGGCGCAGCCGTGCGCATCAACCCGCACGCCGCCCAGCAGATCGCGCTCTTCCCCGAAACCAACCCCCTGCTCGACGAACTGCGCGCCCTCGACATCAACACCCTCGCGCCCATCGAAGCGCTCAACAAACTGTTCGAGTGGCAGAAGAAGTTTTTGAAATGAATTGGCTGCGCAAGAAACTGAACATCTCACCCCTGGCTGTGCTAATTGCCGCCAATGTGCTCATTGGCGCGTTCACGCTCACCCACTACGGCGAAACATGGGACGAGCAGAACTACTTTTTTTACGCCAGCCAGTCCATCGCGGCCTACAGCGGGCTGTTCCAACCCGGCTTCATTCCAGAATTCGACCCCACCATCCGCTACTACGGGCCGGTCTTTACCATGCCGGCCGTGCTGCTGTGGCGGGTTTTCCCATCCGCGCCCATCTCCGACTTTCAGCACGCCCTCAACTGGCTCACCTTTCAGGCTGGGCTGGTGGTCTTTTACCTGCTGGCCCGCCGCTGGCTGGCGCGCTGGCCCGCCTTTGGCGCGACCTTGCTGCTGGCCACCCAGCCGCTGCTGTGGGGGCATGCCTTCATCAACCCCAAAGACACGCCCTACATGGTCGGCTTTATGGCCAGCATCTACTTTGGGCTAAAAATGCTGGATGCGCTGGATAAAATGGATGCCCCGCCCGCCCCGGCCGCGCGCCTGACCCCGTACATTCTGCGCGCCGACCTCGATTCCCTCCCGTCCGCCACCCGCCGCCTGATTCCCGCGCTCGCCGTGGGGGCCATCCTGGCCGGGGCGGCGCTGGCCGCGCTGGTGCATGCGCTGTGGCCGCCCCTGCCCCCCGCCTACATGGATGACGGCTCGGCTGCTGCGCTGGCCGCCTACCTGCGCGGGTTGGTGTCTCAGGCAGGATTCGTCACCCTGCTGGCGGCGTTCACGCTGCTGGCGCTGCGCGTGCTGCTGCTCCCGCGCCTGCCGCGCACCCGGGCCGCCCTTGCCGCCGAATTTGCGCCCTTTGCCAGACAGTTCATGCGCTTTTTACGTCACCCGGCCGTGTTCAGCGCTGCGCTCGTGCTGGGGCTAACGCTCTCCATCCGCCTGTTGGCTTTTGCTGCGGCCGCCTTCATTGGCGTGCTGCTGCTCGTGCGCCGCCGCGCCGACCTGGCCGCCCTGCTGCTGGCCTACGGCGCAATCGCCCTGGCCGTTATGTTCATCACCTGGCCCTACCTGTGGTGGGAGCCGGTCGTGCGCTTCTTGCTGACGCTGCGGGTCATGCTCAACTTCCCGTGGCCCGGCCAAACCCTGTTCGACGGAGTCTATTACCCGCCAGACGCCTTGCCCAACCGCTACCTGCCCACGCTGTGGGGCATCCAGTTCACAGAGCCGCTGCTGATTTTGGCCGTGCTGGGACTGGGCGTGTTCATCGTTTGGGGGCTGCGCCGCCGCCTGGACCGGGAGATGGGAATCCTGATCGGGTTGTGGACGTTGCTGCCTTTTGCCGCGGCCGTGACGGTGAGCCCGAATCTGTACGATAACGCCCGGCAGTTGTTTTTCATTCTGCCGCCGGTGTTCCTTTTGGGCGGGCTGGGTCTCCAGGTCATCTTCCAAAAAGTGACCAGCCGCTGGGCGCGCGCGCTGATCCTGACTGCGGCCATCCTGCCGGGCGCGCTGGGTATCATCCAGCTGCACCCCTACCAGTACATTTACTACAACAGCCTGGCGGGCGGGGTAAAAGGCGCCGAAGGGCGGTTCGAACTGGACTACTGGGGCGCGTCGTTCCGCGCTGCCGCCAATTACCTGAACGAGACCGCCCCGCCCGGCGCGCAGGTGACCGCCATTGGCCCACAAGCCAGCCTGTGGCGCTATTTGCGCCCCGACCTGCGCTTTGCAAACAGCGGTGACCTGCCCAACCTGCAGCCGCCTTTTTACCTGGTGACCCTGACGCGCAACAACGACCACCTGGACTACTTTCCCAACGCCCCGGTGGTGTTCCAGGTGCAGCGGGCGGGCGCGCTGCTGGCGGTGGTGAAATGGGTGAGGTGAACATGCCGCGCGATGTGTGCATTCTGACGCCGGTGTACAACGACTGGGACTCGCTGCGCACCCTGCTCGGCGCGCTGAACGAGATGGCCGCTCAACACAACCTGCGCCTGCGCGTGCTGGCCGTGGACGACGGCTCGACCCAGCCGCCCCCCGCCTGGGACCTGACCGGCCTGGGGCGCATCGCGCGCTTCGAGGTGCTGTCGCTCATCCGCAACCTGGGGCATCAGCGCGCCATTGCCATGGGGCTGGCCGCGCTCAACGCGGAAGGGATCGCCGCGCCGGTGGTGGTGATGGATGCCGACGGCGAAGACCAGCCGCAAGACATCCCGCGCCTGCTGTCCGCGCACGACCAAAACCCCGGCGAAATCATCTTTGCCCGGCGCGCCAAACGCTCCGAGGGGCAGGTGTTCCGCCTGTTCTACGCCATCTTCAAAATGGTTTTTTGGCTGCTGGTCGGCAGGCAAATCAGCTTTGGCAATTTCTGCCTCATTCCGCCCGGACTGGTTCAGCGTACAGCCTACCTGCAGGAAATCTGGAATCACTTTGCGGCCGGCATCATGCACGCCCGGCTGCCCTGGCGCACCGTGCCCACCGAGCGCGGGCGGCGCTACGCGGGCAACTCGCAAATGAACCTGCTGGCGCTGGTACTGCACGGGCTGAGCGCCATCTCGGTCTATATCGAAGTGGTGTACATCCGCTTGCTTTTCTTCGCTTTTGCGCTCATCGGGCTGGATGTACTCGGCTTTCTGGTCTTGCTTTACATCCGCTTTGGCACGCCGCTGGCCATTCCCGGCTGGGCTACCAGCGTGGCCGTCGGGTTGACGGTGGTGATGGTGCAGGCGGTGCTCTTCCTGGCGCTGCTCTCGTTTGTGGTGCTCAGTTACCGCAGCGCCAAAATGTTCATTCCAGCGGTAGATTACCGCGACTATCTTCTCAAAATCGAGCGTATCATCCCATGACCGAATCTTACATCGGCAACGAACTGGAATTATTTGCCCACGCCCAAAACTGGAAGCGCTACTTTGGCAGCGTCATTGCCCCGCTGGGCGCGCGCGTGCTGGAGGTGGGCGCCGGGTTAGGGTCCACCACCGCCGCCCTGTGCAACGGCGCGCAAACCGAATGGTGGTGCCTGGAACCCGACCGCAGCCTGCTCGCTGAAGTAGAAGCGCGCATCCAGTCTGGCGCGTTACCTGCCTGCTGCCGCGCCTGTCCCGGCACGCTCAGCGACCTGCCCGCAGACGCGCGCTTCGACAGCATCCTTTACATTGACGTGCTGGAACACATCGCAGACGACCGGGCCGAACTGGCCCGCGCCGCCCGGCACCTGGCCCCCGGCGGGCGGCTGGTGGTGCTTTCCCCGGCTTATCCCTTCCTTTACAGCCCGTTCGACCGGGCGATTGGGCACTACCGCCGCTACACGCGCGCCAGCCTGGGCGCGCTCACCCCGCCCGGCTGCCGTCAGACCCGTCTGTTCTACCTTGACTCGGTCGGGCTGCTCACCTCGCTGGCTAACCGCCTGTTCCTGCGCCAGAGCCTGCCCACCCAGGCGCAGATCCTGTTCTGGGACCGCCGCCTGGTGCCGCTCTCGCGCCGCCTCGACCCGCTGCTCGGCTTCCGCGCCGGGCGCTCGGTGATTGGCATTTGGGAGCGGATGTAATGCGCCAAAAACTGAACGCCTTGCCCCTCGACCCCCAGTGGACAGCCCTGCTTTTGGGGCTGGCCGTGCTGCCAGGCAGCGCCGTGCGCTTGTTGCCGGGAATGCTGGCCGGGTTCCCAATCAATGATTAGCCCGCGCGCCAGCACAAAACACAATAACAGCCAGATGAGCATTTCGGTTTCGAAAAGCAGGCTAAAACTGATATTTCCCAAAAAAACAAATGCCATAACCAGCAAAGGAAAACCGCTCTCAAGGGTGCGGCGATGCCAGAGCATGTGCAGTGCGCCCCAAAGCGCCTGCACGAACACCAGAACAAAAAGAACCGCCCCCACATAACCCAGATGCAAAAGAATATCAACCAGCCCGTTATCGCCAATCAAGACCTGATACGTCCAGCCTACAGCCTGTTGCACCTGCACACGAAACGCCTCCAGGTACCATAAAACCCCAAAGCCATGCCCAAGTAAGGGGCGGTCTGGCACGACCTGCTCGAACAGGTATGCCCACATTTGCACGCGCCCGGTCAGGTCTGAACTGCGGTTAAACACCCCCAAAAAGCGATCAATGTTGGCAAAAAGCCCTGCCGCAGCCAGGACAAACACCCCCGCCAGCGCCAGGTAATGCACGCGTTTGAGCCTGTGCTGTACCCTGACCCATAACCCAACCAGAATAATCAGCCCATTAAGCCCCAGCAGGATGATCAAACCAGCCGCAGAACGGCTGAAATACACCAGAATCAGGGACAAAAGGTAAAAAACAGCATCCAGCACGAACAGGGAACGGGGGTAATTCATGACGGCGCGCAACAGAAAGATTGCGTTGAACAAGGCCATCACATGCCCAAGATGATTTTTATGCCAGAAAAGGCCGCGCCATGCACCGTCATAAGGCGGGTCGAACATGCGCCCGGCCCCAGGCAGGGCATAGACCAGCGCCAGGCTCAGAATAACGAACAGTGCGCCGCACCAGAACAACCCATCCAGCAGCCAGCGCTCATCGCGCGTAGCGCCCCACAAAATGCCGAACCAGGCAGCACAAACAAAAGGAATCAGGCGAAAAAAAGTAATGGCAGGCGCTATAGACCAGGTAAGCGATAGGACGGCAAAAAATACGAACACTAGCAAAAGCAGATTTTGGCGCAAAACGCGCGTTACTTTGGCTAAAAAACCTGCCTGCTTTGCCTGCCAGGCCGTCAGCGCGCCAATGCCCAGCCACAGCCCGGCTTCAAGCAGCGTGCTGGCATCTGGCCCGCTTTCTGCAATGCGCACAATGCGAGGCGTAAACGCCCGGAAAGAGGACAGATACAGTACGAGGGATAACGTCAGGGCAGGCAACGCAGACCAAAGTTTTTGCATTGCGGCGTCTCCTATCAATACGACCCCCGCCCCAACAGCACCACCCAAACGGTGCGCATCAGGATGGCAATATCGAGCGCAAGGGAATAGTTCTGGATGTAGTACAGGTCATCTTCGGTGTTGAGGTGCATGGGGCGGTCGCTGCGTCCATTGACCTGCCACCAGCCGGTGATGCCGGGCGGCACGGCAAAGCGCTTGCGCTGCCAGGGTTGGTATTTCTCTACCAGGTAGGGCAGTTCGGGGCGCGGCCCCACCAGGCTCATGCTGCCCTGCAGCACGTTGAAGAGCTGAGGCAGTTCGTCCAGGCTGGTGCGCCGCAGGAAACGCCCAACGCGCGTAACGCGCGGGTCGTGCGGCGTTTTGTGGATCAGGTTGCCGTTCTCGTCGGTGCGCTCAACCATGGCGCGCATCTGCTCGGCATTCACCACCATCGTGCGAAATTTGTACATAGTGAACAGCCGCCCGTTTTCGCCCACGCGCTGCTGCCGAAAGAGGATGGGGCCGCGGTCTTCTAACCAGATGAGCAGGGCGCAACATGCCATGAGCGGCAGGGCAATCACAGTGAGCAGACTCCCCAGGGCCAGGTCGAAGGCGCGTTTGACCTGCAGCTGCACCTCGCTGAGCGCAGGGGCGCGCAGGTCCAGCATGGGGATGCCGGCCACCTCTTCCAACGTCAGGCGGTAGAGCGCCAGGTCGAAGAAGCCAAGCGCCACCCAGATGCGCACGGGGGCGTCTTCGAGCAAATTGACCAGGCGCGACATGCTGGCATAGGCCGAATGCGGCAGCGCAATGACTACATCGGTCACGTCGTGCGCGCGCGCCAGGCGGGCGACATCTTCCAAACCGCCGAGCACAGGCTGGGCGGTCAGCGCATGGCCGGGCGGCATGTCATCTACAAAGCCAACGAAACGCAGGTTTTCGAGCGCATGGCGTAGAATCTGGTCGCGCACGCTTTGCCCCAACGGCCCAGCGCCTACCACCAGCAAGCGGCGCGCGCCTTGCTCCTGCCAGTCTTTGCGCCAGCGGAAGTAAGCCCGCGCCAGGGCGCGCCAGAACACCGCCAAAATGTACGCAAACAGGATGACCAGCCCAAACAGGGCGCGCGAGACGTCGCGGTAGGTAAAGTAGAGCACCCCGGCCAGCGAAACGCCCACAATGGCAAAAGCCAGGGTGAGGGTGGAAAACTCGTCTACCGCGCGCAGGTATTTTTTGCCGTCGTACAGCGCAAAAGCGGAGAATATGAAGACGGCCACAGCCGGGAAGAGCACATAGAGCAGCAGCGGCAGGCCGGTTTCGGCGGGCAGGGGTTTGACGATCCACCAGCCGCTGAGGGCCGGGCGCAGCCAGGCGGCCAGGCGCAGGCCGCCCGCTACGGCCAGCATGTCGAGCAGCATGGAGAACAGGGCAAAGGTGATAGAGAAACGTCGCAGCATGGTTATTTTCCGGGGCGATAGCGGCCCAACAGATCGAGCATGGCCAGGACGATAAAGCGCGGGTTGTGAACCAGGTAACGCCGGGCCAGGCGGGTGGGTTCCTGCACAAGCCGAAAGAGCCATTCCAGCCCCAGGCGCTGCATCCAGGCGGGGGCTTGCCGCTTGCTGCCAGCGTGAAAGTCGAACGCGGCCCCTACGCCGAGCATGACGGCCTTGATTTTATCGCGGTGGGCGTCCATCCACACCTCCTGGCGCGGGCAGCCCAACCCGACGAACAGGATGCGCGCCCCGGATGCGGTAATTTCTGCGCACACCTGCGCATCTTCTTCGGCGGTCAATGGGCGAAAGGGCGGACTATAGGCATAGACCACTTTGAGCGCGGGGAAGCGGGCTTGCATGCGGTCAACCAATTGCCGGAGCGTGCTTTCGTCCGAACCGTAGAACCCAACCGGGATGCTTTCGCGGGCGGCCATTTCCAGCACATGCAGCATGAGGGTGGGGCCATAGACGCGCGGCTGGTCTTTGTATCCTTTCAGGCGCAGCAGCCAGACCAGGGGCATGCCGTCTGGCGTGAGCAGGTCGGCGCGCGCCAGCACAGCCCGAAAGGCGGGCGAGTCGTGCGCTTCCATGAGCATGTGTACGTTGGCGGCATAAATGCAGCGCGCACCATCTGAATTTACCCAGGCAAGTATGGCTTCAGTAACAGTTCTATAGTTAACTGGTGAAATAACATGACCGAGAATTGAATTCATTTGAACAACGATGAAAAATCTTTTTTCTCAAAAACGTTACAACCGCCATTCAAGGTCGCATCATAAATTCTGCGACCATGGGCGCGAAAAAACTTGTCGGCCGTTGTATAAGCAATTTCAGACCGAACCAGGTCGGGAAGTTGCCACTTAGTTCCCTGAGGAAAATAGTGGGGATGAAAGTGATCATTATCTTTCTTATCCACGCGCACTTCCGTTTTGTTGGGGATACCCGTACTTGAAAAGCGGTGATCAACACCAATAAGAACAACCTCAGTAAAACCCATGTAAAAAGCAAGTTGCAATGCCGCATATGTAACTGTTCCACCTGACCACAATAATTTTCCTGGATTTGCAGAAAAATTATCAGATAGACCAAGTGAAAGGCGCAGGAATAGCGTAGAATCATTGGACTCAAATAGACTTCTTTTATTCCAATTCAGGAATTTAGGCATCTTCAACCTGGATATTTCCAAATGATATTGATCCAAAACAAGTTCATTGATGCAAACGTAGTAAGATGGTTCAAAAGGAAGTTTGTCAAAAAGAAGGTAAATTCGATTCAAACCAAAAGTAATTTCATGTTTCAATGGCGACAAATCCATCCTTGCGAGACTAGGGCCATTTCCCATAATAAAGCAACGTTGGGCCGCATGACAATTTCGATACGTTTCTAACAATTGACGATTTCTCTCTCCTTCGGCAGAAACTGTCCACATAAAACTATGCGGTAAGTCTTTTACCCGTCTGGTTAAGGCATCCCACAGTCGTGCTGGGGTAAGTTGCGCCAGGTTAAATCGATTACGGTTCATTTTTTACTCTATTCAAAAAAAATTCCAAAAATACTGCACGATCATTATTTTAGTTTACACCATGTCAAACCATCAATCCGAAACCAGTTTTTTTCAAAGGTCAGTCACTTCAACAAGCGCAAGGGTATTGGGACGTGGAATTGGTTATTTTTTTCAATTCGTTCTAGCACGTCTACTAGCACCCGAAGCATTTGGGCTTTTTGCAATTGGTTGGAGTATTCTTCGCCTTTTTTCGATGTTTGGACACCTTGGGCTAGACAATGGGGCTATCTATTTTGGTCAAAAGTATTTACTGTATAACAATTCCAGGTCAGGGAGTATTTTTTCATTATCTTTGGGTAGTGCACTTATATCTGGCGTAATATTCGGTGGAATTCTTTACCTTCTATCTCCGTGGTTATCAGCATATTTTTTTAATAAACCAGAACTCGAAAACGTACTCCGTGGGTTTGCGCTTGTTTTTCCCCTGGTCACCTCCCTGCGCGTGCTTGCGGCAATCAGCAGCCTGTCCGGAAAAATGCTTTGTGGTGGGATAGCTGAAGATATCATCCAACCCGTGATTCAATTATCCATACTAGCAATAATGGCATTCAACGGGTTTGATGGAATCACTTCAGCAGTATTTTCCACTGTTATTTCATATACGGTAGCGGCATCCTTGGGATTAATATGCGCAAAAAAAATGGTGCTAGACTCTGTAACATCGCACGAAATTTTTTTTCAAGATGCCAGACCATTGTTATGGTATTCGATTCCTACAGTAATCGCTGTTACGCTCGCATCTTTCAACCTATGGGGAGACCGCTTATTGGTTGGCTACTTTAGCACGGAAAAAAATACTGGAATATATCAATCCATCTCTATCATTACCATGTTCACAACCATCATTTTGAGTGGGATCAAACTGGCAATTGCCCCATTAATTTCCCGTTTATTTAACAGTGGAGACTCTGCTCAATTAAGGAACCTTGTAAAAACAATAACCAGGTGGTCGCTTTATATAACCTTGCCTGTTCTAATTGTCACAATAACAATCCCGACAGAAATTATCACCCTTGCTTTTGGTTCTGACTATGCGGATGGTAATATTGCTTTGGTTTGGCTTGCACTCGGCCAGATTTTTTACGTATCTATTGGGGTAACAGACATTTTCTTATTGATGACTGGAAACAATTCAGACTGGTTAAAAATTGCATCTGCAGTGTTTGTCCTCACAGTTCTATTAGATGCAATATTCATACCACTCTATGGAATTGTTGGCGCAGCAATAGTTTCTTGTGGCATGATGATGTTGATGGGTTTGCTAGTAATATTTAGAATAAAACAAAAGTTTGGTTTCTGGCTAATGGACGGATACCATATAAAAATTTGGTTTGCGGGATTAGTTTCTGGAGGGATTACCCACTTTAGATTACAAGTCGCTTCGCATCACATTTTTTATGAAATATTCCTGGTCATACTGTTTTCTAGCGTGCTATTTTATTTTTTGATATTCTTATTAGGCATAAACAGCGTCGATAAGAAAATCTTAATCGACCTCAAAAAACGTATATTCACTTCAATAAAATTATAGAAAGACAATAAACTCAACGTCATCACCCCACGTCTTGCACACAATTCTAGCATGGCAGAACCCTACCACAAAAAAAGCCCGGGCATGCACCCGGGCTTCATCCATCCGTTTAGCGCAGCAGCATCAGCAGCAGGCCCTGGCCGTTCTCGAAGGCCACAATCAGCCCGGCGAACACCACCGAAACCATGCTCATCAGCTTGATGAGGATGTTGAGCGACGGGCCAGAGGTATCCTTGAACGGGTCGCCGACCGTGTCGCCTACCACCGCGGCGCGGTGTGCATCCGAGCCTTTGCCGCCGTAGGCGCCCGCCTCGATGTACTTCTTGGCGTTATCCCACGCGCCACCAGCGTTCGACATCATCACCGCCAGCGAAAAACCCGCCGCCAGGCTGCCCACCAGCAGCCCCAGCACGCCCGCCACGCCAAAGATCACCCCCACAACCACGGGGATGACAATGGCAATCAGCGCCGGGCCGGTCATCTCGCGCTGCGCCGCGGCCGTGCTGATCTCGACACAACGGGCGTAATCCGGCTTGGCCTTGCCCTCCAGAATACCCGCAATCTCGCGGAACTGGCGGCGCACCTCTTCCACCATGCCGCCCGCCGCGCGGCCCACGGCGCTCATCGTCATAGCGGAGAAGTAGAAGGCCGTAGCCACGCCCGCAAAGACACCCACCAGCACCGAGGGGTTGAGCAGCGAGACGTTGTAATACGTCATGAAATCCTGCATGGTCACATTGGCAATCGCAATCGCGCGCCCATCTACCACCAGTTCAGATACGCCGCGCAACTCGCCCAACACCAGGCGCACCTCCTCCAGGTAAGCCGCCAGCAGGGCCATGGCCGTCAGCGCCGCCGAACCAATGGCAAAGCCCTTGCCAATGGCCGCAGTGGTATTGCCGACCGCATCCAACTGATCGGTGCGATGGCGCACGCTGGGGTCCAGGTGAGACATTTCCGCGTTGCCGCCCGCGTTATCGGCAATGGGGCCATAAGCATCGGTAGCCAGGGTAAAGCCAAGCGTAGAAAGCATAGCCACCGCAGCCAGCCCAACGCCATACAGGCCCATCAAAATATTTTGCGCGCCGCCCGCAACATAGAAACTGACCACAATGCCAAACACCACCGAAGCCACCGGCAAACCGCCAGAGCGCATGCCCACGGCCAGGCCTTCGATCATGGCCGTAGCGGTGCTGGTATTGGCCTGCAGGGCAATGTGGCGGGTGGGTTCAAAGGCATGCGAGGTGTAATACTCGGTCAGTTTGCCTACGGCAATGCCCACCGCCAAACCAGCCAGCACCACAATCCACAGCGCAAACCAGTTGGGCACGCCAATCAGATAAAACGCGGGCAAAGCCAGCACGGCAATCCCCGCCGAACTGATGTACAAACCGCGCCCCAGCGCGCCAATCAACTCGCCCTGGGTGGCGTCTTCCTTCGAGCGCACCACATACACCGCCACAATGGAGAGCAGTACGCCCAGCGCGGCCAGCACAATCGGAATAGTCAGGTAAAGCATGCCCATTTCCAGCGGCGTGCGGCCGCCCAGCAACTCGGCGCCTTTGAAGGTCACCGCAGCCACACCCAGCGCGCTGGTCGCCAGAATAGACCCGGCGTAGGATTCGTACAGGTCTGCGCCCATGCCGGCCACATCACCCACGTTATCGCCCACGTTATCGGCAATGGTGGCCGGGTTGCGCGGGTCATCTTCGGGGATATTGGCTTCCACCTTGCCCACCAGGTCAGCGCCCACATCGGCGGCTTTGGTGTAAATGCCGCCGCCCACGCGGGCAAACAAAGCCTGGGTAGAAGCGCCCATGCCAAAACTGAGCATGATGGCCGTAATCTGCGGCAGCGGGTTTTCGGCCACGCTCAAGAAACTATCCGGAAACAGCATGGGGAAAACGTTGTACAGCAACAAAAACCAGACCGTGATGTCCAGCAGGGCAAACCCAACCACCACCAGCCCCATCACTGCGCCAGCCCGCAACGCCACCTGCAGCGCGCGGTTAAGGCTTTGGGTAGCCGCAAAAGTAGTGCGCGCCGAAGCATTGGTGGCCGTCTTCATGCCAATGTAACCGCACAAGCCAGAAAACAGCCCGCCGGTCAAAAAGGCAAATGGCACAATGGGGTTTTGCAGGTGGAAGAAAGCCAGCACCAAAAAGATGACGAACAACACGCCAAAGACAACCGCTACCACTTTGTACTGCCGGCGCAGGTAAGCCATGGCGCCTTCGCGCACGGCCTGGGCAATCTCTCGCATGCGCTCATTGCCTTCGCTGAGCTGCATCACCTGCCGGTAGAGGTAAAAAGCAAAGCCCAGCGCAATCAGCGCGGCCAGCGGGCCCAGCCACCACACCAGCGGCAAGGGCGGGCGGGCGTCCATCAAACCAGACGAAAGGGGCAAGAATACATCCAACTGCATCGCGTTTCTCCTTTGGTTATTCAATTTTTTTGCCGCTCAGCAGCAAACCGCAGACTGAACGGCAGGGCGGGGGAATACGTGAATTTTAACTCAAGATTAACAAAATTTCAGTGACAATCTATCAAGGAAAGCGCGCAAACGCTGGCGATTCGCGCGTTATGGCTGCAACCTGATGATAGACACCTCATCAGAGTCAAAAACCATGTCCGTTTCAGCCATCTCACGCAGCGCAAACCATACCGGCGGGGTAACATCCTGCATACCGCCAGCGCGCGTCGGGCGCAACTTGAGTACATACACATAATCGAAGGTGCGTCCATAACGCTGCTGCCATTCCTGCAAACAGGTCGCATCCGCGCTGCGGCATGCCTGCAAATCCTCAAAAGCCAGGTGCAACGCCATGAAATTTTGGTCAGGCAGCCACTCTGCGCCCTGAATAGTCGCCACGCTGACGCGCCCCGTCAGCACCGGAAACCACTCACTAACCGGGTCACCCAACGAAGAACCGCCCGTAAGCACAGCAAAGACAGCCTCATCGGGTGTATGCGCGCGCACCCATTCCATCGCCGCGCGTTGCCCGGGTGAAAGTTGCCACTCATTCGCCAGCCAGGATGAAACAATCAACGCAGACATGAAAAGATAGACCAGCATCAGCCCAAAGCCCCATTTGCCCGGGCGGGTATCGAACCAATTGGCGCGCAAAGCCCCGGCAAGCGCAGGCAAAAGCACAGCCTGCGCAAAATCGCCCGCCAAAAGCGCCAGGGGCAGCAAAGGCACAAGCGGAGCCGAGCGTGAATCCAACAAAAAATCAATAATCAACCAGGCGGGCAAAAAATACTGTCTGCGCGCCAGCTGCAACAGCAGCCCCAGCGCCCCAAACACGCCCACCAGCGTCAGCAGCGGCTCGGCGGTAAGGTTGAACTGAAACAGATAAAGCAGGGTGACCATGCTGCGCTCGCGGGCGGCCAACGCCGCCGCAAACGGACCCCAGCCATGCGCCTGCAAAACCGGCAGCCACCACCACGCCGTGCCCAAAATGATCAGAACCCCCGCTATGCCAGCAAAAACGATCGCCTGCCTGCTGCGCCCCAAAAACGCCAGCATCACCAGCGCGCTTAAGGCAATATGAAACGTCGTTTCGGGATGACTCAACGCCAGCAGCGTGGCGCATAGCGACAAAATCAAACCATGACGCCAACCCGGCCAATGAAAAAACCGATATGCCGCCCATAACGTAAGAATCCCAAACAGCAGCCCGGTCGCGCGCGTAATGCCGCCGCCCATCACCAGCCACGCATACGTGTTCGGGATCAATGCAAAAAAGAGCGCAGACAGGCCAGCCGCTACTTCATCCTGCAAAATTTCGCGTGCCAAAAAATAAAACGCCAGAATAGCCAGGGTTGCAGCCAGAGCCGGGTAAAAACGCAGCACATCCAAAAGGGATAACCCGGTTAGCGCAGCCAGCAGGTTGCCAATGTAAAACCCCAGCGGCGGGTACGCAAAAGGAATTTGCACGCCGTTATAGGCTACAAAATCGGGCACACGCCAGCCGTTCTCACGCAGCGCCAGCATCATGGCATAAAACAAACCCCCATCATTGATTGGAAAAGCCGCCTGCATAAGCGGCCAAAAACGCACCAATCCCCCAAACAACAGGGATAAAAAGAGCAAAAACACAGAAAAATGACGGGAATTTGTCTGCATATACGCTGCTGTTTTACCACAAACTCCAAAAAGCGCGCAAAATTCTCCCGCAACAAGGCGCATCGCTGCACTGAAGCATCGGTTACGCCCACCCCTTTACACGCCCGCTTGCACCTTGCATCTGGCTAACAAACAGATAAGGATTTGATGAGAATTATCACAAAGTATTGACTTTGTTTATCGAAATAATGTATATTTTATGGCGACGGAATTTTCTGTTCAGGTTATTTGATTGGCACTGCTGCCTTGGGCTGCCGTGCCTTTTCTTTCGCCCCACAAACTGCACTGGGAGAAGATATGATTCGTGTAACAAACCTCACCAAAGATTACGGCGCGCGCCGCGCCATAGACAACCTGACCTTCGACGCCAACCAGGGCGAAATTGTCGGCTTTTTGGGCCCCAACGGCGCAGGCAAAACCACCACCATGCGCATCCTCACCGGCTACATGCCCCCCAGCAGCGGCACAGCCACCGTTGCCGGGTACGATGTCGTTTCCGAATCGCTCGAAGTGCGCAAACGGGTTGGCTACCTGCCAGAAACCGTGCCGCTCTACACCGACATGACCGTCTTCGACTACCTCAAATTCATGGCCGACCTGCGCCACCTGCCCAACGCCGAAGAAACCGTGTACGAAACGCTGGCAATGGTCAAACTGGACGACCGCGCCGAAGGCTACATCGGCAACCTGTCTAAAGGCATGCGCCAGCGCGTGGGGCTGGCCCAGGCGCTGCTGCACCGCCCCGAAGTGCTCATCCTGGACGAACCCACCATCGGGCTCGACCCGGCGCAGATTATCGAAGTGCGCAACGTCATCCGCGAAATTGGCAAAGAGCGCACTGTGCTGCTTTCCACGCACATCCTCTCAGAAGCCCAGCAACTTTGCGACCGCGTCCTCATCATTAACAAGGGCAAAATCGTCGCCGAAGACACCCCCCAGGCGTTGCAATCCCGCTTGCAGGGTGGGCAAACCCACATCCTGCGCGTGCGCGGCAATGCCGCCCAGGCCGCCGAAGTCATCCGCACGGTAGATGGCATCCTCAGCGTGCAAGTTCAAGACGACGGCAGCCTGGAATTTCGCCAAAGCGAAGCGCACGACGTGCGCCCCCAGGTGGCCCGGGCCATCATTGCCGCCGGGCTCGACCTGCTGGAAATGCGCAGCGCCAACCTGAGCCTGGAAGACATCTTCCTGCAACTCACCCGCGAAGAAGAAGCCCCCGTCGAGGAGGAATAGCCGATGCGTAACATCTGGACCATCGCCCGGCGCGAATACGCGCTCTACTTCAACAGCCCGCTAGCCTATGCGGTCATGCTCATCATCCTTTTCATCACCGGGTTTGTATTTGCGCTCAACATTCTGTACTTTAGCCAGCAATTCTTTTTTGGCGGTTTTGCCCCCGGCGCCGATATGATTACCGGCCTGTGGTGGGTTTACCTGTTCACCGTGCCCACCCTCACCATGCGCCTGATTGCCGATGAACAACGCATGGGCACCATCGAACTGCTGCTCACCGCCCCCCTGCGCGAATTTGAACTGGTGGTTGGCAAATGGCTGGGTGCGTTCCTGTTCATGCTCACCGCCATCCTGTTCACGTTCGTTTTTGTCATCATGCTCAACCGGGTGGTCTCGCCAGGCATAGACCAGATTCAGATGCTTTCAGGCTATCTGGGGCTCATTTTGTTCGTCGCCAGCCTGCTGGCGCTGGGCACGGGCATTTCAGCGCTCTTCCAAAACCAGTTTGCCGCATTCTTCGTCACCCTGGCCATATTCATCTTTCTGTGGTTTTTGGTCGGCGCGCCTGCCGATATCATGACCAGCGGCGGCGGCGAAATCTTCCGCTACCTGAGTATGAACGCCCATTTCGACGCCTTCCAGCGTGGGGCCGTCGCCCTCAGCGACATCATCTACTTCCTCAGCATCACCGCGCTGGGGCTTTATATTGGCTCAACCACTATCGAATCCCGGAGGTGGCGCTAATGAAGAACACCGATCCACGCCGTTTTGCCCCTGCGGGGCTGGCCCTGGCCCTCATTGCCCTGCTGGCTGGTCTGGGCGTACTAATTGCCAGAGGACTGGCCTACATGGGGCTGTTCACCCCCGCCAACCCCAATCTGCTCGACCAGATTGGCTACGCCAGCCTGGCCGGGCTGATGGCAGGTTTTGCACTCTATGCCCTGCTCGACCCCGAAAAAACCCGCCAAATCCTCACCGGGCGGCAAGCCCAATATGGCAGCACGGCCCTCATCTCGCTGCTGGCATTTACCGGCATCGTGATTGCCGTTAACGTCATCGCCTACCAGAACCCGGTCAAATGGGACTGGACCGAAGACCGCAGCAACACCCTGGCCCCCGAAACCCGCCAGACCCTGGCCGCCCTCACCGAACCGGTTACAGCCACCGCCTTTTACACCGGCAACCTCAACCGCGAAAGCGCGCGCACCCTGCTCGAAAACTTCCGCGCCAACAGCAACGGCAAATTCAACTACCAATTTGTTGACCCCGAAACCAACCCCGTTGCCGCGCAACAGGCCGGCATCACTGCCGATGGGCAAATTACGCTCGAAATGGCGGGCCGCCGCGAACTGATTGACTTTGCCTCAGAACGCGAACTGCTTGGCGGGCTGTTGCGTCTGATGAACCCCACCCAAAACGTGGTCTACTTCCTGAGCGGCCACGGCGAACGCGACATCACCGCCACCGGCGAAGACGCCTACGCCACCCTGGCCAACAACCTGCGCAACAAAAACTACATCGTCCAGCCGCTCAACCTGCTAGCCCAGGGCGCCATTCCTGAAGATGCCCGCGTCCTCGTCATTGCCGGGTCGCTCACCCCCCTCAGCCAGGACGAAGTGAACCAGATTGACGCCTTCCTCCAAAAAGGCGGCGCGCTCATCGTCATGCAAGACCCGCAACCCCTCACCCAATTTGGCGACCAGCCCGACCTGCTGGGCGCGTATTTGTCCGAAACCTGGGGGCTGACCTTCAACAATGACCTGGTCATTGACCCCAGTTCGGCCCAACCGCTAATTGCCATTGCCTACGAATACGGCGCGCACCCAATTACCGATCGCATGCAAAACATCGCCACAGCCTTCCCGCTGGCCCGCAGCCTGAACGCCGCCGCCCCAGAAGGTAACAGCAACGTCACCGTCACGCCGCTCATCAAAACAATTGACCGCGCCTGGGGTGAAACCGACTTCGCCAGCATCGAGAATCAACAGGTCAGTTACGCCGAAGGGCAAGATACCCCCGGCCCGCTCACCATTGCCGCCGCCGCGCAAAACTTTAGCACCCAGGGGCGCGTAGTGGTCTTTGGCTCATCCGCCTTTGCCGAAAACGCCAGCATCAACGGGCTGGGCAACAACCGCATGGCCCTCAACGCCGTAGATTGGGCCGCCGCCCAGGAAAACCTGATTGATCTTTCACCGCAAACCACTACCCAGCGCACTTTCCAGGCGCCCAGCCAGTTAGGGCAAATTGGCATGGTGTTGCTCTCGGTGTGCATCATCCCGCTGGGCATTGTGGGGTTGGGCATCGCCAGCTGGATTTCTCGCCGCCGACGAGGTTAGCGCATGTCGCAACGCACGCCCCTTGTGCTCCTGGTCATCCTGGCAGCGGTGATTGGGCTGGGCTGGTATCTCAACCAGCGCAGCACAGACGCATCCACGCCCACCGTCACCCCGGCGCCCACCGCAGCCTTCCTGTTCGCATCTGAAAGCGGACAAATCGTAAAATTTTCGCTGTTCGACGCGTCTGGAAAATACACCACCCTCACGCGCGGCGCAGGCGGCGCCTGGATGATAGAAACCGACTCCCATAACGGCATTGCCGACCAGGGCCAGGCCGAAGCAGCCGCCACACAAATTGCCACACTGCGCATCTTGCGCACGCTCGACGCGCCCCCCGCAGCGTCCGAAATCGGGCTGGATGCCCCAGCCTACACCCTCAAGGTGTTCACCGCCAACGGCGAGCAAACGGCCCACATTGGCAATGCCACCGTCACCGGCAGCGGCTACTACATCCAAGATTTCGACGGTAACGTGAGCATTGTAAGCAAATTTGGTGTAGATGCGCTGCTCAACCTGCTTACCAACCCACCTTTTGCCGAAACCCCTACCCCATCGCCAGAAGCGACGCCGTAGGGTATTGAAATCCCACCCAAAAAAGAGTATTCTGTTCATGATATACGAAAAGGAAGATATTAGCCCAATGGATGATCCCTTGATGATTGTTGGCGAAGAAGAGGAAGAGTACTCCGCAATAGCGCGGCTGATTGAACTTGGACGCCAAAAATCGTACGTCACAATAGACGACATCTTGCACTTCTTTCCCGAAGCCGAACAGGATGTAGAACAGTTGGAAGAAGCCTTCGCAGCGCTGTTAAGCGCAGGCATTCCCTTTGTGGAAGACGCGGGCCTCATTGAGCCCCCCGAAGACGAACTATCTGCAGGCGAAGAGCGCGAACGCGAAATTGACACCGAAATCAATATTGACGATTACCTGGCCAACATTGACACGGATGACACCATTGGCCTGTACCTCAAAGAAGTCAGCCGCGTGCCGCTGCTGACTGCCGAAGAAGAAGTAGACCTGGCCCAGCGCATCGAGCGCGGCCGCATGGCGCGCGAAGAACTGGCCAAAGGCAACGTCAACCCGCGCCGCCGCGCCGAACTGCGCCGTCTCATCGAAGACGGCTGGGCCGCGCGCGAGCACCTCATCACCGCCAACAGCCGCCTGGTTATCTCGGTGGCCAAAAAATACATGGGGCGCGGCGTCCCCTTCCTGGATCTGATTCAGGAAGGCAACATTGGACTCATTCGCGCCACAAAAAAGTTCGACTACCGCCGCGGGCACAAATTCAGCACCTACGCCACCTGGTGGATCCGCCAGGCCGTAACACGCGCCATCGCCGACCAGGGGCGCACCATCCGCGTGCCGGTGCACATGGGCGACCAGATCAACAAATTGCTGCGCGTACAGCACCAGCTCACCCAGCGCCTGGGGCGCGAGCCCTCGGTGGAGGAGCTGGCCGACGCCCTGGAAGTGCCGCCCAAGAAAGTCGAAAACATGATCCAGGTGGCGCGCCGCCCGCTCTCGCTGGAAACCCCCACCGATGACGAAGAAGACTCGGTGTTGGGCGATTTCATCGAAGATGACGAAGCCGCCCCGCCCGATGACACCGCCACCTACAACCTGCTCAAAGAGCACCTGGGCGAAGTGCTGAACGGCCTGCCCCCGCGCGAAGTGCGCATTTTGCAATTGCGCTACGGACTGCTGGATGGGCAAGCCTACACCCTGGAAGAAGTGGGGCGCAAAATGGGCGTCACCCGCGAGCGCGTGCGCCAGATCGAAGCCCAGGCCCTTAGCCGCCTGCGCCACCCCTCCATCCGACGCAAGTTGCGGGATTATTTGGGCGAGTAGCCGGTTTGACTGCAAAATAGCAAGTCGAAAGACTTGCTATTTTCCTTAACATTCTTTTCGGTACGCCATGGCCCAACCAACTAACCTGAAATTAACTCTGGGTGTTATCCTGCTTGCTATTAGTTTGTATGCCTGGATGTGGTTTGTCAGGCAAAATTTTTTTCCACTTTACACATCCCAATCCAACCCGAAAATTTACTTTGGCGTTCCAACAGACAAGAACCCCTGGCTCGAACCGTGGCAACGCTGGGATACCCTGCACTATCAGGCCATTGCCAGCCGTGGATACGCTGCATTCGATACTGCACTATTCACGCCTCCATTGTATCCCTGGCTCATGAAGTCGTCAGCCTGGTTTTTTGGAGGCAATACACTGGCCGCGGGGCTTTTTATTTCTGGGGTCTTTGCCGTACTAACAGCAATCACTTTTCATCAAACCGCGCTGGACATTCTACGTGATGTGCAACCCGCAACGCGCGCGACTCTGTATTTTTTGTCATACCCCGGCGCCTTTTTTCTATTTGCAGCCTACACCGAAGCAATCTACTTGTTTTTTACACTACTTACTCTCAGGCTTGCCAGCCAGAATAAGTTTTTCCTTGCGGGGGTCACCGGCGGGCTGACAGCCCTGACGCGCAGCCCGGGCATATTGGTCATTTTACCGCTGCTATTTGCAGCTTGGCATACCTGGAAAGAAAAAAAATCAAAACGGGGTTTTATCGCCATTCTAGTCACCTTGACTATCAGCCTTGTTTATCCTGTAACAGCCTGGGTTGCCGTAAGCGCGACACCCCTGGAAATTGCACAAGCCATAGGCCGCGGTGGTCACCTGACATTTCCGGGGCTAAACTTGCTGGCTGCACTGAGGCAGATCAGCACAGGTCAATTAGTTGGGGAAAACACTCTGGAAGTTGCTTTCACACTCATATTCATTGTGCTGACCATCCTGGCATATAAAAATCTGCCCAGACTATACGGCATTTATGCCATTACAATCATGCTATTCCTGCTGTGCCGAATGGGCAATCCGCAACCACTCGTTGGCATGATCCGGTATGTTTACACGATTTTCCCGGCTTTCATTGTACTGGCTAAAATTGGGCAAACATCGATATCGCACCGGCTGATTCTTTATCCCTCTTGGGTTGGATTGTTTTTCCTAGCAGGGCAATTTTCAATCTGGGGCTGGGTGGGATGAGTTTTATCATGGCAACACGCGCACCAGAAACCAGCCCGCTAAGTCGATTGATTTTGTTGGTTACGATCATCTCCATCGGCATCCTCCTCACCCGCACACCGGTGGATGCCGACCTGTGGTGGCACCTGCGCGCCGGGCAGGTGATGTGGGAGAGCGGCAGCATCCTGCTGGAAGATGTGTTCAGTTACACCCTGGCGGGCGCGCCCTGGGTGAACGCCTTTTGGATTTCGGAAGTATTGCTCTTTTTGTTATACGAAACAGGCGGCTATTTTGCGCTGACCCTGTTCGTGGCTGCCAGCGGCGCGGCCACGTTTTTGGTTGTCTCGCGCCGCATCAAAGCAAACCCGTTCATCGGCGCGTTCGTCCTTATCCTGGCGGCCATCACCGCCGCGCCCATCTGGGGCCCGCGCCCGCAGTTGTTCTCGTTCTTTCTCGTGGCCTGGCTGGATTTCTGGCTTGCTGATCCCAAGCGCCCGCGCTGGGCGTTGATTCCACTCTTTGTGCTGTGGGCCAACCTGCACGGCGGCTGGATTTGGGGATTCCTGCTGATTGCTGCGCACCTGGCCGGGCTGGGCGTGCACGCGCTCTTTCAGCCAGCCGAACGCCCCCACACCCTGCCCGAACTGCGCCGCCTGCTGGGTTGGGCAACCCTGGGCGCGCTGGCGGTTGGTCTCAACCCCAATGGGCTGAGCCTTTGGGCGCTGCCATTTCAGCAGGTAAACGTTTCGATGCAAATCCAGGAATGGCTCTCGCCCGATTTTCACCGCCTGGATTTTCACCCCCTGCTGTGGATGCTCTTCTTGCTCGTGCTGGCGGCCCCTTTTGCGTCAAAACCGCTCGATTGGGGTCAGATGTTCAAAGCGTTGGGTTTTGCCTACCTGACCTTTGTCGCCCAGCGCAACATTGCCCTGTTCGCCATTACGTCCGCCCCGCTGCTGGCGGCATGGGCACAGGCCGCGCTCGAACCGCTGCTCAGGCGCGCCAGCCAGCCCAGCCGCAACCTGCCGGCCCGCATCCGGCGCGTCATCAACGCTGGTTTGGTGATTGTGCTGGGGCTGGCCGCTCTGCTCAACGCCTGGCAGGTTTCGCGCCCTGAACGGGTGGACGAAAACTATCCAGTCGCCGCCGTCCAGTGGCTGCGCGCCAACCAACCGCCGGGGCGGCTGTTCAACACCTACAACTGGGGCGGCTACCTGATTTGGGCGCTGCCAGAATACCCGGTCTTCATTGACGGTCGCGCCGATCTGTACGGCAACGATCTGCTCCAGCAGTGGCATGATGTGGTCAACAACCGCCCCAACGCGCTGCAAATATTGGATGAGTGGCAGGTGCAGACCGTCTTCCTTGAGCCAGGCTGGCCAGTGGTTGAGATGCTCAAAAATCAGGGCTGGTTTGTTGCCTATCAAGACAACCTGGCAATCATCCTGACCCGTTAAAAATTGAGACCCTATCCCTGTCTGTGTGCAGGCATCCTGACAGTCATCCTCGTGAAAAACTGGATATCGATACACAATGAAACCGCCCAGCCCAAATCGTAATCTTCTCACTGGCCTGATTGCCATATTCTGGCTGCTCGTCGTGACCGTTGCCTACATGGTCACCCACAAGCCCTTTACGCCAGAAGAACTGCTGGGGCTGCTCACCCTGGCCTGGCGCATGGCGCTGCCCACAGCATTGATGATTTTAGCCGGGGGGCTGGGGATGCTGGCCCGCCCCCAGGCGCTGGCGCTGCCCCCAATCGCTACTGCTGCCCTGGCGGCCAGCTTGGGACTGGGCGCAATTTCGCTCTACACCCTGGCCTGGGGCACGCTAATTGGGGTAAATGCCAGCCTGTTCCTCCTGCCGCTGCTAACGGTCATCCTGCTGCGCAGGCACATCGCTGCCTGGCTTGCGCTGTGGAAAAACGCAACGCGTGAACGTCTGCCAGGACTGATACGCATCCTGCCGGTCAGCATCACCATCCTGGCAGTTTGCCAGCTGATTTTTTCCCTCGCGCCGCCGCTCAACTTCGATGCGCTCACCTATCATTACGCCATCCCGCAAGCCTACATTGCCCAGGGCAATATCCACTATATCCCCAGCCTGATGTTCTGGGGCATGCCGCAACTGACCGAAATGCTCTTCACCCTGCTGATGCTGGCCGGGGGCGTACAGGCGGCTGCCGTGCTGGGCTGGCTGATCGGCTTGCTGGCCCTGGCCGGGGTGTGGGATCTCTCCCGTGCGCACTTTGGCGCCCCGTCCGCCTGGCTGGCCGCGGCAGGTTTGCTGGCTGGCGAAACGCTCATCCGCTCTTTGGGCAGCGGCTACGTGGAGTGGGTGACGATTCTGTACGGGTGGGGGATGCTGGCGGCGCTCACGGCATGGACGGAGAAGAAACAGCCCGCGGCGCTCATTACCGCCGGGGCATGCGCCGGGCTGGCACTTTCCAGCAAGTACACCGCCGGAGTAGGGCTGATTGGCGGGGCAGTCGCGGTGGCCTTGTTTTCGGGCAGCTGGCGCGGATTGCTGCGCAACGGCTTGCTGTTCGGCGGGGCGGCATTGCTGGTTTTCGCCCCCTGGCTGCTCAAAAATCTGCTGGCCACCGGCAGCCCGGTTTATCCGCTCATCGTCCCCACAGCCGATTTCGACAGTACGCGCATGGCGTTCTACAACTTTGCGCCGCGCACGCAGGATTGGTCACGCCTGGTGCTGCTGCCCTGGCTGGCGACTGTACTTGGCGTGGAAAAGAAAGTGGGCTACTCGGCATCTATTGGGCCGATTCTGCTCGGCTTCAGCCCGTTTGCGTGGCTGGCGTGGCGTCAGGCGGCACAACCCACCCAACGCCGGATAATTGCTCTGGCAACGCTCATCTTGTTCAGCGGCTTTCTGGTTTGGGCGGTGGGCAGTCAGGTGCGCGGGTTACTGATTCAGACGCGCCTGTATATGGTCATTTTCCCGGCCTGGGCGGTGCTGGCCGCGGCCGGGTTTGCTGCCATTGGCACAATTGCATCGTCACAAGTGCGTTTTGGCAATGTAGCCACCGCGCTGGCCGCCCTGGCGCTCATTTTTGCCGCTTATGGGACACTCAACCGCACCATCAACGCCGATGCGGCCGGGGCCGCCCTGGGCTTGCGCGACCAATCATCCTACCTGGAGCGCAATCTGGGTGTGTATGCTTACGCCATAGAAACCATGCGCGCCCTGCCCCCAGACGCGCGCGTGCTAATGCTGTGGGAAACGCGCGGCTATTACTGCGAACCGCGCTGTGACTCGGATGAAATCATTGACCGCTGGTTTCACGACTGGCGCACGACAGGCAATATTGAGTCCGTGCTGGCGGACTGGCGCGCGCAAGGTTATACGCATCTGCTGCTGCGCACCGATGGGATGCAATTCGTGCGTACCGAGGATAAAGACGCCCCCTTCACCCCCGCCGATTGGGCCGCGCTCGATGCGCTGGTAAGCCAACTGACAATCGAGCAGCAAATCGACGGCGCATATACGCTGTACCGACTGAGCCCCTAGGGACGCGAGTCTCTCTGGAAACGGGGGGTGGATAAATCAAGGGTTATGAAAAACCCTGCATGGAGCATATAGGTATCAACAGTAGGACAAACGCTAGCGTTTGTCCTACACAAAATAAGCGCGCCTCAACCTAAATCAGCGCATCCACCATCAGCGCCAGGAAAATGAACGCCAGATACATGCTGGAGTAACGATACATCTGCCAGGCCACCTTGTTGCCCTCGATGCGGTACACCCGCCAGGCAGCGTAAATCAGCCCAGCGCCAAACAGCAGCGCCGAAACCAGATACACCGCGCCGGTCAATCCCAAAACAGGCATGACAAGCGTCAGCGCCACCAGCCCAATGGTATAAATGAAAATCTGCCAGCGCGTTTCCTTCTCGCCGCGCACCACGGGCAGCATGGGCACGCCCGCGCGGGCGTAATCTTTGGCGCGCACAATCGCCAGGGCCCAAAAGTGCGGGGGCGTCCAGAAGAAAATGATGGCAAACAGCAGGTAGGCCGTCAGGTCCAGCCGCCCGGTGGCAGCCGCCCAACCCACCATAGGCGGGATGGCCCCCGCCCCGCCGCCGATAACAATGTTCTGCACGGTGGCCTTTTTGAGCAGGATGCTATACAGGATGACGTAGTAAATAATGCCAGCCAGCGAAAGCAGCGCAGCCAGCATATTCACAAAGCCGACAAAAATGTAAAAACTGATTATCGAGGCGCCCAGCCCAAAAGCCAACCCTTCGGCAGGGGTCATGCGCCCGGCAGCCATGGGGCGTTTGGCGGTACGCTGCATGCGCTTATCCAGGTCGCGGTCAATGTACTGATTGAGCGCGCCAGAACCGCCCGCTGCCAGCGCCCCGCCCAGCAGCGTCCAGAAAGCCAGGTCGAAGGCAGGCCAACCCTTGCCGCCCGCCACCATGCCCGCAAAGGTGGTGACAAGCAGCAAAGCAACAATGATCGGTTTGGTGAGGGCCAGAAAATCGCGGCTGCGCTGACGCCAATCCAGCGGCGGGAACGAGACCAACCCGTCACCGGCGTACAGACCAGCGGCAATCACCAACCCGACTGCGCCCACCCACACAGCCACGGCCGTCAGATCGTGCATGAAGACCAGGTAAGCCGGGAATCCGCGCTGTACCTGCATTGCGCCAATGAAGGCCTGCGCAAAGTACAGAATGACGGTCACGGTCGTCCAGGGCAGCAAGACGCGGTTATCGCGCAGGCGCGTCCAGGCTTGCTGAAAGAGCGCCAGCATCACCACGCTGGCCGACGCCACCGCAAAACGATGCACCAGATTGACCCAGCCTTCTACACCCTGAGGGGTGCACAGCGGCCAGGCAGCGCAGGCAAACGGCGCGCCGCTAAGGGCAGCCGCCCGCCCCGTAACGGTGAGCAGGAAGAGGGTGATCAGCGCCAGCAAAGCAAGGCGGGCAAAGCGCGGGGTGAGAGAAAATCCTTTCATGTGCGTTCCTCCGGGGTCATCTTTTCCCGATTTTTCAAAAAAAACGGATAGCCAAAAAACAAAATCGAAGCGAAGGTGAACCATTGCAGAGCATAGCCCATGTGCGGGCCTTCGGTAATTTCAACGGTAGGTTGATAGGGTACAGGCGGGGTTTCGTCGGCGGGGTCCACATCCAGTTGAATGTAGGCCGGGAGCAACGGATAGCCTGCCTGCAATTGGATACGCGGGATGTCCACCAGCGCCCAAAAGTCGAGCCGGGGCTGCCCGGGCGCAGGCGTGGGGTTGAGGGCGCGCCCAAAGTCATCCACCGCGCGGCCTGCGCGCAGCATGCCGCGCACCGTCACCTGGCCTGGCTGGTCATATTTGCGCCAGGCGGCAGGCGCATCGTTGCCCTCGGCAGGAATCCAACCGCGGTCAACCAGGATGGCCGCGCCGTCTTCCAGGATGAGCGGGGTGAGCAAATGGTAGCCCAACTGCCCGCGAAAATACTGGTTGCGGATGGACACCTGGGCGGCATGGTCATAACGGCCCGAGGCTATCACCGCCCGATATTCCTGCGCGGCTAAATCTTCGGCGGGCGCGCTGCTCAGGGTGAGCGGCGGCAGGGAGGTCATTTGCAGGTAGTGAGCATTGAAAGTGCGGCGCTGCTCCAGGCGGTCAAGTTGCCAGATTCCCAGGCGAACACAAATTGCCGTTCCGAGCAAAACCAACAGGGTGGTGAACACCCAACGGCGGCTGAACATGTTCAAAAAAACATTCATGCAGGTTGTGCTTTACGGGAAGAAGAAGCGGCAAAGATGCCGTAAAGACCAATCAGCAGCCCCAACGGCACGCCAGCCGACAAAATGCCGATGATGCGGGTGCCCCAGGTAAGCGGGTCGCGCACGCTCAGCCCCAGGTATTGGTCGCTGCGAAAAGAGCAGGCAAAGGCAAAATCCTGCACCTCAGAAAAGGACAGGCTGGCGGTTGCGCCCGCCGGAATGAAGAGCGCCCCCAGTTGATGGTCGGCGTCATCCAGGTTGCGCACTTCGAGCGTGTCGCCTACCACGAATTCCAGGTCAGATGGAATGGAAGGCGGGGTTTGCCCGGCCGCAACCATTTGGGCTGTGCCGTATGGGATAGTGAGGACGATCGTTTCGGGGGCACGGTCTTGCCCGCGGCGTAGAAAGAGAAACGTGAGTTCACTCATCACCGCCGCCAGAACAATGCCGACCAGCATAGAAACTGCCATTCTGAAAACGATTGATTTCATAACCGACCTATCACAAACTGAGAAAACCCACCTGTTTTCTCACACACTTTTCATTTTGATGTGGGCTTCGGCTGTGAGGCGGGCTTGGCCCGCCTCACAGCGCCATGTACCAGTAAAAAAGAACAGCGTTACGACCCCAACCCAACCAGATACAATGCGGGGTAGAAGAAAATCCAGACGACATCTACAAAGTGCCAGTACACTGCGGCGGCTTCCACTGCAAAGTGCTTTTCGGGAGAGTAAAGGCCGCGCATGGCATTACGCAGAATGACGCCCAGGAAGATGAGCCCGGTGAGGACGTGAAAAGCGTGCATGCCGGTCATCATGTAGAAGACTGCGCCTTCAACGCCCGAGGAGGGCGTGATGCCCTCATGAGCGGCAAGCGGCCATTCCACAAAGACCACCCCTACCAAAAACAGCGTACCGAGGATGAGGGTAATGAGCGTGCCCTGGATAAGACCCTTGCGGTCGCCTTGTTCGATGGAAACTTCGGCGCGATTCATGAAGAAAGACGAGATCAGCAATACAGCCGTCACCAACAACCCTAAAAACTGATTGAGGTGAATGTGCTCGCTGCCCAGCAGCCCAAATCGTGTCACCATCAAACCAGCAAACACAAACAGGTCAGACACCAGAAACAGCCACAACCCCAGGCGATTGGTATTGGTTTTGTAGGCGTAACTATGCCGATCGAGCGCCTCATCGTTGATGTTCAGCTTGCCGATATGCATGTAGTAGTTGAGCACCAGCCCGGCCTTGAGCACGGCAATCACAGCCAGCAGGAAGACCGAGGGCAGTTCGGTGGCGACAAAGAACTCGATAACGGTCAGCACCGTCAGACCGATAAAGACATTCACACCCAGGCGTTTGGCGTCGGCGTGACCGTGCGCCATGACATCAGTATGTTGCGTCATGAATTAATCTCCCGACTCGACAAATTTGACGTATTGTGAGCCCTTCAAACCGTAATCGTACGGTTCACCCACCACTTCAAAATCTTTTTCGTAGTTGTGGGCAGGCATGGGTGAAGGCACTTGCCATTCTGGCGAGCGCGAATTCCACACGTTGCCGGTGGCAATTTCACCGTTCTTCAGGCTGATGAATACGTTGTAGATGAACACCAGCACCGATAACCCAATGAGGTAGGCAGAAATGGTGGTGAGCAGTTGCAGGAAGTCAATGCCCAGGGCCGGGTCATAGTCTGCAATGCGGCGGCGCATGCCATTCATGCCGACGTACATCATCAAGAAAGTTTTGACGAGGAAAGACGGCGTCAGCAGCCAGAACTGCACCTTACCGAGCGTCTCATTCAGGCGGCGGCCAGTAGCCTTGGGGAACCAGTAGAACAGTGCGGCAAAGAAGGGGAAGATGTAGCCGCCAAACATCGTGTCGTGGAAGTGCCCGACGATGAAATAGGTATCGTGCAGGTGCAGGTCAGTCGAGACGGTGGCGTTCGGCGGGCCAGAGAGACCGCCCATCAAAAAGACCACCAGACCACCCAAAACGAACAGCATGGGCGTGGGCAATTCAATTTTGCCGCCCCAAATGGTAGCCACCCACGAGAAGAATTTGACACCGGTCGGCACGGCTACCAAAAGCGTGCTATACATGAACGGTACGCGCAGGTATTCGTTCATGCCAGAAGTGAACATGTGATGCGCCCACACGACAAAACCCACCAGCGCAATGCCCAGCGAAGACATGGCCACCCAGCGATAGCCAAAAAGCGGCTTGCGCACAAAGACCGGCAACAGTTCCGAGATGATACCCAGACCAGGCAGAATGAACACATACACCGCCGGGTGCGAGTAGAACCAGAACAGGTGCTGGAACAGGATGGGGTTGCCGCCCTTGGCCGGGTCAAAGAAGCCCATGCCAAACAAGCGCTGAAACATGACCAGCTGGAACGACAAACCAATCAACTGCGTGGCCGTGAGCGCGATGATGGACGTGGCCAGCGACGCCCACACGAAAATCGGCATGCGGAAGGCCGTCATCCCTTTGGCGCGCATGCGGATTGCCGAGGCAATCACGTTGGCCGCGCCAAGGATGGAAGACCAACCGGCCACCCACACCCCCAGGAAGAACATCTGCATGCCTACCGGGGCGCGCGCCGAAAGCGGCGGGTACCCCGTCCAACCGGTATCGAAACCGCCCAGAGCCAGCGAAGAAAGCAGCCACACCGCAGCCGGAACGGCCACCCAAAAGGCAAAAGCGTTCAGGCGCGGGAAGGCCATATCGTGCGCGCCAATCATCATGGGCACCAGGTAGTTCATCATCGCGCCAATGCCAATCAGGATGGAAACAATCATCACAATGCCGTGCAGCGACATGAGCGTGTTGTATTCCTGCAAGGTGAGCAACTCGCGCCCCGAATTGGCCAACTCGGTGCGGAAGATGAGCGCAAACAGACCGCCAAACAGCAACAGGATGAGCGCGGTAACCGCGTATTGAATGCCAATCACCTTGTGGTCAAGCGAGATGCCGAAATATTTGCGCCAGCCTTCGGGGTCGTGATGATGCTCTGGGGTTTCTTCGCCCATCGCCCATTTGAACCAGTCGGTCACCACGCCGCTGCCAGCCAGAAAGGTAAGCGTACCCACAAAACCGCCAAACACCCAGGCTGGCTCCGAAAAACCGAAGCGGCCAAACGGCTCTAGCCCCATGATGGCGCGGATGGCCGTCACAAAAAAGCCGCCTGCAAGCAAACCGATGATTTGCCAGGCCAGCCCTTTGAATAAAGCGGTCTTGAACAATTCATTGCCAATCAGACCATACAGCATGGTCAAGCCACCCACGACGATGGCCAAAATCCAGGATGAAACATCAAAGGGATTGTACTTTCCACTCACCAGCGCGGCCAACCCGGCAAACAATTGCGTGCCAATGGCGTAGCCAACCAGCAAAAAGACTACCCCGCGTAAACCTTTGCTCATAAAAAGCCTCCTCAAACCTTAGCGCAAGGTCTTAATGTACTCAACGATGTTCGCGATTTGTGCATCCGTGAAGGTGTATTGCGGCATCGCGTTAGGCTGGAACCCGGCGTGAATTTTTGCATTGGGGTTCTTGATGGATTCGGTAATGTAGGCTTCGTCGCCCAACACCGTCGTGCCATCGGCAAGCGGCACCTGAGAGCCAAACAGCCCTTTCCAGGTTGGGCCAATGCCAGCCGCGCCATCAATCGAGTGACAAGCGCCGCAGCCGTTCTGCGCGACCAGTTTCTTACCCAGTTCTACCGGGTCGGTGATGGCAGCTGCTTCGGCTTGCTTTTGGGCAATCCAGGCGTCGAATTCTTCCTGAGAGACAACAATGACCGGGCGCTCCATATACGCATGAGAGACGCCGCACAATTCAGCGCAGCGCACAACATAGCGGCCTTCGCGGTTGGGTGTAACGCGATACTCGGTCACACGCCCCGGCACCAGGTCTTGCTTAATGCGAAATTCGGGCACCCAGAAGGAATGCAATACATCGGGCGCTTCCATAGCCAGCACAACCTGTTTATTGACCGGTAGGTACAACTCATTAGAAACTACGCCAGAGTCGGGATATTCAAAGCGCCAGTCCCACTGAAAGCCAACCACCTTCACGCGCAGCGCCTGCGGGTCCACCCGGCGAATCTCGGCCAGGTTGCCGGCGCCAATGTACGCCACCCCAACCACGATAAAGAGCGGCACAATGGTCCAGGCAATTTCCAGGTTGGTGTTACCTTCGATGTGCTCACCATCTTCCGTATCGCCAGCGCGGCGGCGGAAAACCACCAGGCTATAAATCAGCGGCACGGTGATGAGCGCAAACAGGAAGGAAATGATACGGAACTGTAAATCAAACAGCCAGTCAATCGAGGCAGCCTGTACGCTTGCCTGTACGGGCAAGAGATTTTCCGCCCGCAGGAACAGGTCGGTCACCAAAGTGACCACCAGTACAAGCACCCCTGCTACAACAAAATGTTTTGCTTTTTGCATACACATGCTCCTCAATGTGGGTGTGCAGGTTATAAAACGCACAAAAATCCCGCCGAAGCGAGACATTAATGCAGGCTTAATTTACCAAAAATTATCTGTTTTGTCATGTCTTTTTGTGCATCGCAAGCAGGATTCACAAAACAAAAAACGGGTGATTTCTCTATCACCCGCTTGGCAATCTCCGCCGATTTTCAGCCTGCCCCCGTGCGTTCTCGGCGCGCTCTGCGTTTCTGCGGTAAGAAAAGGCCTGTCCCGAATTCAGGTAATCTATAACGCAAAGTCCATAAAACTTCGCGGCATTCGCATTATTCGATTCAAGTCAAGATCCAAACTCGATAACCTGAATTCGGAATAAGCTTTTTGAACCGTCCCGAAGGCTTTGCAAGGGTCGAAATCAGCCTTCGGGACGCTTATTCCGAACTGACGTTAGATAAGTTGCAATTGCGAGGCGCGCGCCACTGCTTCGGTGCGGTTATTCACTTCCAATTTTTCCAGAATGTGACGCACATGCGTTTTGACCGTGTTTTCCGAAATATACAGGGTCGCGGCAATCATGGATGTGGTCATCCCCTGCGCGAGGCAGCGCAATACGTCACGCTCGCGCTCGCTAAGCAAATTGCGCTTTTGCTCATCGTAGCCGCGTTGAACCACCTGCAAAACCCGCGTGGTCACTTCGGGAGAAAGCACCGCATGCCCGGCAGCCACCTGCTCGATGGTGCGGCGCAGCACATCGGGTTCGGCGCTTTTGAGCAGATACCCATTTGCGCCAGCCACAATTGCGCCAATCAGGTCATCATCTGCTTGCGAGATGGTCAGCATCAAGATAGGCAGGTTGGGATGCGACTTGCGAATCTCCTCCACCGCGCGGACGCCGCTCATGTTGGGCATGTTCACATCCATCAAGACAAAGTCGGGGGCCAGGGCCGCCACCTTCCGCACCGCATCTGCGCCATCTACGGCTTCGCCAGCTACCTCGAAGCCAGGCATATCCGCCAGCAGATTCATCAAACCACGACGAAAGAGGGTGTGATCATCTACGACTAAAATACGCAATGGTCTATTCATCGCACACGCTCCAGGGGCAGGCGCACACGCACGGTTGCACCGCTGCCTGGCTGGCTGATTATCTGAAAATCAGCGCCGAGCATTTCGGCGCGCTCGCGCATGCCGCGCAGCCCAAAACGGTCATTGGGCGCAACGCTTTCGGGTGAAAACCCGCGCCCGTCATCTATTACCTCTAAAATCAAAGCGTCATCCTGCACCCGTCCGGCAATGGATACGGCCCGGGCCTGGGCATGCTTGCGTACGTTGCTGAGCGCCTCTTGCACAATACGCACCAGCTGGGCCTGCGCCATGGGGGTCAGTCCGATATCCAAATCCAGGCGGGAGGTATCTACCCGCAAGCCGGTCGTTGCTTCAAAGTCCAGCGCCACCTGGCACAGCCAGGCGGTCAGGTCGCGGCCAGGGACGCGCCGCAGTTGCTCGATGGCCTGGCGGGCGTCTAGATAGGCATCGGTGAGCGTTTGCCCAGAAGTTCGCAGCGTTTCGGTCAGGCGCGAGAGGTCGCCCTGCGCCAGGTAAGTTTGCATTTGGGCGGCCTGCATTTTGAGAAATGCCAGCGTTTGGGCCAGCCCGTCATGAATTTCGCGCGCCAGACGGGCGCGTTCTTCAACCACCGCCTGAAACTCGGCCTGGGCAACCTGCGCGCTGTTCTGGATGAGCAGGGCCGTCTCGCCCGCCAGCGTTTGCACCAGCAGGCGCTGACGCTCGCCAAAGGCAATTGGGGACCTGCTGCCAAACATCATCATGCCCATAACATCCCCCTGGCCCCAAACCAGCGGCACAACCAGCAGGTTGCGCCACAGATCGCGCGTGTTGAATGAGATATTTTCCAGCATAAGCGGCGCACGCGATGCCACAACGCTCTGCCAGACGCCCTCCAGAAAAGCCTGGTCTGGTAATTCAGAAAGGGCGCGCCCGGCAGACTGGGCAGGGGTATCCACAATCGGGGCGGCGGGCTGGCCGGACGGCATGCCAGGGAGCCAGAGCAGGCTAAAGTCCACATCCAGCGCCCGGCGCAGCGTGGCGGCTATCTCGCTCAAAAAGTGCTGAAGGTTATCTCCACCCGGCTTAGCGGACTGAATCTGACGCAGCAGGGTCAGCGATTGTTCACGCCAGTCGGCGCTTTGCAGGGCGGCATCGGCCATGGTCACCATTTCACGCAAAAGCGCTTGTTGCGATTCGGTAAGTTGAACAGCCGCATTGAAATAAAAATTGAGCATGCCCACCTGGCGTCCATTGCGGGTCACGGCCAGGCAGCGCACGCTGGCGTGTTTAGCGGCTTCGCGCAGCAGACAGTTGCCCTCTGCGCCCAAAGACTGACAGGCCTTGCAGGCCTGGCGTGTAGATGGGTTGGAAAGCGTTTCGACCCATGTCTGCATGGAGTCGGCGGGCAAATTGCCAGAAACCAGCGCAGGCAAAGACTTGCCCCACGAGTCATAAGGGACAAAAGAGCAGCCTGCCGCGCCGCTCAGGGCGCTGCCAGAACGCATCAGAGATTGCAGGACCTCCTGGGCGTTTTGTGCGCCGAGCAGGGCGCAGCTCAGGTCAATGAGCAGGCGCGTTTCGCGTTCGTGCTGGCGGGCTGCATCGGAAGGCGCAGCGCGTGAGATAAGCAGCCGAATCCAGGACTCGATCGCCCAGGTCAGCAAGACCGCAGCCAGCACCACCAGGATAACCTGGGCCGTCCAATCAGTACGGCTGGACTGCGAAAGCGGCAGCAGATACGCCACCGCCACAGCCAGCAGGGCCGCAAAAGTCACCCAGCGCAAAACGCGGAAGTCTCGCTCCATGTCATTTCAACGCGGCTAACACCTCGGCGCTATGATCGGCCGGTTTGACATCCTCAAAGACTCTGACGATCTTGCCTTCGGGGTCAATCAAAAACGTGGTGCGCAAGACGCCCATGTATTGGCGCCCCATGAACTTCTTTTGCCCCCATACGCCATACGCTTCGCAAATGGCATGGTCTTCGTCGGCAATCAGGTTGAAAGGCAATTGAAACTTTTGCTTGAATTTGGCGTGGCTTTTGGGAGAATCGGGGCTGACGCCTAAAATGACCACACCGGTCTTTTCGTAGTCCGAGTAATCATCGCGGAAGTTGCAGGCTTCGGTAGTGCAACCGGGCGTATCGTCTTTGGGGTAGAAGTACAACACCACATACTTGCCGCGAAACTCGGCAAGTGAACGCAACGCACCCGTTTCGTCTGGGGCAGAAAAATCGGGGGCAGGTAATCCGGCGGCAATAGGCATGGCTTTTTCCTCCTGGTTGGTTTTTGCAATTATAAACAAACGCGTGCGGCCGCCTGGCCGCCCCTCTGCAAGGTCTAATGCAATTCTTATAACAAACGCAACTGCCACAAAACGGGTTCGATTTTTTCTACCATAATCGGTTTGGTAATGACCGCTTTAGCCCCCAGTGCCAACGCGCGGGCGTGCGTCTCTGGCTGGTCGTCTGATGTGACCACAACCACCGGCACATGCGCCAGACGCGGGTCGCGGCTGATGTACATGAGAATATCGAAGCCGCTCACGCCAGGCATGTTGATATCCACAAAGACGGCATCTGGCACGCTTGCGCCTAAAATAGCCATGCCTGCGCTTGCCCCGTAAGCCGGGCGGGCATCGAACCCAAACGATTTGAGAATAGCCGCCAGGGCATCCGCCATCTGGCGGGAGTCATCTATGACCAGCAGTTTCTTCATCCGTTTACCTCTGCCACCTGCACACCCATCGCGCTGACATCGTAGCCCGGCAAACGCATGACCGCGCGTTTGAAGTCTTCCTGCCGCAATACATCGAAGAGCGGGGCAAGCAAGTCGCTTTCGGCATGTTCGCGCGGGATGACCAGGTCGTAGCGCTCGTGGAAGAGGGGGATGAAATCCAGCCCCAGGGCCAGCGCGGCCGCCGGAATGCCCAACCCGCAATCGGCGCGCCCCGAAGCCACCGCCGCCGCCACCCCCAGGTGGGTGTACTCTTCGTTGTCGTATCCCAGCACCGATTCGGGCGCAATGCCCAGTTTGGACAGTTCGTAATCCAGCAGCACGCGCGTCCCGGCGCCGCGCTGCCGATTGACAAAAGTGACATCCGGGCGCTGGAGGTCGGCCAGGGTGCGCACGCCTTTGGGGTTGCCGGGGCGTACAATCAGCCCTTGCTCGCGCCGCACCAGCGTAACCAGCCGCACCGGCACACCCGGCAGGTATTGCTTAATGTAACTGAGGTTATATTCGCCGGTGACCGGGTCTAGCAGGTGACTGCCCGCCAGGTGCGCTTCGCCGCGCCGCAGCGCCACCAGCCCGCCCTGCGAACCGACATTAGATGAAGCCAGGCGGCGGTCGTGCGCTTCGAGAAATTGTGAAAGCAAGTCGAGAATGACATCGTGCGAACCGATGCAAAAAATGGTACGCTCAATTTCGCTGGCGCTGCGATACAGGCGCACCGTCACCGGGTCGCCTGCCTCCACGCCTTGCACGCCGCGCGGCAAGACTACCAGACCATCGGCGCGCACCAGCGAGGTGATCACCCCGGCGCCACGCGCAATTGGCGCAGCCAGGGTGCGCGCGCCCACTTTGCCCACCACCACGCGCATAAAATCGTCATCCCCGGCCGGGGAAGTGGTTTTACGCGTGATGTGGGCCGGGATGGTCGGCAGTTCGAGCGGGCGGCGTCCCTGCCAGCGGGCCATCAGCGGCTCGACAAAAATTTCCACCGTTAGCGCCGCCGAAACGGGGTAGCCCGGCACGCCAACAATGGGAACAAGCGCCGCCGGTTGCGCTTCGGCGGGGGCTGCCTGCCACTTTCGTTTATCCAGCATGCCCAAGATGACCGGATGCCCCGGGCGCACCGCAACCCCATGTACAAGCAGCGCGCCCAATTTTTCCACCACCCGCGCCGAAAAATCCTCAGCCCCGGCAGAAGACCCGGCATTGAGCAGCACCAGGTCGTGGGTTTGGGCTGCTTCGGCTACGCGCGCGCAAATGGCGTCGAAATCGTCAATGGTGATTGGGTAGCGGGTTGGCTCGCCGCCCATGTCCTTTATTTGGGCTGCCAGCACCAGGCTGTTGTACTCCAGAATATCGCCCGGTTTCAGTTCTGCGCCAATCGGCACCAATTCGGTGCCGGTGGGCAAAATGGCCACCCTGGGGCGGCGCGCCACGCTAACGGCGGCGTGCCCCGAGGCGGCAATTGCGCCCAGGTCGGCTGGGCGCAGGCTGTGCCCGGCAGGCAGCACCAGTTGGGTAGCAACGATGTCTTCACCCAGCGGGCGCACATGGCTCCAGGGCGGCACAGCCGCGCGAATGCGGATGGCCGCCGGACGGCGGGGGGTCGTGGCAATGCGCCCGGATTCATCCAGTGGTTCGACATTTTCGATGGGGATGACCGCATCGAAACCTTCGGGCAGGGGGTCGCCTGTGTCCAGATATTTGAAGGCGGTCAGGGTCAGCGGCGCAGTGGGCATTGCGCCGCGCGTCTTGCTGGCCTGCACGGCAAAACCATCCATGGCGCTGGCGTGGTAGTGCGGCGACGAGATGCGCGCCCAGACCGGTTCGGCTAACACGCGCCCCAGGAGGTTTTCGTGCAGCGGCAGGGTCTCCGCGCCCAGCACGCGCCACAGGTCGGCAGCGCGCAGGGCGTCTTCCAATCGCTTTTGGGCTTCGGGGAGGGGAATATCGTGAAGGTAAACGCTCATAAGTTCATTATAGTCCAGACGTGCGCACGCTCAAATCAAAAAAACGTCCACCAGCGCCCCGGCGCTCAGGCCGGTGGCGTCGGCAGGAATCATCAGCAATCCATCAGCAACCGCCAGGCTGAAGATGAGGTTGGATTTGCCAAAGACAGGCTCAGCCAGCCAGTCTGCGCCCTCGGCAACCAGGCGCACCGGCCACCAATCCTCGCGCCCGGCCTGCGAGGCCAGGTTCACCGTCAGCCTGGCCCGCACCGAAGCGCGCGGCGCGCCCGATGGCAGCCCCAGCAGGCGTTCGATAACCGGCGCAACGAACAGATAGCCATTCACCAGCGCACTGACCGGATTGCCAGGCAGTCCAATGACCGCTTTGCCCGCGCACACGCCCAAAATGGTGGGTTTGCCGGGGCGGGTGTTGATGCCGTGCACCAGCACGCCAGGCGCGCCCAACTGATCTATGACTGCGGCGGTCATGTCGCGCGTGCTGGCCGAAGACCCGGCCGTAAGCACCACCATATCGCAATCGGACAGAGCATGTTGGGCGGCCGCCAGCAAGGCCTCGAAGCGGTCGGGGATGATGCCGTAATGCACCGGCTGCCCCCCGCTCTGCTCGACCAGCGCCGCCAGGGTGTGCGAATTGATGTCGCGCACCTGTCCGGGCTGCGGGCGCTGTTCGGCGGGGATGATTTCATCGCCGGTGGAGATGAGCGCAACGCGCGCCTTTTTTGCTACGCGCAATTCTGTGATTCCCAGCGCCATCAGGCCGCCGATTTCGGCCGGGCGCAGGCGGCGACCCGCAGGCAGCACCGCCTGCCCCTGGGCTACATCCTCGCCGATGCGCAGAATGTTCTCGCCGTCGGCGACGGCGCGCTGGATTTCGATTTCGCGCTCTCCGGCGGGCTGGGTGTATTCGAGCATGACGACCGCATCGGCGCCGGGGGGCAGCATGCCGCCGGTGTGGATGAGGGCCGCCTGGCCGGGTTGCAGCTGGAAGGCGGGGGCGGCGCCCATGGGCACTTCGCCGATCAGTTGCAGGTAGGCAGGCAGGGAGTCAGATGCGCCGAAGGTGTCGCGGGCGCGTACGGCGTAGCCATCTACGGTGGCGCGCGGAAACTCTGGCAGGGGGTGCGGGGCAACGACAGGGGCGGCGGTGACGCGCCCCAGGGCGTGGGCAACGCGCACGGTTTCGGAATCCGGCTGCGGGTGGCCAAGAGTCTCCAGCAGCAGGCGGCGGGCGTCATCGGGTGGGAGGAGAGTCAGGAATTCGGGCATAGGCACGGGAGGGGAAAATCAAGAAATGGTTGAGAAAATCAGGACAGCCAGAAGGATAGGATGAGCAGGTAGATGGTTACGCCAAAAATGGCGGCGGCGTTGGTTGTGAGGGCCGGCCAGACCGGTTTTGCGCCATCGCTGATGCGAAGGAGCATGAACACCTGATAGACCGCCAGCGGAAAGGTGAGCAAGGCGGGCCAGATGCGCGCCAGCGATAGCCCCCAAAAAGTGGATAGGATGAATCCCAGGTAGGCGGCAGCCAGCAGCAGGTTGTGTACCGGTATGGCATGCTGCCAGGTGAGCCGGATGAGCATGGTGCGGCGGCCGCGTTTGAGGTCGGCGGCGTAGTCGGGAAAGTCGAAGGCGAGCAGGCCAGCCAGGGCCAGGGCAAAAAGCGGCAGCGTGATGAGCGGAATGAGGCGGTGAAAGTCGGCGGCTTGCAGGCTGAAGGCCAGGGATGGCGCGATAACGCCCATGAACAGGGCCAGGCTAAATTCGCCAAAGCCGCGATCTGTGAGGCGCAAGGGGGGGACGCCCAGGGCTACGCTGATGAGCAGGGCCAGCAGCAAAAACAGGGCGGCAACGGGGTTGAGCAGCGCGCCAAACAGCATGAGCGAGGCAATCAGGGCGGCCAGCCCAAGCAGCAGCAGGCTGGCTGCCCAGAGGGTGCGCTGAAATTCTGCCCGGCGGGCGGGGGTTTCTTCTGGAAAATAGGGTTCGGGAGGAAAGCGGTAGAAGGTTTCGAGCAGGCGCGCGGCGGCCAGGAGCAGCATGAGCAAGGCGGCTCCGCCCAGGGCTGGCAGGGGGGCCAGGGTTTGGCCCAGGTAGCGTGCCAGGCTAAGGCCGAGCACATAAGCCAGGGCGGTGAGGAAAATTTGCAGTGGACGGCTGATTTGAAGGATTTTTACGGCGAAATTCATGGGTAAATTTTACCCGGGTTGATGATGCGCATTGAACGGGTTAGAGGGGTTGTTCCAGCAGGCGGCGCAGGTCGCGCAGGTGAATCTGGTTGTGGCGGTAGACCATTTTTATCATCTCGGCAAGGGTGGTTTGCCCTAAGAAGGGATGCCGCCCGGTTTTTTGCAGGTCTTGGGGGGCAAGGCCGGCCACCCAGTTGGCCAGCTCGGCGCGGATGTGTTGAAATTGGGCGAGCAGGTCGGACGGGGTGAGATGGCTGGTTTTTTGCTGCTGGCTGGCGTTGAAGCGGTCAATGTCGAAATCTTCGCTGGCGCCTGGCCCGCCCGCCTGAATGGATTGAAAGAGTTGGAGAAAGGCGCGTTCGGCGGTGACGAAGTGCGCCAGCACGGCGCGCACGCTCCAGGCGTCGCCTTCGGTGTAAATGATGGTGTCCCATTGTTGCGGGGTAAGGGATTGGAAAAATTGGACGGCTTTTTCGCCTTCGGCGCGCAGGCGGTCGGACAAAAAGGCAGGGGTGTCCGGCATGGCAGAGGTCTCCTTTTAGAGTAAACTGTAGCCGCCATCTATGGTGATGGTCTGGCCGGTGAGGGCGGGGGTGTCGAGCAAGAAGTTGAGCGCAGCGGCAATTTCATCGGTCTGAGTGGTGCGGCCCAGGGGCGTTTTTTCGACCAGGCGCTGCCACTGGGCGGGGGGCATGTCGTCTGGCGGCAGGACCAGCCCCGGCGCAATGGCGTTGACGCGAATATCGGGCGCGAGCGCGCGCGCCAGGATGCGGGTGAGCGATTCCAGGGCGGCTTTGCTGACGGTGTAAGCGGGGTAGCTGCTCCAGGCTTTTTGCGCGCCCACGTCGGTGATGTTGACGATCAGTCCGCCGCTGGTCATGCGTTGGGCGGCGCGCTGCGCCATAAGAAACGGGGCGCGCAGGTTGAGGTTGAGGGCGGCGTCCCAGTCCTGCAAAGAAAGACGGCGAACGTCGGCCCGGGACATGACAGCAGCTGAATTGACCAGCAGGCCCAGCCGGTGCGGCAGGGCATCTACGACCGAAAATAAAATATCCACCTGCGCCGGGTCGGTCAGGTCGGCGCGGACGGGGTAAGCGGTGCTGCCGAGGGCTTCGATTTCAGCAGCGGTTTGGGCGGCGAGGGCATTGGCGCGGTGATAGTGGAGCAAAATGGCATAGCCGCGCCGGGCGAGCGCAAGGGACAGCGCTTTGCCCAAGCGGTGGGCCGCGCCGGTGACGATGGCCAGGGCAGGGACAGAGGGGGTGGGTTCGGGCATGTCTGTTATACGCTCATTGGTTGAAGCGAGAATGTGTTTATCATATCATGAAGCCAGTTGAAGGAAACAGAAGACCCGCCAGAGCGAATGTCGCTTTTGGCGGGTCTTTGTGTGTGCGCTGGAGAGGACTTGAACCTCCACGCCTTGCGGCACATGGCCCTCAACCATGCCTGTCTGCCAATTCCAGCACCAGCGCGGGCAAGGTCGTATTATAATCGCCTTCACGTGCTTGTCAACCTTTGCCCCGTATATCACAAATAATGCACAAACATCCACTGGAGGAGCAAAATGACCCGAATTGTAGTTGATGCCATGGGCAGCGATGATTACCCCACGCCAGATGTAGTGGGCGCGGTGCAGGCTGCGCGCGAATATGGCGTGGAGATTATTCTGGTTGGCGATGAAGCCAAAATACGGCCGGTGCTGGAGGCCCAAAACCCCGGCAGTTTGCCCATCCGCGTTGTGCACGCGCCTGAGATGCTGACCATGGAAGACAAAGGCATGGCGCTGGTGCTTAAGGCGCGCCGCCCGAATGCAAAAAATTCGATGGCGGTGGGGATTGACCTGGTGAAAAACGGCGAAGCAGACGCTTTTGTGACCGCCGGAAATACAGGCGCAGCCTGGACGACGGCTTACTTTCGGTTGGGCACGATTGAAGGAGTAGATTTACCCGCCCTGGCAGGGCCGTTCCCTACGGCGACGGGCACCTGTATTGTGCTGGATATTGGCGCGAACCCGGATGTCAAACCGGATAACCTGCGTCAGTTTGCGATTATGGGCAGCATTTACGCCGAAAAAGTACGCGGCGTGAAAAACCCAAAGGTGGGGCTGATCTCAAATGGCGAGGAAGAGGGCAAAGGCAATGCGCTTGTGCGCGATGCCGTGAAACTGCTCAAGACGGCCAACATCAATTTTTATGGCAATGTGGAAGGCAAAGAGGTGATTGGCGGCGTGGTAGATGTGGCCGTTACAGACGGGTTTACCGGCAATGTGATGCTGAAGACCGCCGAAGCGGTGGCCAAACTGCTGGTAGAAAAAATCAAGGAAGCCATCAAAAACGGCGGGCCGCTGGCCTTGCTGGGCGGCGCGCTGGTGAAACCGGCGTTGGGAAAAATCAAAAAACTGCTCGACCCCGCCGAAGAAGGCGCTGCCCCGCTGCTGGGCGTGAATGGGCTGGTGTTCATTGGGCATGGGCGCTCGGATGATTACGCTATAAAGAACGCTATTCGGGTGGCGAAAAATGCGGTTGAAACCAGGGTGCTGGACTCAATCAAAGAGGGCATTCGGCAGCAATTACAGCAATCGGACGCAGGGTCGTAAATTGCACCGCCAGCCGAAGGACAAAACTCAAAAAAGGAACAGATTATGAGAGGTTCTCGCGTTGTAATTACCGGCATGGGCGTGATTAGCGTGCTGGGGGCCGGGCTGCAAACCTACTGGCAAAATTTGCTGGCGGGGAAATCGGGCATTAGCCGCATTACGCAGTTCGACGCTTCGATGATGCCATGCCAGATTGCCGGGGAAATTAACTACTTTCAGCCAGAGGATTACATGGATCGCAAAGAGGCGCGGCGCGTGCCGCGCTCGGCGCAGATGGGCTTTGCGGCCGCCAAACTGGCCGCGCAAGATGCGGGCCTGGGTGAGACTGTCCCTCACCCGGAGCGGAGCGGCGTCTCGTTTGGGACGGCCATTGGCGGGCTGGACCGTTCGGCAGAGGGGATTCACATCATCCGCACGCTGGGGTATAACCGTCTCAATCCGTTCGTGGTGCCCACGTCTCTGCCCAACACCAGCGCCTACCTTATCTCGCAGGGGCTGCAGTGCCTGGGTCCCACCAACACCATCGGCACGGCCTGCGCCACAGGCACGCAAGCAGTGGGCGAAGGGTTCGAGATGATTCGGCGCGGCGCAGCCGATCTGGTGGTAGCAGGCGGCACCGAAGGGTTGATTCAGGATTTTGCGATTGGCGGCTTTTGCGCCATGCGCGCCCTGCCCACCAGTTATAACGATGCGCCCGAAAAGGCCTCGCGCCCATTCGACAAAAACCGCGAAGGCTTTGTGTACTCGGAGGGCGCGGCGGCGCTCATTCTGGAATCGCTGGAACATGCCCAGGCGCGCGGCGCGCGCATTTACGCCGAAGTGGCAGGGCAGGCCTCGTCATCCGATGGATTGCACATGGCCGCCCCCGACCCCGACGCCAACGGACCCGCCCGGGCGATGCGCTGGGCTCTGGCCGACGCCGGGCTGACCCCTGAAGCAATTGACTACATCAACGCGCACGGCACTTCGACCCCCCTGAACGACCTGACCGAAACACGGGCCATCAAAAAGGTGTTTGGCGAACATGCCTACAAGGTGGCAATCAGTTCTATCAAGTCTATGCTGGGGCATGCTATGGGGGCATCGGGCGCGTTGGAAGCGATTGCCACCGCCATGACCATCTACGAGGGCGTGATTCCGCCCACAATCAACTATGAAACCCCCGACCCCGAACTGGACCTGGATTATGTGCCGAACACCGCCCGGCGGGTCAATGTGCGCACGGCGCTTTCTAACTCTTTTGGGCTGGGCGGCTCGAATGCCTGTCTGATACTTAAACGCTACGAAGATTGAAAAACAACAATGAAAATCGTCATCAATGAAAAAACGATTAAGCGCAACGCGGCTATTGGACGGTACGCTACGCTGGCTTCTATGCTCATTTTGCTTGGCGGCGTGTATGTTTCTCTGGCGCTGCCAGAGCAGTTTTCCCTGGCAGTGGGCGCTTTACTGGTGGGTTTTATTCTCTCGCAGGTAGGCATCTACTTTGGCAGCCGCTTTAGCCGCCGCCCACGGGTAGATGAAGCCATCACCGCCGCGCTCAAGGGACTTTCGCGCGAGTTTACGCTGTACCATTACGCCACGCCGGTTTCACATCTGCTGGTGGGCCCGGCGGGGGTGTGGGTCATCTTGCCCTACACGCAGCGCGGACAGATTACCTACGAGAAAAATCGCTGGCGGCAGCGCACCCAGGGGCTGGGGCAGGCTTACATGAAAATGTTTGCCCAGGAAGGCATCGGCCGCCCCGACCTGGATGTGGACGCTGAACTGACTGCGCTCAAGAAACACCTGGCCAAAGCCCTGGGTGAAGAGAACCTGCCCGCGTTGAACGCGGTGCTGGTGTTCATTGACCCGCGCGCCGAAATTGACGCGGATGAAGCGCCCTACCCCACCCTGGCGGCCAGGCAACTGAAGGAGTTTTTCCGCAAGCGCGCCAAAGAGCAACCCATGCCGCCGCTTGAAGCCGCACGCATTAAGAATCTCTTCCCCCACGAAGACGACGAAGGCTGATTTTTTCAGGCTTATCGGGTACGGCTTTTATAAAACGCTCTGGCGCGGGTTAAACCCCTGCCAGAGCGTTTTCATTACATGGGTTGTCACGTCATCCGCGTTCATTTGCGGTCAGGAAGCGGGGAGGGCGTTTTTCCAAAAAGGCGGCTACGCCTTCGCGGTGTTCGGCGCGGCTACCAGCAATGTCCTGAATGTCTGCCTCGTTTTCCAGCACGCTTTGCAGGTTGGGCAGCACAGATTGATTGAACAGGCGTTTGGAAAGCCCAAACGCGCCCAACGGTCCCGCGGACAGTTGCGCGGCCAGCGCCTGGGTTTCCTGCATCAACGTTTCGGCAGGCGCAAGCTGATTGACCATGCCCCAGTGGAAGGCTTGTTCGGCAGTGATGGGACGATTGGTGAAAGTGAACTCGAGCGCGCGCCCTAAACCAATCAGCGCGGGCAGCAAAAGGGAGACGCCTGAATCGGGCACAAGCCCAATGCCATTGAAGCCAACCACAAAACGGGCTGTTTCGGCAGCCAGGCGCAAGTCGCAGGCCAGCGCGATGCCCAGGCTGGCCCCGGCACACATCCCGTTGATTGCGGCAATCACTGGCTTTTCGATTTGACGAATTTGCAGCACCAGCGGGTTGTAGGTTTCCAGCAAATGCTGGCGATAGGAGATAAGCCCGCCGCCCATTTTCATCTCGCCAATGTCCTGCCCGGCCCCAAAGACGGACCCTGAACCGGTCAGCACCACCACGCGGGTTTGGGGGTCTTCGCCCGCCTGCCGAAAGGCCCGCTGCAGGTCATGGATGAGGTCCAGGTTGAAGGCGTTGGCCGGGGGGCGGTTAATGGTCAGGGTCAAGACCCCGTTGTGCAGGTCAGCATTCAGGTGACTCATGTTTACCTCGCGGTTGGTTTGTGGGATGATGCTGGATGATACCATAGCGCTTTTTCATCCGCACCCCCAGGCGATGCACTGCTTTGCGGCTTCCATCATGGCGTTTTTTTGCGCTTTGCGCGCTTCTTCGGCGGCAGGGCGGGCTTCTTCTTCCTTTCGCTTGCGGCGCTGCGAGAGGGCGTAAGCCGTGGCTGCGCCAATGGCGGCTGCGGCGGCCGCGCCCCACAAGGGACTTGCAGGGGAGGGATTGCGCATCGCGCCGCTCTGGTAAAAATTTTTTCTATTTTACGCATTGCGCCGCGCTTGCGCCTTACGGGTTTGTAAGGCGGCACGGGCTTGCGCGCGCAGGGCGGCAATTTCACACCGCCATCAGCCTAGACCATCTGTTCGATAACATGATACACTTGCGCGCATGACCACAATCGTTGCCATTGATATCGAAACCACCGGGCTCGACCCCAACCGCGACGCAGTCACCGAAATTGGGGCAGTGCGCTTCAATTTGACGCGCCGTCGCATCGAAGACGAATGGAGCACGCTCGTCAACCCCGGGCGCGCCATTCCCGAACAAATCACCCAACTGACCGGCATCACCAACGACATGGTGCGCCACGCCCCCCGCCTGCCAGATGTGGTGGATGACCTGGCCGCCTTTGTTGGCGATTTTCCCATCCTTGGGCAAAACGTGCGCTTCGACCTGGCTTTTTTGCAAAAACAACGCCTTTTTGCCTGGAATGACGTCATAGACACCTACGAAATGGCCGCGGTATTGCTGCCCACCGCCAGCCGCTACAACCTGGGCGCGCTAGGGCAATTGCTGGGCGTACCGCTGCCCGCCACGCACCGCGCGCTGGACGATGCCCGCGTGACGCATGGGGTCTTTTTGCGGTTGTGGGACCTGACCCTGGAACTGCCCCTCGATTTGCTGGCCGAAATCGTGCGCCACGGCGAACCGCTGGACTGGGACGGCAACTGGATTTTCCAACAGGCCATGCGCCTGCGCAGCCGCGAGCCAGCCGGCGCCAAACGGGTGCGCCGCGCACCCGCTAGCGGGCCGCTTTTCGCCGACGACGCCGACGCCCCCCGGCTGCAGCCTGTCGAGACCCCCGTCCCGCTCAACAGCGAGGAGGTCGCCGCCGTGCTGGAATACGGCGGGCCGTTTTCCCACTACTTCCAATTCTACGAACAGCGCCCCGAGCAGGTGGAGATGCTGCGGGCCGTCAGCGATGCGCTTTCTTACGGCACGCACTTGCTGGTAGAAGCCGGTACAGGCGTGGGCAAATCCTTCGCTTACCTCGTCCCGGCCGCCTATTTTGCCCTGCAAAACAACACCCGCGTCGTGGTTTCGACCAACACCATCAACCTGCAAGACCAGCTCATCCGCAAAGACATCCCCGACCTGCGCGCCGCGCTGGGCATGGATGGCGCCGACCCGCGCATCCCACCCCTGCGGGCCGCCGTGCTTAAAGGACGCAGCAACTACCTGTGCCCGCGGCGGGTAGAAATGATGCGCCACACCGGCCCGCGCGATGTGGAAGAAATGCGCACCCTGGCCAAAGTGCTGGTCTGGCAACTGGATAGCGACAGCGGCGACCGCAACGAAATCAACCTGACCCGCCCTGGCGAACGAGACGCCTGGATGCGCCTCTCGGCCGAAGATGACGCCTGCACAGCCGATAACTGTGCCGGGCGCATGGGCGGCGCCTGCCCCTTCTACCGCGCCAAACAGGCCGCGCTCAACGCACACATCCTCATCGTCAACCACGCCCTGCTGCTTTCCGATGTAGCCACCGGCAGCCGCGTGCTGCCCGACTACCAATACCTGATTGTGGACGAAGCCCACCACCTGGAAGCCGCCACCACCAACGCGCTCAGTTTCCGCTTTACACAGACCGATATGGAACGCATGCTGCGCGAAATGGGCGGCCCCACCGCTGGCATTTTGGGCAGCCTGCTCAGCATCACCCGCAACCTCATCCGCCCGTCCGATTTTGCCCAACTGAGTCAACTTGTCAACCGCGCCGCCGACCTGGGCTTCAGGCTGGATAGCATGTCAAAAGATTTTTATTTTGGACTGGGCGAATTCATCAAAATCATGCGCGAAGGCCAACCGCCCAGCATGTACAACTTTCAGGTGCGCATTGTGCCAGCCACGCGCACCCAAACAGGCTGGGATAACGTCGAAATCACCTGGGACTCGGCAGGCGAAACCATGCGCCTGCTGATAAACAACCTGGCAGAGATACACAAAGCCGTAAGCGAAATTTACGCCGACGGCAACCCGGAAGTAGAAGATGTGCTCGGCAGCCTGAGCAGCCTGTACCGCCGCATGAGCGAAGCCGAAGCCAACATAAGCGCGATGATTCACGAACCAGCGCCCAACCTGGTGTACTGGATTGAAGTCCATGCGGGTAATAACCGGCTGGCGCTCAATGCAGCCCCGCTGCGGGTAGGGCCGCTCATCCAAAAGTTTTTGTGGCACGAAAAAAACAGTGTCATCCTCACCTCGGCCACGCTCACCACCTACAATCAATTCGACTACATCAAAAATACCCTGAGCGCCGACGAAGCCGACACGCTCATGCTCGGTTCGCCGTTTGATTACGAAAGCGCCGCCTTGCTTTACATTCCCAGCGACATGCCCGAACCCAACAGCCGCGATTACGAATACGCCATCAACCGCGCGCTCATCCAGTTATGCGCGGCCGTTGGCGGGCGCACGCTGGCGCTGTTCACCTCCTACGCCCACCTCAAACGCACATCGCAAGCCATCAGCGGGCCGCTGGCGCAACAGGGCATCACCGTTTACGAGCAAGGCGAGGGCGCTTCGGCCAACGCCCTGCTGGATGCCTTCAAAACCACCGAGCGGGCCGTGCTGTTGGGTACGCGCTCTTTTTGGGAAGGCGTAGACGTGCCCGGCGAAGCCTTGCAAGTGGTGGTCATCACCAAACTGCCTTTTGATGTACCCTCTGACCCATTGATAGCCGCCCGCGCTGAAACGTTCGAAGACCCCTTCAATGAGTACCACATCCCTGAGGCTATTTTACGCTTCAGGCAAGGGTTTGGGCGGCTTATCCGCTCGGCGCAAGATCGGGGCGTGGTGGCCATCCTGGACAAGCGCGTGTTGACCAAGCAATATGGGCGTTTGTTTCTTGAGTCTTTGCCCAATTGCACTCGGCGGCAAGGCAGCCTGAATGACCTGCCCAAAGCGGCAGTGCGTTGGTTGAATTTGTAATCCTTCTAGAAAATACACAAAAGGGGCTGTCTAAAACGAGGGGCAAGATTTATCGTGCCGACAGCGGATGACAAAACAAGCAGCAACCGCCAGATTTAGCGGTTGCTGCATTTGCGTACAGGCTCTTTGAACAGCCCGTGCTTACCAGTCCACAAAGCCGGGGTTAGCGTCCGCTCTTGACCTCGGTCCAAATCTGGTCATAAAGCGGGGTGGCGTCGCCCACATCTTCGATGCGGAACCCTTTGGCAAGCACCTCTGGCGGGGTGTTGGTAATGGGGGAATTGATGTAGGCTTCGTAGAGTTCGGGTTCGTTTTCTTTGGCATATTCCAGCGCGGCCCGGTTGGGGTTGGTGTACGGGAATTCGGCCAGCATCAGCCAGAAGATGTTGCCCTGGTTGGTGTAGTTGAGCCAGGCGTACACGGCATCGAGGTGCGGCGCAGTGACCGGAATGACCCAGTTATCTTGCCAGAGCAGCGCGCCTTCTTCGGGATAAATGTATTCAATGGCCGGGTTCTCTTGCTGGGCCAGGAAGGCCTCGCCCGTCCAAGTCATGCCCAGGTCTACGTCACCGGCAATCAGGGCGGTTTTGGGGCTGTCGCTATCGAAGAGTTTGACATTCGGAATCAATTCCTGCAAGCGGGCTTTGGCTTCGGCCAGTTCGGCTGGGTTGGTGGTGTTGGCGCTGTAGCCCAATGTAACCAGGGTAAAACCAATCACACCGCGCGGGTCATCCAAAAACACCATGCGCCCGGCATATTCTGGATTCCACAAGTCGGCCCATTTGGTGGGGATGGTGGTTACCTTTTCGGTATTGACCACCAAAGCCTGCGTGCCCGCCTGGAAAGGCAGAGAGTATTCATTGCCAGGGTCAAACGAGAATCCAAGGTAGTTTGGGTCAAAGTTAGCCAGCACCGGCAAGCGGGATTTATCCAGCTTCTGGAGCATGCCTTGCCGAATCATGAGTGGGATGATGTAATCGGTAGGCTGCAACAGGTCATAATTTGTGCCGCCTGCCGATACTTTGGCGTACATTTCTTCATTGCTGGAGTATTCTTCGCGGTTGACCTTAACGCCGTAAACCTTCTCGAAGCACTCGATCATGTCGTTGGGGATGTATTCCGTCCAGACGAACAGATTGAGTTCTTTAGAAGTGACTTCCATGTCATATTCGGGCTGGGGGCAAACAAACCCGCTCGAAGTGACAATTTCGCCCTCGGCGCTGCCGCTTTGTTGTCCGCCACAAGCAGACAGGGCCAGGCTGGCAACCAGCAGAAGGGCTAAAATTTTCCAGGTTAGTGTTTTCATCCTTCTTCTCCTTGTAAATCTTTAGGGTTGAAACAGGTTTTGCTTACGCGGGTGGCTAATCCGCGGTGGGCACGCAATCAGACTTCACGAGATTGTAAACGCTGCAGGAGCAGTACCGCAACCAGCACAATGCTAATCCAGACAAATGATAACGCATTTACCTGCGGGGTAATAATGCGCCGCAGCAAGCCATAGACATAAATGGGCAGCGTAGTTGCGCCTGGCCCGGTGGTAAAGAATGTTATCACAAAGTCATCCAGTGAGAGGGTAAACGCCAGCAATGCCCCAGAGAGCACGCCCGGTAAAATCATCGGCAGGGTAACACGCCAAAAGGTGGTCAGTTCATTTGCGCCCAGGTCCATAGCGGCTTCTTCGTAGGATTTATCGAAACCCTGCAAGCGGGCCTGCACCACCAGGGTAACAAATGGCACACAAAACGCAATGTGCGAAAGGATCACCGTGCCTAAGCCCATGCTCAGGCGGGCGCCTCCGGCCAGCCCAAGCGTGTTGTTGATGAGCGTAAATAACTGGCTAAACAGCACCAGAATACCAATGCCCATCACAATTTCGGGAATGACGATGGGGATGTAAAGCGCCACCTGCGAAAAGGGTTTTAGCCTGAAGTTGTAGCGCTGCATTGCCAACGCGGCCATGGTACCGATGACCGTAGAAACCAGTGTAGAGACAAACGCAATGAAGAGCGTATTTTCAGCGGCAGCCATCACTTCGCGGTTTTTCGCCAGCTCGCAAAACCAGTGAAACGGCCCACACGGGCTTTGCACAACCAGGCTGCCCTGGGTGCGCAACGGACCCCATTGCGTAATGAAACCTTCAAAAAGCACATTGGTGCGCGATGCGTTGAAGGCGTAAAGCATCAACACGATGATGGGCGCATACAGGAAAAAATAAACCAGCGCCGTAGCAATTTTGACAAACGCTGAGCGTCGGTGCGGATTCATGCGGCCACAATCTCCTCTCCGAAGCCGAATTTACGCGAGTAGAAGTAGGTCACGATCAAGGTCATGATCATGAGAATAAGCGAAGCGGCGCTGCCAAATGTCGGGTCGCGCGCGATGAGGAATTGATTCTGGATCAGGTTGCCAATCAAGACCACCTGGCGTCCACCCAGGATGTCGGAGACGATGAACGTCCCCATGACCGGAATGAAGACCAGGATCGTCCCGGCCACCACGCCCGGCATAGAAAGCGGCAAAGTCACCCGCAAAAAGGTGCGAAATGGGGTGGCGCCCAGGTCGGCGGCCGCTTCGTAGAGGGAGTTTTCAATTTTTTCCAGCGAGGTGTAAATGGGCAAAATCATGAACGGCAGAAACTCGTACACCATGCCCACCAGCACCGCGCCGGGGGTGTAGAGCATTTCTAGCGGCGTGAATGGGATGCCAAGCAGCCCGGCAAAGAACCCCAGCACACCATTGATGACCCCCTGCGTGCGCAGCAGCATCATCCAGGCGTAAACGCGAATGACGAAATTCGTCCACAAAGGCACAAGCACCAGCAGCAAAAAGGTATTGCGGCGTTTTGCAGGCGCACGAGCGATGAAATAGGCCAGGGGATAGGCCATCAGGATGACCAGTACCGTGGTGTTGAACGCCAGCGAGATGGAGCGCCACAAAATTTGCAGGTAGAGGGGGTCGAAGCAGGCCGATTGCCCTGGCGGGCAATCGGTGGAATATCCCAGCAAGCGTAAGTAGTTGTCGAGAGAAAAACCATAAATTACGCCGCCATCTGTGCTGCGTGAGCCAAAACTGACTACCAGCGTCAGCATGAGTGGGATGATAAGCAGCCCTACCATAAAAACCAGGGTGGGCATCACCAACAGTGTACCTTGCAAGGCTTTATCTTCACGGAGTCGTTTGAGCATGGGGGGCCTCCTAGGTCGGTTCCATTACCAACGTATTTTCCGGGAAGAAGGTAACGCAGACCTGCTGTCCCACCAGGTAGTGGGCGCGCGGGTCGAGCGTGGAAATTTTGTTCATTTCCCAAACCTTTACGCGCACGCCGTTAACATCCAGGTAAACATGCGTATCTGCACCGATGTAGGTGGTTTGCGTAATGACCCCTTCGAAGCAATTGAGATTAAGCACGGGTTCTGCGCTAAGGCGAATCTTCTCTGGGCGAATAGAGACCACGGCATTTTCACCGGCAACCAGGTTACCGGTCAGCAAGCCGGTAATTTCTGCGTTTAGCGCGGGAACAAACACGGTGGCTTCCTGGCCGCTAATGCTGGTAATTTTGCCTTCGAAGAAGTTAGATTCGCCGATGAAGTCGGCCACAAAGCGGCAGTTGGGGCGCTCATAAATTTCGACAGGCGTGCCAATTTGCAGTACCTTGCCTTTGCTCATCACGGCAATGCGGTCAGACATGGTCAGGGCTTCTTCCTGGTCGTGGGTCACATAAATGAACGTGATGCCTACCCGCTGCTGCAATGCCTTGAGTTCCAGCTGCATTTCCTTGCGCAGTTTCAGGTCGAGCGCGCCCAGGGGTTCATCGAGCAGGAGCACATCGGGGATTTTGACCAGCGCGCGGGCCAAAGCAACGCGCTGCTGCTGCCCACCCGAAAGTTGCTTGGGGCGGCGGCGTTCCATGCCTGTCAGTTGCACCATTTCCAGGGCGCGCGTTACGCGCTCCCGAATTTCATTTTTGGGACGTTTCTCCATTTCCAGCCCAAAGGCTACATTTTCATAAATGGACATGTGCTGAAACAAGGCGTAATTTTGAAAAACGGTGTTGACCGGGCGCTGGTAAGGGGGAATATGCCCCATCGGTTTACCATGGATGAATATTTCACCGCTGGTTGGCCACTCAAAGCCTGCAATCATGCGCAGCGAGGTGGTCTTGCCGCACCCGGAAGAGCCCAAAAGAGAGAAAAATTCGCCATCCTCAATTTTGAGGTCTACGTTGTCCACTGCGTTGATGAACGTCCCCTCTGGCGTTTGAAAAGACTTGACCACTTCTTTCATTTCGACTGCTACATTTGCCATTCGCACGCTCCTCAAAAAAAGATGAGTTAGAGTCTATCTGCAAATCGTTTCTTGCTGCTGCGCAATTCACTATATTGCAGCACAGTCCGCAAGATAGGCTCTTATTTTATTACCTTTTTGGCAACTGCCTGCCTGTCAGACTGCGTTTTTTGTCATATCCGTGATGAACATTTTGAGCGCTGCACAGGATTAGTTCGTCTGCGCCACGGCTTCTACGGCTTCGCACAACCGCGCGTAACCTTCATCAATTTCTTCGTAGGTGATGATGAGCGGCGGTTCGATACGGATGGTTTGGGCGCTTGTGAGCGTTCCGGCCACCAGCACGCCGCGCTTGAACAACTCGGCGGCTACCTGCCCGCCAAGTTCTGGCTTTTGGAAGTGCATGCCTATCAGCAAGCCCTTGCCGGTGACATCCTTGAATATTTGTGGATATTTGGCCGCCAGCGCCTGCACTTTGGGCTTGAGGTAATCGCCCTTTGCGGCGGCCTGCTCCCATAGCCGGTCGCGCAAGGTAACGTGGATGGCCGCAATCGCCGCCGAACAGGCCAGCGCGCCGCCGCCTGTGGTAGTGGTTTGCAAAAAGGGATTGGGGTACATGAATGGCTGGAAAATTTCCTCGGTGGTGATGACCGCCGAAATAGGCATCACCCCGCCGCCTAACGACTTTGCCACCGCGATAATATCGGGCGTCACGTTCCAATGCTCCACACCCCACAGTTTACCGGTGCGGCCCAGGCCGGTTTGCACTTCATCGGCAATGAGCAATGCGCCGTAGTGTTTGGTCGCCTGGCGGATGCGCGGCCAAAAATCATCTGGCGGGACAATACCCCCCGCCTCGCCCTGGATCGGCTCCATCAAGACGGCCGCGACCCCAATGCCGACCTTATCGCAAATCTCCAATTGCCGCTCTACGGCATCGGCATCGCCATACGGCACATGATACACCGGCCCGCCGTACAACACACCCGCCGGTTGGCGGTAGTCCGCTTTGCCCATCATGGAAAGGGCCCCCATCGTTTTGCCGTGAAAGCCTTTAAGCGAAACGATAAAAGCCGGTCTTTGCGTATAAACTTTGGCCAGTTTGATGGCCGCTTCGATGGCTTCGGTGCCGCTGGCCGCAAACCAGGCATACTTCAGGTCGCCGGGGGTAATTTCGGCCAGCAGGCGGGCCAGCACGCCGCGCAGGGGGTCAATCAGTTCCTGGCTGGGCATGGGCGTGCGCAAAAGTTGAGACTGCACCGCGGCTACCACCTCTGGGTGACTCCAGCCCAGGTCCATCATGCCATAGCCGCCCAACCAGTCAATGTACTTGCGTCCCAGTACATCTTCAAAAACTGCGCCGCGCCCGGTCCATTCGGTCACGGCCCACTGCCCGCCCTGCGTGACCGATTTGCGATAATCCAGCCAGCCGCGATTGAAATGCTCGGCAAAATTATGCAGCGATTCTTCGATAATCCATTTACCCAATGCCTCTGGGGGGCGCTCAGGTTTTTCGATGATATTCAGCCATTTTTCGGCGTATGCGCGCGCGGAGTCAAAGTTTTGCGTCATTTTTCTTCCTCCCGGTTCAGAATTTACGGCTCCACTCTTTGGGCCAACGTTCGACTACCACTTTTTTCTGGGTGAAAAATTCCACCGCATCCATGCCCTGCCCGTGCATATCGCCAAAGAAAGAGTCCTTCCAACCGCTAAACGGGAAAAAGGCCATCGGCGCAGCCACGCCAATGTTGATGCCAATATTCCCGGCTTCGGCCTCGTAGCGGAACTTACGAGCCGCCGCGCCGCTGCTGGTAAACAGGCTGGCCTGGTTGCCATACACATGGCTGTTGGTAAGGGCAATGGCTTCCTCAATGGTGTTGACATGCATCAGGCTGAGCACCGGGCCAAAAATCTCGGTTTTCCAGATTTCGCTGCCGGGTTTGACATCTGTCAGAATGGTGGGACGCACAAACGCGCCGCCTTCGTAGCCTTTGATGACCGTCCCGCGTCCGTCCACTGGCACGCCCGCGCCTTCAGCCGCCCCGATGCCAATCAACTGCTCGATGCGCTGCACACTGGCCCGGTTGATAATCGCGCCCATTTGCACGCCGCTCTCCATGCCGTAGCCCACTGTGCGGCTGGCAGCTGCGTCGCAAATGGCTTCGGTAAATTCATGGCGCGCTTCACCAACGGTAATCGCCAGCGAGGTGGCCAGGCAGCGCTGACCCGCGCAGCCAAAGGCTGAATCGGCGGTGATTTTGACGGCCATCTCCATATCGGCGTCGGGCAGAATGATGACCGGGTTTTTTGCCCCGCCCTGGGCCTGCACGCGCTTGCCATGCGCGGCCGCCTGGCTGTAAATGTAGCGCGCCACGTTGGTCGAACCCACAAAGGTGATGGCGCGAATGGTTGGGTGCGCCAGAATGGCATCCACAGCATCTTTTGCGCCGTTGACCAGGTTGACCACCCCCTTAGGAAAACCGACCTGTTCGATGAGGTGAAAGATGAACTGCATGGTGGTTGGCACTTTTTCGGACGGCTTGACAAGGTAGGTGTTGCCTGCCGCCAGGGCATAGGGCAGGTACCAGAAGGGTATCATGCCAGGGAAGTTGAACGGCGCAATCGTGGCGCACACGCCCACCGGCTGGCGCAGCATAATCTCATCTATGCCGGGGGCAATATCTTCGCTAATTTCGCCTTTCATCAGCATGGGCATGCCGCAGGCCACCTCCACGTTTTCGATGGCGCGCACCATTTCGGCTTTGGATTCTTCGAAGGTTTTACCGGCTTCATCGGTGATGAGACGGGCAATCTCGTCCTGGTTGGCTTTGAGCAAATCGCGCAGTTTGAAGAGGTATTGCACGCGCTCTTGCACGGGCGTGCGCCGCCAGGCGAGCAGCGCGGCGGCCGCAGCCTGGGCGGCGGCATCTACATCGGCGGCCCGGCTAAGGGGCGTGCGCGTGATCAGTCCGCCTGTGGCAGGGTTGATGACATCCACATAGTCGGTCACGGCGGGTTTGACCCACTGTCCATCAATGTAATTCAAAATTTCCATGGTTTTTTCCTTGTGCGGCTATTCGGCCAGTTTGTCCATCAGTTCCGAAAGTCCCTCGTCCAGCAGGGTGAGGCCTTCTTCCAATTGTTCTTCGGTGATGACCAGTGGTGGCACAACAAACAGGATGTTCTTGAAGTTGAAGACGTACACGCCGTTGGACAACAGAAAGTTTTTGAGCGGGGTCAGGTCGAGTGGTTCTTTGGTGGTGCGGTTTTTGACCAGTTCGAGCGCCGAAAAGAGCCCAATGTAGCGCACATCACCCACCACGGGGTGACGCGCTTTCATATCCTCCAGCCGCCGCCCCAGGTAGGAGCCCACTTTTCTGGCGTTTTCAAAGATATGCTCTTCCTCGTAGGTTTCGATGGTGGCCAGGGCTGCCGCACAAGCCAGGGCATGCCCGGAGTAGGTGAGACCAGCGTAGAGCATTTTGTCGTCAAAAAATTTGGCGATCTTTTCGCGTACAATCACTGCGCCCAGGGGTACATAGCCGCTGGTAATGCCTTTGGCGGTGGTGATGATGTCGGGCGTGACGCCCCAGTGCTCGACTGCAAACCACTGCCCGGTGCGCCCCCAGCCGCTCATCACTTCATCGGAGATGAGCAGGATGTTGTATTTGTCGCAAATTTCGCGCAGGCGCGGCCAGTATTCATCTGGCGGAATAATCAGCCCATTGGTGCCGGTGACGCCTTCCAGGATGATGGCGGCGATATGGTCGGGGCCTTCGTGCTGAATGACCTCTTCGACATGCGAGATACACTCGCGTTTGCAGGTTTCTTTCTTTTGTCCAAACGGGCAGCGGTAGCAGTAGGGGTCCAGAATGCGCACTACGCCCGGCATGGCTGGCTCGGCAGGCAGGCGGCGATAATCGCCGGTGAGGGCCAGCGCGCCGTGCGTTGCGCCGTGATAGGAACGGTAACGGGCAATGATTTTATGTTTGCCGGTGTAGAAGCGCGCAATTTTGATGGCATTCTCGTTGGCTTCGGCGCCGCCCAGCGTAAAAAAGGTTTTCTTAAGGTCGCCGGGGGTAATTTCGGCCAGTTTTTTGCCCAGCAGGCCGCGCGGCGCAGTAGCCATGCCCGGCGAGGCAAATGTCAGTTGGGCAGCCTGTTCCTGAATGGCTTTGACCACGCGCGGATGCTGATGCCCAACGTTGGTGTTGACCAACTGCGAGGCAAAATCCAGGTAGCGTTTGCCGTTGGCATCCCAAAAATAGACGCCTTCGGCGCGCGTCATGGGGATGGGGTTGGTTGCGCCCTGCACCGACCAGGAGAAGAAAGTGTACTCTTTGTTCAGGTCAACAATTTCTTGCGCAGAGAGGTTTTTCATACATTCACCTGATGTAAAAGCGGGCTGCGCGTTTGGCGCGCCGCGCCTGCATCGAATCTATTTTTTAGCCGCTTTGACGGCTTCGGCGTAGACTTCGAGGGTTTTGTCAATATCGGCTTCGCTGTGCGAATAGCACAGGAACCAGGGTTCGCGCGGGTCGTAGTCGGGCATTACGCCGCGCGCAATGGCTTCTTCTACCAGGCGCAGGTAGAAGGCCTTGTCGCTTTCGTTCCAATCGCGCTGACAGGTGACGCTCTCGACGCCCAGGGCAAATGAGAACATGGCCGGGTAGCCATTCATCACGGCCGGGATGCCGTTTTCGTCAAAGATTTCCTTCAGCCCATTCATCAGGCGCTGCCCGCGCTTTGCGATGGTCTCGAAGACTGGTTCGCGCTGCAACACTTTCAGCGTCGCCCACGCCCCGGCTATGCCGGGTTTGTTGTTGGTGTATGTGCCGCCCTGCGACACACCATGCCCAATGATGCTCATAATCTCACGTTTGCCGCCAAAAGCAGCCGCCGGATAGCCGTTGCCCAGGGCCTTGGCGTAGGTGGCCAGGTCGGGTTTGATGTTGTAGTACTCCTGCGCGCCGCCAGGGGCAATGCGAAAGCCAGTCTTGACCTCGTCCAGAATAAAAACGCTGCCGTATTCTTCCGTTTTCTGGCGGATCAATTCCAGAAAGCCCGCCTGCGGCAAAATAGCCCCACAGTTGCCCTGGCACGGCTCGGTAATAACTGCCGCAATTTGCGCGCCATACGAGCGCATCATGCGCTCGAAACCTTCAAAATCGTTGAAAGGCAGGGTGATGATTTTCTCGCCCAGCACGCGCGGAATGCCCGAAGACGCCGGTACAGGGATGGGGCTGCGCCGGTTGCCGTAGGCTTCGGCAGGGGCATAAGTGGACCACAGCGTGTGGTCTTGAAAACCGTGATAGTTGCCCTCGAACTTGAGGATAATCTCGCGCCCGGTGTAAGCGCGCGCCACGCGGATGGCGTGCATGGTAGCTTCGGTGCCAGAACAGGCCATGCGCACCATCTCCACTGCCGGGCACATCGCCACGATCATTTCAGCCACTTCTACTTCCAATTCGCCAGTCATAGCAAACAAGACGCCGCTGCGAATTTCCTCGGCAACTTTTGCGTCTACCTCGTCGTAAGCGTGCCCCAAAATAATTGGGCCAAACGCCATGCGGTAATCAATGTACTGGTTGCCATCCACGTCCCACAGGTAGGCGCCCCTGGCCTTTTGGACGTAGGGCGTAATGCCCTCGCCCCAGTAGCGGAAGTTGGAATTAACCCCCAGCGGCAATACTTGCTGGGCGCGTTTTTGCAGCGCCTGATTTTTAGCAAACGGAATGTTCATAATTTTTCCTCAATATTTTTGCCAGAATTTGAACCTAGCGGGATTTTTTGAACGCCTCAATCACACTAACAGGAATACGCCATTGGTTAACATCTTTCAGCACCAGTGGCACAATAGATGTGGTTGTTTTACGCACGCCTGGCACTTTACCAATCACCTCCGTCACATAGCGATACACCTCAGCCGTATCATGCCCCACGACCTGCACACTGACATCCGTCTCCCCGATTGCGCAAGCGACATAACTGACCATCTCCAGGTCTGCCATTTTTCGGGCGACATCCAAAATCGCATCCGATTCGACCTCCAGCCACACATCGGCAATCACGCCATAGCCCAAAGCCTTGGGGTTGACCACCGCGCCAATTTGGATCACCCCTGCATTTACCATGCGGTCAATCCGGTAGCGTACCGCCCGCTCCGAAATGCCGTTCAGGCGGCGCGCGATTTCAGATGCAGGTTTACGCCCGTCTTCAATAAGCATATTGATAATCAATAAGTCAATCTCGTCTATTTCATACATAAAAACCTCTTTTTTATTTCCGTTTCCTACACTTGCTGATGGAAATATAGCAAATTTCGGCAATATCGTCAAGTGTTTGTGTCATGGCGCACAAAATGGGCATCGACTGATCTTCGGACATGAGTTAGGACAGGGGGCTGAACGATGGTCAAAAAAGACGCTAAAGCGGAGGCAAGAAGGTTCTGCCACGCACTGGCTGAAAGCGACCATTTGTGCTT
>FWPV01001137.1_pt1 | contig 76480 bp, 80 predicted proteins | sample 2228371 | NCBI WGS metagenome assembly FWPV01 (sample SAMEA103939776, study PRJEB20133) | metagenome
AAAGTCTTATGTTATATGTCTTTGTGGATCTCCCGAGGATTTCAATAAATATTGACCGGTCTTTGTCGTCTCTGAATATCTCTTTTCTTTCGTTGCCCCGGCATGTCACATGGTAAATGCTCCTGGGTATTGCACCCTCAAAGGTCTTGCCATAAAAATTTATACCATTAGGAAGCATGGTGAATAATGATGCAAGCGCAAGCCATTAGCCCTCAAAATTCAAAATAATAAACTGTATTAAAAATCTTGCGGGATTGATTTATAATTAATGAGGAGGTGCAGGATGTCTACACGAACCTTTACTGCTGTTATTTACAGAGAAGATGACCTTTATGTTGCAGAATGTCCAGAGGCAGGCACGGTAAGCCAGGGCTGTACAATTGAGGAAGCAATTGCAAACCTAAGGGAAGCAACCGAATTGTATCTTAAAGAATTTCCTTTACCCGAGGTTACAAAACCATTGATGAACACCTTTGAGGCAACTGTTAATGCCTAAATTAAAGAGAATCTCTGGGGAAGAGGCAATCAAAAGCTTGGAGAGGCTGGGATTCAAACAGGTTCGTAAGCGTGGTAGCGACGTTGCCTTAAAAAAGCAAAAGACCGATGAAGTCATTGGTTGTGTTGTCCCATTATACAGGGAATTGGCAATTGGCACTCCGCGTGGCATTTTAAAACAGGCAAAACTGACTGTAGAGGAATTTATGGAGGATCTATAATTTGCCGACAACAGAATAAAGCTACATAATTATTTTTTAAGAAAATCCTTTACGATCATTTTGAATTCTTCTGGTTTATCAAGATAGCATGCATGACCAGCTTCTTTAAGGATATGTACCTCTATGTTCCTTATATGAGATTCAAGAATCTTTGAATTATCTGGCGTTGAGATATCATCCTCTTCACCCCATATAGCAAGAATGGGTACAGTAATTCTGTCCAAATTATGAGCAAGATTTTTAACATTTACAGGTCCAACAACAATACCTGCCTTAGCACCATAATTAAGAACCAAATACCTTAACGTAACTTCACCACTTATGGATGCGCCCAATAAAATCGGCTCATTGATATTGAGCGTCTCAAGAAGATTGTTTAAGAACTCTGCATATTCATCCCTGCTTTTTGCATCAAACTTGTCAGACCTGCTTTTTATTCCGTAAGGCATATCAAATGAATATACATGATATTCTTTTGCTAATTCATCAAACAAACCTATCTCTACCCAGGTTTCAGCCCAGAAACTGAAGCCATGTAGAAGAATAACCGGGTTACCATCACCTTTCTCAAGATATCGAATTCTCAAACCTTTAATAGATACTGAATGTTCCATAACTGCAAATATTTTACATGATCTTCTAATTCTGTGCACCTCTTCGTTAACTTATACAAAGTATTGACAAAAGCATATTATTTTTAGTATTGTAATTTAAATATATTCTTCGTTTAAAATTGTATAAACAAACCTCCCTGGATAGGCGAAGTCCTACCGGGTTAAAAAACCCAAAATAAGTTTAAATCCGTATAGGAGTATAACAATGGAAAACCCTACTAAAAAGAGTTCTTTGACAGAAAATATATCTATTTCTGAACTCAAAGAAAAGACTATAGATGAACTTACTGAAGTGGCGAGGGAATTACGTGTTGAAGGCGCAAGCAGTATGCGGAAACAGGATCTGATTTTTGCAATACTTCAAGCACAAACTGAAAAGATAGGTTATGTTTTTTCTGAAGGTGTTCTGGAAATCCTTCCTGATGGATTTGGGTTTCTCAGATCTCCTGATTACAGTTATCTACCAGGGCCTGATGATATTTATGTTTCTCCTTCGCAAATAAGGAGATTTAATCTCAGAACAGGAGATCTTGTTTCAGGACAGATAAGACCTCCAAAAGAAAGTGAAAGATATTTTGCTCTTTTGAAAGTTGAAGCCATAAATCACGAACCACCAGAAGAAAATATTACAAGACCCTTATTTGACAATTTAATACCTTACTATCCTACTGAAAAAATAAAGCTCGAGTATGATCCAAATGACTATTCTACGCGTGTTATGGATCTTATAACACCTATAGGTAAGGGCCAAAGAGGAATGATCGTTGCTGCACCACGAACAGGAAAAACTATGCTCCTTCAATCTATTGCAAAGGCAATCAGGAAAAATCACAAAGAGATTCATTTAATAATACTTTTGATTGATGAAAGACCAGAGGAAGTAACCGACTGGAAGCGCCAGGTTCCTACTGCAGAAATTATTAGCTCGACATTCGACGAGCCACCTCAAAGACATTGCCAGGTTTCTGAAATGGTTATAGAACGTGCAAAAAGGCTTGTCGAATGTAAAAGGGATGTTGTTATACTCCTCGATAGTATTACAAGACTCGCAAGGGCTTATAATTCCGTTATTCCTGCCAGTGGCAAGGTTCTTTCAGGAGGTCTTGATTCAAATGCACTCCAAAAGCCAAAAAGATTTTTTGGAACGGCAAGGAATATAGAAGATGGAGGCAGTCTTACTATACTCGCAACAGCACTTGTTGATACAGGAAGCAGAATGGATGACGTTATTTTTGAAGAATTTAAAGGAACGGGCAATATGGAATTACATCTGGATAGGAAGCTTGTGGATAAGCGAATATTTCCAAGTATTGATATTAATGCTTCTGGCACGAGGAAAGAAGAACTCTTAGTAGATAAAGATGTTCTTAATAAAATGTGGATACTTAGAAAAGTTTTGACTCCTCTGAGTACAGTTGAAAGTATGGAGTTCCTGCTTGGAAAACTGATGGGAACTAAAAGTAACAAAGACTTTCTGGATATGATGAACAAATAGTTTTGGATTGTGGCTAAGATCTTGGAAGACGATAATTATTGTTTTGTTTGCGGTGAAGAAAACCCCTATGGCCTCCATATTAAATTCTCTCTGGAAGATAATAAAGTAAAGGCAGAGTTTATACCTCAGAAGACCTATCAGGGATATAAAGATATTATCCACGGGGGAATAATTTCGACATTACTTGATGAAGCGATGGTAAAAGCAGCCCTTATGCAAGGAATGCCTGCTGTTACCGCAGAGATTACCATCCGTTTCAAAGATCCTTTAATTATTGGGGAAAAGGCAATAATCGAGGCTCAAATAGTAAAAATCAACAGAAAGATTATTGAAGCATCCGCAAATCTGAAAAAGCTGGATAATTCGATCATCGCTCAGGCTCATGCTAAATTACTCAGAAGTCATCAAACCAAATAATACAGGACCTTCTTGTCTCTTTGGAAAATAAAGAGATTAAAGAAATTCTAAGAGAAGGCTTTTTAGCTTTAAACATTCTACCTCCAAACAAATTTACAGATGCATTCTTAACTTATCTATCTGAACTTAAGAAATGGAATAAGGCTATTAACCTTACAGGGCTTACAAAAGATGAAGAGATTATAGTAAAGCATTTTCTCGACTCCCTCCTTTACCTCTATGTAATTCCAGAATCTGAATTGAGCATCGCTGACGTTGGAAGTGGAGCAGGATTCCCGGGTATTCCCATTAAAATCGTAAGACCTGATATAAAGATGTATCTCATAGAAGCATCTAGTAAAAAAGCAGCCTTTTTGAGGCATATAGTAAAAAAAATTGATATTCAAAACATTGATATAATAGAAAAGAGGGTTGAAGAGATAAAGGTGAACCTTGAATTTCCAGCGGTTGATATTGCAGTTACGAGGGCATTGTTTACGGTTAAAGAGTTTATTAAAAAGGCCTCGCATATTTTAAAAAAAGACGGAAAACTTATCCTCAATAAAGGTCCGAGAGTATTCGAAGAGCTTAATTTATTGCCCCCTGATATTAAGTATAGAGTTTCAACCTTGAATCTCCCTCTATCTGATATTAAGAGATATATTATCGAAATAACTCTGTAAATCGAGTGCATGCTCAAGATTAAATTTATGATGCATATTTGCTCTGAATAAATGAATTATATTTATTAATAAAATGTTCCACATGGAACATTTTATTATCCCAAAAATGCAGTTACGATAATGCAGATGTTGTAAAATTTTTTTGATTCCTTAGTGTAACAAATATTCGTTATTTGTATAAAAAGAGTCTTCTTACAGACAAGACAACGGACACGTAAAACGAATTTTTTTCTGAGCCATCTGCATTTTAGGCTTATGCCGAAAAATGCAGATGGAATTCTGAATCGACCTTGAAACGAGTTCAGCGCATGGCTTATGAAAACAATCAAGGCTTTATATATATGGATCATCTCCAAAAAAGTTGGTAAGATGATGAGAATTCGAGGGGTCAAGGGGTCAAGGATTCGAGGGAAATGCTTGAGAATTACAAAGACTTAAAAGTTTGGCAAAGGTCTTGTCAACTATGTTTAGATATTTACAAAATAACAAGAGGGAAATAAGCACTTGAACCCTTGAATCCTCGAATTCTCGGATCCTAGAATCCTTGAATCCTTTTTAGCAACTAAATTGGAGAAGAACCATATTTATTAATGGTGTTATGCTGATTATATGGATCGGAAATAATTTTTTCAAAATATGCGCCATTCTAGGCAATTCTTTGGGGTAACAGTTTATCGCCACTACCGCGTCTGCCAAGTATCTATAAATTTATGGATAATATGGAGTGAAAAGAAGTTAACAGTTCCACGTGGAACAACCTTCTCAGTCGCTTATATCATCTTTTCCAATGACCTGCTACCCATTTCCATCCCCGAGGGGTTTGTTTCCAGTGACCTTGTATCCACACCAAATTTGGAGATGGGATTTTTGACCAGTGTCCGGGTATCCAGACCAATTCCTACCTTTATATTCCCAGTGACCATCTATCCAAATAGCTTCCTCAAGCGGTGGTGATGCTCGGACTTCCGTCTTAGGAGACCGAGAAGGAGTTCTCACTTCAGTAAAACATCCTGCAATTGAAGAGAAACAAATAAAAAATAAGAGAATCTATGATAAATAATCCTTTCTCCTTTCTTATCTCTTTGCATAAAAAAAGGATTTACAAGTTGGGGACAATTTGTAAGGGAACCTGAATTTTATAAAGTAATTTTTCTTGTCCAAAAAACCCATTTTATAGGGGCCGGGTTTATGAATTTAATTTATTTTGGAGAGCAATATATGTCAGTAATGTTTAAAATGATATATAATATTATCCAATATTTCAACGAGAATGCGGTGGCGAAAGCAAAAGGCATCTAAATCTACGAAAGGTGTGTAATGAAAGAGAGGGAAAAAATTATTAAAGAAAAGTTAATGGCTGAAGAACAAGAAGAAATGTTGTATATTGCAAATTTAAAACAAGTGGTGCGCGATATGCTTATAAAAGAAAAAGGATATAAGCCCCGTGAGATAGAAATAGACTCAAGGTTTCCGTTGCTTCTAAGCAATTGTCATACAACCGTAACTATGGATATAGTTGTAAATTTTTCGCCAATAAGTTTTATGATAATTAAATGCTCAAGTTCAGCCCTGGAATCCTATGAAAGATATATTATTGCATTTGCGCGATCTGTAAAGGATTATCAAATTCCATATGCTGTTATTACAGATGGCAAAGAGGCAAGGATAATTGACGTTATACATAATACTATACTTGGTCAGTCCATTGAAGAGATATTTAGTCGAGAGGAAGCTCTCAGAAGAATGAAAGACTTCAAAAAAATACCCTTTCTTCCTCATCGGATTGAAAAAGAAAAACGAATCGTATATGCGTTCGAGGGGATTAAATGTCCAACTGTTAAACCTGAAAAAGGATAAAGTTATTCAATTACATTTTGTTTCCCATTCAAGAAGAGTTTTACAAACAGGGCATCTTACTAAGATAACAGGCAACCCATAGCCATCATATGTTATATCATGAATGTTTTTCGATAATTGTTCGCGGCTCAATTTTATTTGACAATTAGTGCATATTTGCTGTTCAACCACTGGAAAGGTTAGAAGCGCGTTTATCATCAAATACCTCCACTTTTTAGTATTTAGTTTTTATGTAAATTTTGTCAATTCAAAAATAGCTCTTAAACCCGTAACTCCGACCGATTTACGTAATATATTTTATGATTTAATGATGTTCCCCTTTTTATTTAAGAAAAAAACAAAGCACCGAGAAATTTAATATTATGTTTCCTTACGTAATATGATAAATGCCAAATAATGTAATAGCTACTATTTAAGGCATTTTTTAACTGATGAATTACGTATTCTAAGAGGTTAATCGTTATTCATACAAAAACATAATTCTACAGCCATTGACAACGAACACTAAGACGAATTTATTTTGGAGCAGCGTTATAAATTATTTGGATTAAAGCACTCCATCTGAAATTAATTGTTTAATAATTAAATCTATAAATGATCTTATTGCCGCTTTATCAAGCCCTCCGTCAAAAGTCTCTATAAAGGTATCGGAAAGTGCTGACCATATAAGTCTATCACTATTTGCGTCATAAAGATTTGTTTCGAGACTTAATATTTCATTTTCTACTTTATAACCCGGCGTTTTAATACATTGATAACAGTTATGATAGAATCCATACCAGTCGTGGTAATATGCAGGTGGATAATGAGGAGAAGGCATATGTGGTAAATGATAATTCGGAAAAGTCCCTGTCGTTTCGGGAGGGTAATATGTTTCCACAGTCTTTTTATCTACCAATCTTGTAATAAGAATAGAATCTATTTGCATTTCTTTTATTTTCTTCTGAGCATAGTCTTTATCCTGCATTTTATCTGATGGAATAACAGTATAACTCGGAATGACTTCTATTTTACGAGTTTTTAGTTTGTTTTCAAATTCGTCTTCGAAGAATCTTTTAATGGCTGGTTTGTCCGAGATTCCAAATACTAATAACTTTTTTACCGGACCCCTCTTATAGTTCTCATCTTTCCAAACAGATATTAGCGTAGTAGTGGTACAAGAAAATAGCACAAACATTAATAAAAAGATTCCTAAATAGAAAATTATTTTTATACGATTCATTTTTAAAATAATAAAATAAAATAGTTAAAAAAACAATTTATTTTTCACAACCAATAAAAAATCTATGATCGGTGGTTGTATGTATAAAAGCCGATAATAATAGCGAAAATATTGTATCTGCCAAAAACTAATAAAAAATATATTAGGGAAACACATATCGACTCAAAGAGAATATGCCTTGACAAAATATTAATATATTAATATATTCAAAAATTCAAAAATAATAATATTATAAGAGGTAATTGTTAATGCTTTCATTAGGACAAAAGCTTGAGATTTTGAGGGTTGTTGCACATCCCATCAGAATCAAAATTCTGGAGGAGTTGGCAAAGGGTGTCAAATGTGTAAGTGATCTTGAGGAATTTTTTGAAATAAGACAGCCAAATATATCTCAGCATCTTATGCTACTGAGACATTTTGGGATCGTTGATTACTACATGGATGGTAGGCTCAGGTGCTATTTCCTTGTAAATCCGTTAATCCCTGATCTTTTAGACCTCTTAAACAAGGATTACGGTGAAACCCTACCGAGACCAGCTTGTTGTCCTGTGACAAAAAAAGGAGTATACACTGGGGAAAGGAAAAGATAGACTCTGGATTTCACATTCATCGTCAAAAAATAGTTTCAAATTAATCTTATAATTAAAACTTATTGAATCTGAAAGGAGAAATCGATGAATATTCTTTTCATTATTACTACAAATGATGCTGAAACTGTTTACAATGCTATGCGATTAGCTAATATATCTGTCGAACGAGGAGATGAGGTTAATGTATTTATGCTCGGAAAGGGAGTTCTTTTTGAGCAAATCAGCAATGAGCAATTTGATGTGAAAGAACAGATTGAGAAGTTTAAGGGCAATATGTATGTCTGAGGGGTCTGTATGAAAGCCCACGGTCTTGTGGCAACAAAGATATGTCCAATTGGTTATATGAATGACCTCTATGAATCAGTCAAAGAAGCTGATAAAGTATTGACCTTTTAATCGGAAGGTTTTCAACCCGACTTTATAAATTTTAAAACGTAATTCCTCTGTGCTTCTTCCAGCTAACCCCTTCAAAAGACTTTAACGTCTTGTGTTTTACTTTTCCGTTTTCTCTGTGGCTTTTGACAATAGCAGAAGTATAATAAGCTTTGCTTTTTGTAGTCTTTTTTTATATTTTGAATGTACTTTTTTTTCATACGCCCATACTTTAAACTATAAAATACAGTCTCTTGTTAAGAGAAGAATAACATATAATTTATTTGCCGCTTCATTAAAAGTAAGTATCTAATAATTTCAATAGGTTAGATGCAAAAACTTATAAAGATGCGTTTAAAAAGGGAACTAACAGGTGGACACAGTATTTTTTAGAAATTAGACCTTTAAGTCATCTCTTTCCATGATATTCCTGAATAGGCCTTATATGGATTCTTTTTTCCTTTAACATCTCTATAGCCTCGACCGCTGCCTTAGCACCCGAAATGGTTGTGGTAAAAGGTACTTTGTATTGAAGTGCACTTTGGCGGATAGAAAATGAATCTCTTTGAGCTTGAGCACCACTTACAGTGTTTATTATAAAGCTGATTTCTTTATTTTTTATAGAATCTACGATATGAGGCCTACCTTCGGTAACCTTATTGACTACCTCAACTTCGAGACCATGGTTTTTTAGATAGTTTGCTGTTCCCCTCGTAGCTACTACAGAGAGCCCTAGTTTGAGCAATTTTTTTACAATAGGAACAGAAGTTGGTTTGTCTTCATCTTTTAAACTTATAAATATTTTCCCTGAAAGAGGTATTCTGTTCCCAGCTGAAGTTTGTGATTTTCCAAAAGCGAGGCCAAAATTCTCGTCTATACCCATCACCTCACCCGTTGATTTCATTTCAGGACCGAGTATTGTATCAACGCCATAAAACTTGTCAAACGGAAAGACAGCTTCTTTAACACCTATATGTTTTATTTTTTTCTCTCTTGATATGCCCAATTCTTTTAAAGTCATGCCAACCATTACCTTAGCAGCTATTTTTGCAAGAGGCACTCCTGTAACCTTACCCACGAAAGGTATCGTTCTTGAAGCACGTGGATTAACTTCGAGGATGTAGATTTCATCGTTTTGAACCGCAAATTGAACATTCATAAGTCCTATAACATTAAGTTCCTTTGCAAGAGATTTTGTTTGTCTTTTTATCTCACTAATAATTTTTTTACTTAAAGAATGTGGTGGAAGCGAACAGGCTGAATCTCCTGAATGGATCCCAGCTTCTTCGATATGTTCCATTACGCCACCGATGATTACAGTTTCACCATCAGAAATTGCATCAACATCAAGCTCTACGGCATCAGCAAGGTATTTGTCAATAAGTACAGGATGTTCTGGTGAGGCTTGAACAGCGCGTTTCATATATTCCATTAATGAGTTTTCATCATAAACTATTTCCATCGCTCTTCCCCCAAGAACGTATGAAGGTCTGACCATAACTGGATAACCTATCTTCTTTGCAATCTGAAGAGCCTCCTCCACCGAAAGTGCGGTATCACTTTCAGGTTGTTTAAGATTCAATTTTTGAAGGAGTTCCCTAAAACGTTTTCTATCCTCAGCCCTGTCAATAGAATCAGGTGGGGTACCTAAAATTTTGACACCTGCTTTTTCTAAAGGCACGGCAAGCTTAAGGGGTGTTTGTCCACCAAATTGAACAATAACCCCATCGGGTTTTTCGGTTTCGATTATATTTAGAACATCTTCTATTGTAAGGGGTTCAAAATAAAGCCTATCAGCAGTATCATAATCTGTACTTACTGTCTCTGGATTACAATTTACCATTATGGTCTCATAGCCGAGTTCCTTCAAGGCAAAGACTGCGTGAACGCAACAATAATCAAACTCTATCCCCTGCCCAATTCTGTTAGGTCCTGAACCGAGAATGACGATCTTTTTTCTTTTGCTCGGATTGGATTCACATTCGACAGATGCCTGATGAAATTTGCATTGGGTAAGATCTTTTGTAGCCCGCCTATTGTTTCCAAAATTCTCTATTCTATAATATGGTTTTTCATAGGTTGAATATAAATATGGTGTATAAGCTGCAAATTCAGCTGCACAAGTGTCAACCATCTTATAAACAGGTTGAAGATTATATTTCCCTCTAAAATTCCTTACATCTGATTCATTTATACCAAGTAAGTTCGCTATTCTTCTATCTGAGAAGCCGTATTCTTTTGCTTGTTCAAGAATATTAAAGAATTTGGATCTCAGTTCGGTGGTAGACGCACGCGGATTATTGACTTTCGGTTTTTTCATAGATGTAGGGTTAAAAAGACGTAGAATCTCGGTAGAATAAGTTTTCAATTTCTTTATGTTTTCTTCCATTTCAATAATCTGCTTTAAATTATTTAAGAACCAATGATCTATCGACGTTAGTTCGTATATCTCCTGAACTGTCATTCCTTCTCTTAAAGCCTGTGCAATATACCATACTCTTTCAGAGTTCGGTGTTTTGAGCTTCGATTTTATTACCTCGATATTAGCTTTAACTTCTTCAAGTCCATAACTATCGATTTCTAAACTTCTTATTGCCTTTTGGAGCGATTCCTTAAACGTTCTTCCTATTGCCATTACTTCACCGACGGATTTCATTTGAGTAGTTAACGTAGGGTCTGCTTCTGGAAATTTTTCAAAGGCAAATCTTGGAAATTTAGTCACAACATAGTCTATAGTGGGTTCAAATGAAGCAGGCGTTTCTTTTGTTATGTCATTTGGTATTTCATCAAGGGTAAGACCTATAGCAAGTTTAGCAGCAATCTTTGCTATAGGAAATCCAGTCGCCTTGGATGCAAGTGCTGAACTTCTTGAAACACGTGGATTCATCTCTATAACAACCATTCTTCCGTTTTTTGGATTTATTGCGAATTGAATATTTGACCCACCGGTGTCTACCCCAATTTCGCGTATTATGGCTATCGATGCGTCTCTCATCCGTTGATACTCTTTGTCAGAAAGTGTCTGTGCAGGTGCTACGGTGATTGAGTCACCTGTATGAATACCCATTGGATCGAAATTCTCTATTGAACAAATAATTACAACATTATCTTTACTATCTCTCATTACCTCAAGTTCATATTCTTTCCAACCAAGAACAGACTCCTCAATCAGTACTTGACTAACGGGGCTAAGCTTTAACCCCCTCTCGAGCAACCTGCTATATTCCTCAAAGTTATAAGCTATCCCGCCCCCTGTGCCTCCAAGAGTAAATGAGGGACGAAGGATTGCGGGGAATCCAATGTCTTCAATGACTTCAAACCCTTCTTTTATAGAGGCTACATAAGCTGATTTCGGGACTTCGAGCCCGATCTTTTCCATTGCTTTCTTAAACAGTTCTCTATCTTCGGCTTTCCTTATTGCTTCCAACTTAGCGCCTATAAGTTCAACCTTATGCTTTTTTAAAACTCCTTTTTCGGATAGTTCTACCGCAAGATTTAGGGCAGTCTGTCCACCCATCGTTGGAAGTAGTGCATCAGGTTTTTCTTTTTTAATGATCATTTCGATTATGTCAGAAGTCAATGGTTCTATGTAGGTTGCATCGGCCATTTCAGGATCCGTCATAATTGTTGCGGGGTTTGAGTTAACAAGAACAACCCTGTAACCTTCCTCGCGCAACGCTTTGCACGCCTGTGTGCCAGAGTAATCAAATTCACAGGCTTGTCCAATTATTATGGGACCTGAGCCGATTAAAAGAATCTTTTTAATGTCAGTTCGTTTAGGCATCTATATAAGTCTCAAAGAGTCAGAGAGTCAATGTACTGCTGATATTATTCCGAATTGAAACTATCTAAAATACACCATTCTGCTTCCTGCAAGGTGTAAGGGTATTTCTGATTTTTCTATCCATTGTCCTTTTTTGTAATATCTGTCATCAACACTTGCTGATAGAACTTCTCCAAAAAACGCATAACACTCTCCCGCATCAACCGTCTTCCATAATTTGCACTCTATATAACCTATGCAATTTTTAATCAAGGGAGTCCTGATTTTTTTTGCTTTAAAAATTTCAAGCTTTGCTTTCTGAAATTTGTCAGTATCCCTGCCTGATGATTTTCCGCATATCCATATAGCAGGCAAGAGTTTTTTTGTTGGTATATTAATGGCAAATTCTTTTGTCTGCCTTATCAATTTTGTCGTATGATGTTCCTTAGAAACGCAAACAATTACAATTGGTGGCTCACCACTTACAGGAGTAGCCCATGCGCATGTCATCACATTAGGCTTCCCATTCTTATCAATACTCGTAAGAAAAAAAGTTACCTTCGGATGCAAAAGATGATAAATTCCTGATTTGATTTCTCTAAGCATTAGATTTTTTCCTTTCATTTTCTTTTTATATCTTCCCACCACGGAACATCTCCTGAATCTCTATAGTTTTTTTGGGAAGAGATTTTCGCATCTTGTTAGCATAATAAAGCCATCTGAGACGGCGTTCTATAGGCCATTTGCGGTAATCATCCAGCTGTTCTTTACTTACAGTATATGTGAATCCCTTTCTCTTCTCTTCCATTTATTTCTCCAGAATAATTTTCAGATATTCCACATCCGCAATGTCCTGTTTGCGCCCTGCTCTTTGTTTAAGCGTAATAAGGTCGTGGATCGAGACAGTAGGGATTTTTTCTCCCTCAAGTTCAATCATAACAGCCCTGCTTTTCAATTCGTTATAAGGAATCGGTGAATCAATTATAATGTCAATTTCCCCGATAGATAGATTATCACTATAAAAATTTACTGCCTTTGTTCCCTTTTCCTGTATCCAGGAATTTCTTTTTGCCTCATCAGCAAGTTCTTTCGGATTAATAGGAACTTTTGGACGATAACCCCAATCAGTTAGTCTTTCAACTAACTTTCTTACATTTTCTGCTTCGAGCAAAATCATAAGGTCAATATCGTAAGTCATTCTTGGAACACCATAAAAATTAACCGCCAACCCTCCAACTACAAGGTAATCAATTTTTTGCTTATTCAGTTCTTTAAATATGTTTTTGAAATCCAATTCCATTTATTTAAAGCTCTCTATCATCTGTCTAAATCTTTTAAATAAATGCGCAGAATCATTTGGTCCTGGCCCTGCTTCAGGATGATGCTGAACCGAAAAAATAGGCAGTTCAACATGCTGCATACCTTCTTCGGTTCCATCATAGAGGTTTTTATGTGTGAGTCTTACCTGACCTTTAAGACTATTTATATCAACACAGTAGTTGTGATTCTGAGATGTAATCTCGATTCTTCCTGTTATTAAATCTTGCACGGGATGATTAGCCCCGTGATGCCCAAACTTTAACTTATATGTTCGTCCGCCCAATGCCAACCCAAGTATTTGATGTCCCAGACATATTCCAAAAATAGGTTTCTTAGAAATAAGTTTTTTGGTATTCTCTATTGCGTAAGTGACTGTTTGCGGGTCTCCGGGTCCGTTACTTAAAACGATTCCATCGGCGTTCATTTCGAGAACTTTTTCTGCAGGAGTTTTAGCTGGTACAACGGTCACATCAAAACCTGCATTTACAAGATTCCTCAGTATATTGAATTTTACGCCGAAATCATAGACTATAACATTAATAACCTTTAAACTTTGAGGAGGAAGCGAAGTATTGTTGTCTTTCTTAGGACACCACCTCCAGCAACTTTCCTTCCATTTGTAAATTTTTTGAGTGGTTACTTCTTTAACAAGATCGAAGGCTGATATCCCGGGATGCTTTCTGACCTTTTTTAAAAGACTTTCGGGATTTAGATCTATGGTGGATATTATTCCCATTTGAGCACCGTTAGTCCTTATATATCGTGTTAAAGCCCTTGTATCGATACCCTCTATGCATACTATGCCATTGTTCTTTAAATACTGACCGAGTGACATAGTAGCGCGCCAATTGCTTGGAAAATCAAAATGTTCTTTTACAACAAATCCTTCTACTTTTGGCACATTTGATGATTCTATGTCTTCGTCGTTTATTCCATAATTGCCTATTTGAGGATATGTCATAGTGACGATCTGTCCCTTATATGAAGGATCAGTTAAAATTTCTTGATATCCTGTCATTGAAGTGTTAAAGACAACCTCTCCGATTGTTTCGCCTTCGGCACCAAAACTTTTACCTTCAAAAACAATTCCATCCCTAAGCACTAATATTGCTTTACCATTCATGTATCTTGCCTCTAACTATTGTAAAAACAGGACATCCCTTTAATATCCATCCTTCAAAAGGTGTATTTTTACCTTTTGAAACAAAGTCTTGAGACTTAACCTCGAATTCCTTATTTGTATCTATTATTGTTATATCTGCATCATATCCCTGTTTGAGTGTCCCTTTTTGCAGATTCAAAATTTTTGCGGGATTTATAGTCATTTTTGCGATCAGTTGAGACAATGAGATTACGCCTTCTTCCACTAATTTTAAACTTAATCCCAAGGCAGTTTCGAGACCTGATATGCCAAAAGGAGCTGCGTCGAATTCTTTTAATTTCTCATCAATGTGATGTGGGGCATGATCAGTAGCTATTACATCTATAGTGCCGTCATTTAACCCTTCTTTAATTGCTTCAATATCGTATTTTGTTCTCAAAGGTGGGTTTACCTTTGAATTTGTGTCATAATCTTTTACTGCTTCATCTGTAAGGGTAAAATAATGAGGGCATGTCTCAGCAGAAATATTTATGCCCTTCTTCTTTGCTTCTCTAATCAACGTAACAGAGCCTTTTGTTGAAACATGTGCAATATGAAGCTTCCCACCTGTAAGTTTTGCCAGAAGAATATCCCTAAATACCATTATCTGCTCTGCTTCAGCGGGTATTCCCTTAAGGCCAAGGGTTGTAGACATAATTCCCTCGTTTATTACGCCCCCTTCAGCAAGGGTTAAGTCTTCACAATGAGATATTATTGGAACATCGAATGCCTTTGAATACTCCAATGCCCTCCTCATGATCAGACTATTCATTACAGGCTGCCCATCGTCTGAAAAAGCAATACAACCTTCGTTATTCATAGTTCCAATCTCTGCAAGTTCTTCGCCTTTTTGACCTTTTGTTATGGCCCCTATAGGATAAACCGAGCAATAGCCTTCCTCAGATGCCTTACGAATAATGAATTCTGTAACGCTCGCATTATCATTTATCGGGAAAGTATTCGGCATACAACATACAGATGTAAAGCCACCTTTTATAGCAGCATTCGTTCCTGTTTTTATTGTTTCCTTATGCTCAAAGCCTGGTTCCCTAAGATGCACATGCATGTCAATGAGACCTGGCATAACGATTAGCCCCGAGGCGTCGATTACTTTACTATCAGATGCATAATCCTCAATACACGATTTAAGTTTTTTCTTTATTTTTTTTGTCTCTATGTAGTGTCTGGTATCTTGCATTTTTATATCTTTAATCTTCCCATTTTCAATCAATATATCGCCGATACCGTCTATCTCTTGAGAAGGGTCAATTATATGACCATTTTTAATCAAAATTCTCATCTTCTAACCCCTGCAAGCAGATACATTACTGCCATCCTCACCGCAATCCCATTTGTTACCTGTTCAAGGATAACAGATTTTGGTCCATCCGCTATTTCGGAAACAATCTCTACCCCGCGATTCATTGGACCAGGATGCATTACTATTACATCATCTTTTGCGAGTGAAAGTCTTTCTAAAGTTAATCCCCAATTTTTTGCATATTCTTCCGTCGAAGGAAAAAAACCTCTTCCCTGTCGTTCCATCTGAATCCTGAGCATCATCAAAACGTCTACATCTTTTACCCCTTCTTCCATACTATGAAAGACTTCAACCCCAAGACTTTTCATTTCCATAGGGATTAAAGTTGGTGGTCCGATGAGTCTTACGTTTGCTTTAAGTTTTAAAAGATTATAAATGTTCGACTTTGCTACCCTACTATGGGCTATATCTCCGACAATAGCTATTTTCAATCCTTTGATCTTTCCTTTTTTTTCTCTTATGGTAAAGGCATCAAGGAGTGCCTGTGTAGGATGTTCGTTAGTTCCGTCACCTGCATTTATAACCGATGCCTTCAATTTTTTTGCTAAAAGATGTGGAACTCCCGAGGACGAATGTCTTATGATAACAAAATCAGCACCAAGAGCTTGAACGGTTAAGGCAGTATCAATTAGGCTTTCCCCTTTTACAACACTACTCGTTGGAACAGAAAAGTTTATGACGTCGGTGCTTAATCTTTTTGCTGCAAGTTCAAACGATGTTCGTGTGCGTGTTGAAGGTTCAAAGAATAAATTAACAGCAGTCTTACCACGTAAAGTAGGAACCTTTTTTATGTCCCTGCTGATTACATCCTTGAATCCTGCAGCAGTATCAAGGATTAGCTTAATCTCATCAACAGTTAATTCTTTTATGCCCAGAAGATCTTTTCTATTCAACACCTTTATTTATGCTTTATTTTTTCAATTACAACTCGGTCCTTTTCACCTTCTTCCTCAAGGTGTACCTCTATATTCTCACTTAAGGCTGTTGGAATATTCTTACCTACATAATCAGCCTTAATAGGTAACTCTCTATGTCCCCTGTCAACAAGAACGGCCAATTGTATTGCAGAGGGTCTTCCAAGATCCATTAACGCATCCATTGCAGCTCTTATAGATCTTCCTGTAAAAAGCACATCATCAACGAGAACAATCTTTAAATCTGTCACCTCAAAAGGCACCTCCGTTCTTCTGACGACAGGTTGATCTTTTCTTATATTTAAATCGTCTCTGTAAAGAGCAATGTCAAGCGAGCCGACGGGAATATCTTTCTTTTCTATTTGCTTAATCTTACTGGCAAGCCTTTTTGCGAGATGAACTCCGCCGCGTTGAATTCCAACAAGGCAAAGATTTTTTATACCCTTATTTTTTTCTATTATTTCATGGGCTATTCTGGTCAGTGCCCTATCAATATCGTTTTTATTCATTAATTCTTTAGGCATTTTTAATAGACACAAAAAAACCTTCCCCCGCTTTCGCGTAGAAGGTTTCCTAAAATCTTTTTGCAGCCCAAGCTGCCTCCTTTACCTTTTTAGCCTCACAGGGCTATCCTTAAAGGTACAAGTATTTAAACATAAAATTTGCTCTGCTGTCAAACACTACGATTTCCTGATAAAAGTAGTAAAACAGCAGGAAGGCAAATCGTGACCAAACCTTTCCGAATTGAGCGAAAGGACATTCCTCCAGACCTATATATCACGAAATTTTGTGTATCCAATCGCCTCAAACAAAAATCTAAATGGAAAATAAAGTTAATTTTAGATGAGGTGATAGATTTCATTAGCTTGTTAGATTTGATGCTTCAATTCCTGTATTAATTTTTTTATTTTTTTCTCTGTTATTCCTTTATAAATAACGACCCGTCCTATTTTTTCCGGCAAGATAAATTTTAATTCGCCGGCAATTGCCTTCTTGTCGAGTTGCATGGATAGAAAAATTTCTTCTATTTTTAAAGATGGCGGTAGTTCCGAAGGCAATCCGTAGGAATCGATAAGAGACCTTATTTTCAAAACTTCACTATTATCAATTAGATTTAACATTTGAGCCAAGCGTGCTTCAATATACATGCCTATCGCCACAGCCTCTCCATGCAAAAAACTTTTATATTCAGTAACAGTTTCTATAGCGTGACCTATTGTATGTCCATAGTTTAAAATCGATCTGAGACCTGATTCTCTTTCGTCTTTTGATACTATCTCAGCCTTTATTTCACAAGAGCGTTTAATAATATATTTAATGGCTTTTTTATTGAGTTTGAGAATTTCGTTTCTGCTTTGTTCAAGAAAATCGAATAAATTTCTATCATATATAACACCATATTTGATAATCTCTGCAATGCCCGCTACCAGTTCTCTTTTTGGGAGTGTTTTTAATGTATCCACATCAATCCATACCAGTTTTGGCTGCCAGAAAGTGCCAATCATATTTTTACCAAGCTCATGATTTATTCCCGTCTTCCCACCGACCGAGCTATCTACCTGAGAAAGAAGGGTTGTAGGAATCTGAATATAAGAAATACCTCTCATATACGTTGATGCGGCGAAACCTGTTATATCTCCTATAACGCCTCCGCCCAGCGCAATTAATGCGGATGACCTATCCAATTTATAATTTAAAAGTTCGTCAAATATTCGCTTTAGACTATTGAAATTTTTATGTTCTTCGCCATCTGGTATAATAACTTCGAGAATATCGAATCCCGATCTTCTTATTGAGCTACACACCTCTTTTCCGTATAAGGGAAAAACTGTTGGATTACTGACCACAGCAATCTTTGGGCTAAAATTAAAAAGCTTCAGGATTTCCCCGATTTTTTTAAGTATGTTATAACCTATGCATATATCATAACTTCTTTCGCCAAGCTCTACCTTTACCTTTTCCATCTTCTTCTCTTTAACCTTTCAATTATTTCCTCTGCAATTTGTATAGGATTTTTACCTTCGGTATCAATCATAATATCTGCCTTTTTATAATAAGGTTCTCTGAATACTAAAAGTTCTTTAATCCTTTTGAGAGGATTTTCAACTCGAAGCAAGGGTCTGTCAGAATTGTCACTTATTCTCTCAAAAATTGTCTCAGGAGAAGCGGTTAGGCAAACAATTATGCCATTTTTTTTAAGAACTTTCACATTTTCTTCTCTCAATATAGCCCCACCCCCAGTGGAAATAACTGCATTTTTATTTTGGGCAACCTTTTTTACCATCTCTGTTTCTATATCTCTAAATTTAACCTCTCCAAAACGCTCAAATATCTCGTTAATTGTTCTTTTCTCGGATTTCTCTATTTCTGCGTCAACATCTATAAACTTCATATCGAGGAGGCGAGATAGTTCTCTACCAACCGCTGTCTTTCCTGTTCCCATAAAGCCAGTAAGTATAATATTTTTCATGATTAAATATTGTATTAGTTACAGGAAGTAAGGTCAACGTGTTATATTTTAAATATGTCAAAGGTTATTCTTGGAATGAGTGGGGGAATTGACTCGTCGGTTACCGCATATCTTTTAAAAGAAAGGGGATATGACGTTGAGGGGGTCTCTTTTATCCTTTTTGGCGATAAAGAGAGAGGTAATCTGAATGTATGTTCCTGTTTGTCATCAATAACTGCAGCTTCCAAAAATGCAGCGCATTTGGGCATATCCCATACAATAATTGACGTTCAAAAAAAATTTAGGGAAAAAGTGATAAGCCCTTTTATCAATTTATATTTGAAAGGTCTTACCCCCAATCCTTGTATTCTCTGTAACAGATTTATTAAATTCCCCATGCTTTTTAAAATAGCATCAGAGAAAGGCGCTGATTATATAGCGACAGGACACTATGTAAGGATTGAGTCCGCAGACAGCATAGAGAAAGCAGAGGGTATAAATAATTTAAAACATTTGAATCACTATCTTTTATTGAAGAAGGGAATCGATGAAAAGAAAGATCAATCATATGTACTTTATACGTTGGGTCAAGAAGAATTAAAAAGACTGATAACGCCACTCGGCTACTATCGCAAAAATGATGTTAAAAGGATTGCTACCGAGATTCAGCTTCCTGTGATAAGATCCGAAAGCAAGGAAATATGTTTCATCGAACATAATAAATATTCTAAATTCATAGAAAGAGTTTCAAATTTTACCAATAAGCCAGGTTCCGTTATTCATATAAAAAATAATGTGGTGTTAGGGAAACATAAAGGAATTTACAGATACACAATAGGGCAGAGGAAAGGACTTGGAATAGCATTTCGAGAACCACTTTATGTTGTAAGAATAGATGCCGAGAAAAATATTCTTTATGTAGGACCGCATGAATTCGCAAAAAAGAAAGAATTCTTGGTGGAAAATCTAAACTGGATAATTCCACCCTCAGAAGAGATTCTAAAAGTTTCTGTAAAAATACGTTCGACTATGAAAAATGAACCAGCTACAATTTTTTTAATGGATAGTAACCACCAAGCTATAAACGAACAAAATAATAACCACTCTATGAGTATTAAAAAATGCGGTTTGGTTAAATTAGTTCGAGTAGTTTTTGATGAACCTCAATGGGCACCTGCGCCAGGACAAAGTGCAGTTTTTTATAAAGGGGATATAGTAATAGGTGGTGGAGTAATTAAAGAATCAATTTAACAATATTAGGTACTACTTGTATATGAGCAGGCGTAGTTTCGAGATAGTCGCCATCTATTTGTATATGAGCTTTTCCATTAATTTGTATATCCTTAGCTTTTAAGTATGCAATATCTTTGAATCTTAAATGAATACCGGCAAGAACACCAAAAATATATTTTAGAATATCAGTCCGCTTTTTACCCTTAAAAATACATACATAAAAGAACGGTTCAGAAATATTTGCATCTGGTGTAATCTTAAAATTACCTCCATATTTTGCAGCATTAGATATAATTGCTGAATGTCCAAAAAATATCTTACCATCAATATCGAATTTTAATTCGAGAGGGTTGAATTTAAATAGGGTTTTAATTCCACTAAATATGTATGAACCTTTACCTGATATTTTTTTTAGAGTTTCGTTCAAACCAAATACAGTTTCTCCGTCGTATCCTATACCTGCCATTAAAATAAAATAGCGGGCTAAGGTTAGCGAGTTTTTTTTAATAATGACCTTGCCGAGCGAGATTTTTCGAGGAGTTCTGCTTAAAGCAAAGTCAATAGCTTCTTTTATATTCTCTGGCACGCCAATTTCCTTCGCAAGCACATTTGTAGTTCCAAAGGGGAGGATTGCCATCGGTATTTCTGAACCTGCAAGACCATTTATTACTTCATTGAAGGTACCATCACCTCCTGCAGCAACTATCATTAAAGGCGATTTTTTTATAGAATCCTTGGCTAAGTATTCAGCATCACCTTTTTTTTGGGTAAACATTATCTCTGTATTATATCCTCTGGATTTAAAGTAAAAAAAAGCTTTTTGGAACTTTTTTTCAGTTGCTCTTTTTGCAACAGGATTAGCTATGATTATTATTGAGGATTTCATTTAAAGAAACCTTACCTCTGCATAAGCCGATTTTGTAAATCATTACAGGGCTTCTTTCCAGGTACTCTATTATATGTTCCACGTCTGAATTTTCTTTCACAAAAAATGTTCTACCACCTGTTTTACTTCCTGCTTTTTTAATATTCGGGATTCTTAAATAACCGAAATGATGTGATGAGACATATCCTGTTGTATAATTCGGATCGTCAGATATACATAATTCAGCTACTATTCCCTTACATGATAATACCTTTGAAGCAAGAACGATAGCTTCTTTTACAATTTCTCTATTAATACCATATCTTGAAAGTTTAAATGAGAGTTCTCTTAGGGCATTTTTGCTTATCCCGAGTCTTGAGACCCTTACCCCTCTTTCTTTATCAGGCTCAAGACGTTGCGCTTTCTTTAATGATATAATTGCAGCACCCCTCATGTTACCTTTTTTAACTATATCAAATGCCTTTTTTATGGACTTTTCAGATATACCCACTGCTTTAAGAATTCGCATTATAATATATTTGCTCTCGGAAGGTCTCTTGCATTCTATTGTGCTTACAGGCAATGAACTGATATTTTTTGGTCTTCTCTTCACTTTCTCAATCGTAATAAAAATCTTGTCCGGCTTGCCCTTAGGATGCTCTAATGCCCTTTTGATAAACTTCTTTGTTGCTTTCTGAATATCTGGACTTTCATATAGCCCTTCCGCACCTGAAATATGAATCTCGCGAGCTTTTAAATTTCGACCGAGTCTTCTTGAAGCTCTCATCCTTACATTCCAGAGATCTTTCATAAATTAAATAGGGCTCCCTGTTTATTTAACTTTTTAAATCTGTCAGGAATAAATCTTTTATTAATAAATCTTTCAGGAATCTCATCTACGAAAGAAGATATGGGTAGAGAGAGTGTTTGTCCATATAAAAATCTTCTTCGGGCATGAAGTAGATAAATTTCATCTTTTGCCCTTGTCATGCCAACATAAAATAGCCTTCTTTCTTCCTCAAGATCTACAATATCTCCTTTCATCGTGAAAGGAATGAGCCCTTCTTCAACCCCTGTTATGAATACCATTTTAAATTCAAGACCTTTTACCATATGGAGAGTCATTAATGTCACAGCGTCGGCTTTTGGATTGTATCCATCTGCAGGGCTAAAAAGACTTATTTCATTAATAAAGTTGTTTATCGATTCCGGAGTTTCGATTTGTTGATATTTGGAAGCAATATCTTGAAGAAATCTTATCTCATTATCTTCAATATTTTTAGTCTTTTCTAATTCTTTTAATACAACCTCAAAATAATCGCTGAAACAGAATTTATTCCCTGTATTTTCTACTTCTTTTTTGAGAAACCTTAAAATCTCTTCTATCAAGAGTCGTTGTTTGCCCACTATTTGAAAAGGAATTCCAGATTTCTTAAATGATTCCTCCAATATCCTTGCTTGTGCATTTGTCCTAAATATCACGGCAAAATCAGAAAACCCGTATGAAGCTGAAAAAGATCTTACGAGATGTTTATCTAACAATTGATAATGACTTGTACCACCCATGCGACATTCTATCTCTTTTACTATAATTTCTCCTTCGCTTTTGTCATCAGGTACTGATATTAAAGTTATTGGTGAACCTTTGTCTCTTGTTGAAATGACTTCTTTGTCTATTCTTTTGAGGTTATTTTTTATCAGGGCGCTCGAAGCTTCTAAAATGGTGCTGGTTGAACGATAATTTTTCTGTAAAATGATTCTTTTTGCATTTTGAAAATCTTTTTCGAAATTAAGAAAATTTGTAATGTCTGCACCTCTGAATGCATAAATTGCTTGATCAGAGTCACCTATAACACATAGATTGGATGAATCACGAGCAAGAAGTTTGAGTAATTTATATTGTGCAGGATTTATATCTTGATACTCGTCAACTATTATAAACTGATTTTTTTTTCTATATCTGTTAAGTGGATAGTCACTATGAAGTAATTCAATTGGCTTCAGGATCAGATCATCCAGATCAAAAAATGAATTTTTTTGTAATGCAGATTGATATTTCTCATAAATATCCTTTATTTCTTCGTCAATTTCTATAATAAAATTTTTAATCTTTGATATTTTCTCGCTCAGTTGTTGAATTTTTAGCGTGGACCCCTTTGCAAAGTTTTTCAGAAGGTTTGTTTGTTCCTCTCTATTAAGAATAGTGAAGCTATTTGGTAAAGTATCCTGCAAAATTTTGAGGCCGAGATGATGAAATGTCCCTATGAAAACTTTTTCGACATCTCTACCTAGAAGACTCTTTGTTCGATCTTTCATTTCTATTGCGGCTCGATTTGTAAAGGTAAGCGCAAAAATATTTTCTGGCTTGATACCTTTATGAATTAAGTAAGCAATCCTGCGGGCTATCGTTAGAGTCTTTCCTGTTCCCGGTCCCGCAATAATAATTAAAGGACCTTCTATGGTAATAACAGCCCTTTGTTGAGATTCGTTTAAACCATCAAGAATCATTTCAAAAAAGCATTGCTTGTCCTTTGATTTCTTTTCTTTCGACTGTTTCAAAGATTTTTATTTTCCCATATTCTCCATCAAATCCTGGTGCAATATGAACATTACCAGTCCGAACACGAAAGATAGCTTCTTTGATGATAGTTGAACTTGACCTTTCTATTTCTTCAAGAGGTATATCCATTAGAATTTTGAATTCACTCCCAAGTTTCTGGATTAAATTAAAATATTCCCGTTCCACAGCTTTACTCGTTGCTCCAACTTTCAATGTTTCAGCCAGAATTTCAGACAATGGAATGATTGAATAAAACTTCGATGCATGAGGCGGCTTATATCCATCCTTTCTGTCTGCAAGCCTTTCGACTCTGTGCATAACCCCAACTGTAAGCCTTCTTCCACATATGGGACATAGATAGTTATACTGAATCGTTTCTTGTGGAGAGAGACTTATACCACAAAGTCTGTGGCCGTCATAATGATATTTTCCCTCTTCAGGAAAAAATTCTATCGTTCCAAGAAACCCCTCTTTAGTTTTAATTGAGGATATTATTGATGAATAATCCAGTTCAGTATCAAGAATATTTGCTTCCCTTCCAAGTTTTGATGGCGAATGCGCATCGGAATTAGATACGAGAGTAACGTTATCGAGAAATGAAAGCCGCCAGTTCATTACAGGATTTGAAGATAGACCAGTTTCTACAGCATAAACATATGGGCTCAACTCCTCAAAACATTCTTCTATGGAATCGAAACCTGATTCTGCTCCAAAAATAGAGAAGTGGGGTGTCCATACATGGGCAGGAATAAGTATACAATCTTCTGATGATTCAACAACTATCTTTAGAATCTCCTTTGCGTCAATGCCCAGTATAGGTCTTCCATCAGCAGCTAAATTCCCAATCTTCGAAAGAATCAGATTTAAACTTGCTGCAGAGGAAAAATCTTTGACCAAGATTATCAAATGTATCTTTCGAGTTTTGCCTTTCTTATTGTATATACAACTTACTTCGGATGAAAGTAAAAAATATACCTCAGTTGCACAAGAGGCTGGTATATCTTTACTTTTGAAATCCTCTTTTAAACATAACAGTCCGTTTCCGACTGGGTCGAGTTTCTCCTTTAACTCTTTAAACCATGCTGGATGGGTAAAATCTCCTGTACCAACTACTTTAAGCCCTTTTAACTGTGCCCATTTCCAGATATTTTCTGGGGTCATATCTTTACTCGTTGCACGCGAATATTTTGAATGGATGTGTAGGTCAGCGATAAAATGCATAATATTTATCATACCACGAGATAAAAATTCGATATCGAATTAAAATGATTTTACTTAAAATACATAGCATAAAGGGTCTAATAATCGTCAGTAAATATATCAAGTAATTTTTCATAATTAAATCCAAGCTGCTCCCTCAGAATACGGTCGAACCTTTTTATTACTTTCATCATATATATGTCATGTTTAATATAATCTTCTGCAAATGTAACAATACCTTTATTCGTGCTCCACAGTCCCTCAACCTTGTTAAATTTAAATATATTGGCTGTTAAAGCCTCTTGTGAATCCACTACAATAACGATTCCTCTATTTTCTTTTCTTTGATCTGGCTTATTTTTAACAGGATGGAGGTACAACTGTCCTATCTTTAAATGAGGTTGCCCAAAATGAACAACTGCGATTTTGACATTTCTTTTAAAAGCATGAATGAGTTCTTCTTCTATCTTTACAAACTCTTCCTTCCAGATTGAAAGAATTATTGTCCTCAATGCATTTCTAATCATTCTACTTGCTCTATCAATTAAGTATTCATAGTCAAAAATGTAACAAGTGTGAGGGAAATACCTTAATCCTTTAATATTGGAGAGCTTTTCCCTTAATGAATAAATGATCGAATCCGTAACCTTTTTATGTTTATCAAGAAATTCCTCAGGAGACAAAGGCACATAAAGTTTAGCTTTGTCATGTTCAATTACAGAAACGATTCCTTTTTCTATAAGCTTTCTTAATACCTCATAAATTTTTGAAGTAGGTATGCCAGCATCTTTACCTATTTCATATGCTGTGGAAGGACTTATTCGAAGCGTTGATAGATATGCTTTTGCCTCATATTTAGAAAGCCCGATTTGCATAAGTTCGTTAATCAGTATCTCCATTATTGTCTACTTTAGTAGTTAATAATATTTAAATTTATTTATAATGTCAAATAATTTAACTCGAATTGCGATTATAATAATACAGGATAAGGAAATAGAATTATTTGTTATTTTAGAAAACATCCAGAACTACCCTTCAACATTGGATAACAGAAAGATTATTTTTAAAAAGGCAACTATAAATAAAGAAACGAGGATAGCCCAGAAGGAAGTTGAGAAAATTCCAGAGACTATTAATACCTTTCTGCTAAAAGAAATACATGCGGAGGGTGTTAAGCATGTCGAAACCGATAAAAATCCATTACAAGTTCCAATAGTTCAACAGACTGAAATCAATTTATCAACAGATTCTAATTTACAACGTCCTTTTAATATTATTTCAGCAAAAATGAAGAGCCTATTGAAACAGAATTTGGGGCGTCGGTTGCCCTGTTTTCATACATAAAGTAACGCCAGAATATCCTTTGCTCGCAAAAAACAAAGACGTAAACGTCAGGCTTCTAATAAGCGTTATTGATGAAGTAAAACTATCTGGAGTTACTAATTTTAGTATCGTAACAGAGAAAAGAGACCAATAGGATCAACTCTATAACGCATTTTTAGGTTTCTACTGGGCAGAGGAGCATTAAAACTTAGCATCTATTCGAATAATGCGGTAAGCCTGTTTGTCTTTTCTTCAATATGTTTTGTAAGTTCTTCCTGTTCATTTCGTAATCTGAATAGTTCATCTGCTATATCAAGTGCTGCGAGTATAGACGCCTTGACAGGTGTAAGGTTGGGCGAAACACTATAGATTTCCTTCAATTTTTTATCTACAAAAGTTGCAAGCTCCCTTATATATTCTTCGGGGGCATCACCCTTTATTGTATATTTTTGGCCTAAAATATAGACCTCTGTACTTCCCATAACTTATCTTTATTTATTCAATCAAGATCGAGATTCTCAATCTCATTGAGCAGAGATTCGAGTTGGCTTTTTACAAGGTTTTTTTCTGCTCTAAGTTGCTCAATTTCCTGATTTTTTTCGTTTAACAGCTCTTCGAGATCCCTCACTTTCCTCTCTATCACTGCTTTTTCTTCCTTCAGGGTCTTGACCCTCTCGATTGCAGCAGAAATTTTGTCATCGAGACTTTTAAGTTTTTCCAATGGCATAACCTCCTTTTTTAAATCTTTTTCATCCATTAGTTGATCATCGTTAAAGAGGGTCTTTTGCACGACCATTTTTCCTAAAATAACAGAATATATAAATCAAAGTCTACAATTTTTCTAAGGGTATTTCTACGATACCATCCTCTTTAGCAAAAAGTCGTTTATATTCAAAAAAAGTTGTTAATACCTTTTTTACATAATTTCTCGTCTCGTTATAAGGAATGTCTTCAATAAACTCATCAACAGATTTATACTTTCCTACTTTCAACCATTTTTTAACAGCATCTTCTCCTGCATTGTATGCTGCTATGGCATACGTATATGAACCGAAATCTTTAACCAAGTTACTCAAATAATAAATACCGATATGAAGGTTATTTTTTATATTAAGTATGTCTTTCGGATTATTAATACCAAGTTTTAAATTGCGATCAAAACGTTGTGCTGTAGTAGGCATAAGCTGCATGAGTCCGAGAGCACCTGCAGTAGAAGTTGCATCAGGATCAAAACGACTTTCTTCCCTGATAATAGAAAGAACAAGTAGAGGATCAATCTCATATCTTTGAGCAATGCGTTCAATAATATCGCTGTAAGCTAATGGATATAAAAATTGGTTCATCCCTTCAATAAAAGGAATTTTCGAAGCAATCCTGACCGCCTGTTTATATTGCCGAAGTTCTTTGAATTTAGAACAAAGATAATAGACTTCTTCAATAGAATGAACATTTTTAGAAAAGTAGTTTAACTCTGAAAGAGCTTCCTTGAGAAACCCAAGTTCAATAAGAGCTTCTACTCTTTCTATCTTAAAACTTGTAATGTGCGTGATCTTTACAGGTGTAATATCTTTGGCAAAAAAGGGCATCAACCCACTTTCTTTGATAGAAGTTTTATTTTTTGCATAAAACATAATACTGTAAAAATTGATTCCCCTTTCAAAGATCTTAGAAGAGATCTTCTCTATATTGTCTCCTTTTTCTTCAAGACTTCGGATATTCCAGTATAAGTACTTACTGTCTTTGTAAGTGTCATACAAATTAGAAAATATCTCGGACGCTTTTTTATAATCTTTGCTTAAATAATATGTCCAACCTATATTCCAAAGAGCTTCTTCTTTTTCTGAAGGATATTTCTCCAATACTTTCTGATTTATTTCTATACTTTCCTCAATATGACCTTCTTTTCTTTTATCGGATGCGATAGAAATGAGGACAGAAGCAATTCTGTCATCTCCGAGTTCAAAAAGTTTGTTAAGTGATGAATATAACTCTTCCTTTTTGCCTCCGCGATAAAGCGATCTTATTTCCCAATATTTTTCCGAAGCCTCTTTATATACCTCAGCAGCTTCTAAATATTTTTTCTGTTTGAAAAGTACAAGTCCCAAGTTTTCCAATATTTCCTTTCTGAAAAGTCCGTCATCTTCTTTTATTAAAGACCTTAGAAGTTCTTCAGCCCTTTTATAATCTCTTTTATTAATGAGATTTACTGCTCTGTCAATCATGTCTTCAATGCTTATATCCGCAGAATTTAATTCACGGTATGCCGCATCTGAAAATAAACCCGCTTCAATATAAATTTCTTTAAAGATTGATTTAGCTTCTTCTGTTTTGCCGTTATTCTTAAGCCATTTGCCGAACTTAAATTTGATTTTGGTATCGCTCGGGAAATCAAGCAAATAAGACTTAAATAAATATTCGATACCGTCTTCTGAAACTTCAAGTGCTTCCTCGATCTCTCTACAACGGGCTTCTCTTAGAAGTACTGAATGCTCATAATTGTTGATAAGATTACGGATGGTATCGAGTGCTTTCTTGTGTTCACCTGCTTTATGATATGCATCCGAGAGCCATAATAAAGCATAATCACCTAATAGAGGAAATTTTTTTTCTGCTTTTAATAGATTTTTTATTGCAGATTTATATTCTCCGTTGTCAAGATTTTCCTTCCCGATCTTAAGGAAGGTCTTTTCCTCTATTTCTTCAGCATAAACAGGCAAAGCCAAGAAACAGAGAATCAGTAAGTATAAAATCCTTTTCATAACACTATAATATCTAAAATAATCTTTTTTTTCAGCAAGATATTTATATGCCGATCAAAGGTCTCTTTATACCAAAAATGCATTATTTGGTTAACGCAAATAATGCATACGAATAATCCAGATGTTACATAGTCATTAAATAAATTTCATGACACACAGCCCCTTTTTTTCAAATATTTGTTATAATTCCAGAAACACTCAGTAATACCCATTGAGGGAGATATTGTGAAGATCTTAGCGGCTGTTCGCATGGAAAGGTGCATTGGGTGTCACTCGTGCTCTTTAGCGTGTGCACGAATCGTACATCGCCGTCTTTCATGGGATGAAGCCGGCATCAGGATTCATACATCAGGAGGTTTATCAACTGGATTTGAGGCTATTACCTGTTTAGCCTGTGAGCCTGCTCCATGTGCTTTGGCTTGTCCAACCGGGGCATTTAGCCAGAGAAAAGGCGGTGGTGTAATTGTTAAAAGGAGCTTATGTATACAATGTGGAGAATGTGCTAAGTCTTGTCCTGTCAATGCGGTATATCTCGATGCTTCACAGAAACCTTTTGTATGTATCCATTGTGGAAGATGTATTCCATTTTGTCCTCATGATTGTCTTGAAATGGTTGAAAAACCAGAACGCATATTAAGCTCAAGAATACAATTAGAGTAATACAGATGTTTCAAAAAAATTTATTTTTCAATTCCTTAGCGTATCGCATATTATTTGATGGTTTTATAAATAAAAACATAAATTTTTACAAACATGGATTCAAACCTCTTTTTGATTAATATCCGTTTTTTAGGCTAACGGAAATCTAAAGGATGAAACGCGATAATTTTAGAATACTTTTGATCGATCTCGGCACTCGTAAAGCGGAGGTAGTTACGATGGAAGGGAGGAATGACGTAGCGGGCGGTAGTGGGCTTGCAGCCAAGCTTTTCAATGAATTTGGAAAAGTTGACAAAGCATGGGATGATCCTATTCAACCGTTAATTTTCACCATAGGTCCTCTCACAGGTTATTTCCCACTTATGAGCAAAACAGTATACGCCTTTAAATCGCCATATCACGATCAGTACGCAGAAAGCCACGCAGGGGGGCGTTCAGCACTGTCATTAAGGTTTTGTGACTATGATGCTATAGTTATAAAAGGAAAGGCATCCACTCCTTCGTGTATTTATATTGGTTCTCGTCATTTTGCAATAAAGGATGTGCATTACTTGTGGGGAAATGACGTACAAACATCAGGTAAGATATTAAGAAAAATGTTCAAGGGTGCCGGTCATAGAAGTATCATGCGGATAGGACCAGCTGGCGAAAATCGTTCACCGATAGCGTGTGTAAACGTTGATACCTATCGACATTTTGGTAGACTGGGCGGAGGCGGTGCTATGGGAGCAAAAAATCTGAAGGCGATTGTGATTCAAGGAGATACTTCTTTTGATATTCCTTCTGATAAGGAATATTTAGAGTTATTTAAAGAAGTTTATAATCTTGTTACCTCAACAAAAATGATGAACAAATATCATGATATTGGCACATCGGTAAATGTGGCTATTTTAAACGATCTTAAATCGCTTCCCTGGTTTAATCTTAAGCAAACACACGATGTAGCTGTGGATGGGATTACTGGTGAAAAGTTTGCGCAGGACTCATTACTCCGCAATGTAGCGTGCTCTAACTGCCCTGTTGGTTGTATTCACATAGGATTTGTCCGTGAAAAGTTCATGAAGGAAAATCGATACCTATACCGTCAGGTATCATATGACCATGAACCTGTATTTTCTGCAGGCTCCATGCTTGGGGTAAAAAATAATTTCGATGTTCTCAGGATTATAGATGCTACAGAAAAAATGGGTCTTGATGTTATGTCAACAGGAGTTTCATTAGCATGGGCAACGGAGGCATTTGAAAAAGGTTTTATTTCAGAGAAAGAAACGATTGTTCCATTAAAATTTGGCGATGCTGAGAATTATAAATCAGCTATTTTTTATATGGGTAATGCAACGAACGAATTCTATCGCATACTCAATAAGGGCGCACTTCATGCAGCTCAAAAATATGGTGGGGAAGAATTTGCCTGTGTGCTTGGACAGGAAATGGCAGGATATGCAACAGGTGAGGTATTTTTCACTTCTCAATCGTTGGGCTTTCGACATTCTCACCTTGACGCAGCAGGGTATTCCTATGATCAGATGGTAAAAGATAAAGATATAAATAAGGCAATCGAGTTTTTGCGCAGAGATGAACAAGAGAGGGTATTTCTTACTTCTATGGTTGCATGTCTTTTTGCAAGAGGTGTCTACACTAAAGAATTACTTACAAGGTGTTTATGGTCGGTAGGGTATGCTGAATTAGCAAAAAACATTGAATATGTGTCTAAAAATATACAGAAATTGAGATGGAAAATACGTTTCAAAACTGGCTACAATCCTTCAAATGTTCGAATACCAAAGCGTTTTTATGAAGTTACGAACTGGAAAGGACCTGTTGACAGAGATTTTTTTGATAAACTCAGGAAGGAATATCAAGAGACAATTATAAATCTCGCAAATAGTGAAGTAGATATTAGCTAAAGATATTTGCTGTTCGCTCATAATTTTATCCAGAAATTCGGTATTAGTCTCGAAATTACCCTTACCTGATCTGTTAGAAGCATAATCCCAAAAACAATAAGAAGCAGCCCACTTATAATCATAATTACCCTTATGTGTTTTGAAATCTTGGATGAATAGCTTAAAAAAGTGTTAAAGGCCAAAGCAGATATAAAAAAAGGAATTGCTAAACCCAAAGAATATAAAGAGAGAAGTTTAAGCCCATAAATGGTTGAACCTTTTGAACTGGAGTAAAGAAGAATCGTTCCAAGAATCGGACCTATACAAGGACTCCATCCTGCAGCAAATGCCATTCCAATTATAAAAGTGCCTATATATCCGGTAGGTTTGCCACTCAGGTGCAATTTTTTATCCTTTAAAAGGAAATTTAGCCTGAGAAATCCCGCTATAAATAGTCCAAAAATTATTATGATTATCCCCCCGATTATTCTAATTAAGTCGAGATACTTAAACAAAAAGTATCCAATCGCAGAAGATGATATGCCAAGGGTAATAAAAACAAAAGAAAAGCCGCAGATAAAAACAAGAGAATTAGTTATTGTTAAATACCTGACCTTTTTTTTATCAACACCGACAGTAAGGTCTTTAAAAGAAAGACCAGTAATAAAAGACACATAAGAGGGTAAAAGTGGAAGAACGCACGGTGAAAGGAATGACAATACGCCAGCAAGAAAGGCTAACGGAAAAGATACATCATTCATCGTTATATTAACGTGCGCATTCTGAAGTATCCCCTTTAAGCTTTTCTATGGCATGGGGTAACACATCTAAAATGACGGGAAGATTTTCTTTTACGGCCTTAGGACTTCCAGGAAGATTAATAATCATAGACTTCCCCCTTATTCCAGCTATGCCACGAGAAAGCATAGCTCTGCTCGTTTTTTTGAGACCTTCTGCCCTCATTGCCTCGGGAATCCCGGGCACCTCTTTTTCTATTATTTCAGCAGTAGCCTCAGGCGTAACATCTCTTGCTGAAAGTCCTGTCCCTCCTGTAGTAAGTATTACATCCACATTTTTACTGTAATGGATAAGTTTTTCTTTTATAAGATCTTTCTCATCTGGAAGGATCTCGTAGTATTTAACCTCCGCCTCTATACTTTTGAGCATCTCTTTAATTAAAGAACCACTCAGATCTTCACGCTCACCTTTCGAACCTTTATCGCTTATTGTTAAAACAGCAACGGTGATCATTTAAGTACCCATTTCCCAGCTTTCGAGATAATTTTTCTGTTCTGCCGTCAATATATCTATTTTTATCCCCATAGATTTTAGCTTTAACGAAGCAATCATTCTGTCAATCTCTTGTGGTACACTATAAACCTTTTTTTCAAGACTTTTATAATTTTTTGATAAGTATTCGACGCACAGTGCCTGATTAGCAAAACTCATATCCATAACTGCAGAAGGATGGCCTTCTGCTGCTGCCAGATTTATAAGCCTTCCTTCACCGAGAAGATAAATTCTTCTATTATTTTTGAGGGTATATTCTTTTACGAAATCTCTCATTAATCTTCTCTTTTTTGATATTTTCTCGAGTGTATCAATATCTATCTCCACGTTAAAATGACCTGAGTTACATAGAATCGCCCCATCCTTCATTACAAGAAAACAATCCTTGGAGATTACATTGATATCGCCTGTTACTGTAACAAAGATGTCACCTATCTTCGATGCTTCAGCAATAGGCATTACTTCGAATCCATCCATGGTAGCTTCTAATGCTCTCAAGGGATTAACCTCTGTTATTATTACCCTCGCCCCCATACCTTTTGCTCTCATTGCAATACCCTTACCGCACCAACCATAACCTGAAACAACAAACACTGAGCCTGCAATCAACCTGTTAGTAGCTCGCATTATCCCATCGATTGTGCTCTGTCCAGTTCCATATCTGTTGTCAAAGAGATATTTTGTATATGCATCATTTACTGCAATTATCGGATATTCAAGAACTCCCTTATCGGCCATTGCTCTTAACCTTATTACACCAGTGGTTGTCTCTTCAGTACCACCCAGTATATTTTTTATTAGATCTCTTCTCGACTTATGGAGGGTTGATACAAGATCAGCTCCATCATCAAGTGTAATATGAGGTTTGATGGACAAGGCATTATTTATATGCTTATAATAAGTCTTATTATCTTCACCCTTTATTGCAAAAACAGGAATTTTAGAAAATTTTACAAGTGAGGCAGCGACATCGTCCTGTGTGCTTAGAGGGTTAGAAGCACATAGAGCAACTTCTGCACCTCCTGACTTTAAGGTTTCCACAAGGTTTGCGGTCTCCGTAGTAACATGGAGACACCCGGAAATTCTGAAACCTTTTAAAGGTTTTTCCTTTCTGAAGCGTTCTGTAATATTTTTCAATACAGGCATTTCCTGAGCTGCCCATTCAATGCGTAATTTGCCTTTTTTTGCTAAATTAATATCCCTTATATCACTTCTTATCATTTATAATCCTGCCTCTTTTCTTAGTTGTTCTGCCCTATCAGTTTTCTCCCATGTAAAATCAGGGTCGTTTCTGCCAAAATGGCCATATGCAGCAGTCTTTTTAAAGATAGGCCTTCTCAGTTTTAATGTTTCTATCATCCCTTTTGGTGTAAGGTCAAAATTTTTTCTAATAATTTTTACAATCTTTTCAGATGGTATTTTCCCCGTTCCGAAAGTCTCTGCAAGTACGGAAACCGGCTCTGGGACACCGATAGCATAAGCCATCTGTATCTGGATTCTATCTGCTATTCCTGCTGCCACAATATTTTTTGCGATATACCTTGCCATGTAAGAGCCTGATCTGTCGACTTTTGAAGGATCCTTTCCAGAAAAGCATCCGCCGCCATGGCTTCCGACCCCACCATAACTGTCAACTATAATTTTTCTCCCTGTCAGTCCGGTATCACCCATTGGACCGCCAACAACAAAACGACCTGTGGGGTTAACAAAGTACTTTACATTTTCTTCATCGAGCAAATTGACTGGAACAACAGGTTTTATTACTTTTTCTACAATATCTTCCTTTATTTCCTTAAGGGTAACATCAGGGCTATGTTGAGTTGACACGACGATACTATCTATCCTTACGGGTTTACCATTTCTGTATTCTACCGTAACCTGTGTTTTTCCATCAGGTCTTAAATAATTTATTATGTCCTTTTTTCTTACCTCTGCTAATCTCATCGCGAGTTTGTGTGCAAGCATAATTGGAAGGGGCATAAGTTCTTCTGTTTCATTACATGCAAAGCCGAACATAAGACCCTGGTCTCCAGCTCCACCTATATCTACACCCATCGCTATATCAGAAGATTGTTCATGAATCGATGTAATGACAGCACACGTTTCATAGTCAAAACCATATTTTGCTCTTGTATAACCTATTTCTTTTATAGTTTCTCTAACGATATCAGGTATTTCAACATAACAACTTGTTGTAATCTCACCTGCTACGAAGGCCAATCCTGTAGTTACAAGTGTTTCGCAAGCCACCCTCGCAATAGGGTCTTTCTCAAGTATTGCATCGAGTATGGCATCCGAAATCTGATCCGCTATTTTGTCAGGATGTCCCTCTGTTACAGATTCTGACGTAAAAAAATAATTATTGCCACCCATATTTTACCTCCTGAAGGAAAACTATTACTCCCCAAAATACAATTAGGACAATGCAGAGGTTGCGGAAAAGTATTTTTCTATTCCTTTTTAACAAAATTTTAAGCAATATCTGCATTAGAATTAAATTTAACACATCTCGTGTAGAGATTATAAAAACTTTATTTCGTCCAAAGTACATTTTACCAATATTAAATTCTCCTACACCATTGGGGTTAATAATTGTTACATGTTTTTCGATTCATTAATAAGATGTTCCAACAATTTCTCATAGGCATAAGGGAGGGAGCGTTTCTTATGAGTTGCGACATAAAACCTCCTCTTCATCACTACATCAACAAGTTTTATCTCAACAAGAATATTATTCTTTAACTCATCAGCAACAGAAAACTTCGAGAGTATGGAGAATCCAAGCCCAGCCTTTACAGCTTGCTTTATTGCATCTGTGGAACCAAAAACGCCTGAAATCTTAAAATTGCTGAAAGAAATACCCCTCGCCTCTAAAAATTTTTCGGTTTCCTTTCTTGTGCCTGAACCTTCTTCCCTTATAACAATAGGAAATTCTGTTAACTCTTTCAATGTCAATATATTTTTTTCGATTAAAGAGGGTGCGGACACGACTATTAGTTCGTCTTCAACAAAAGAAATATATTTGATATTTTCATCGCCGAGCTTAGCTCCAACAATCCCAACGATTAACTCATGTCTCGAAATACTGTCAATTATACCTTTTGAGTCAGAGATAAGAATCTGGAAAGAAATAGACGGGTATCTCTTCTGAAATCCCTTCATCATCTGAGGCAATAAATAAACCCCTGGAATAGTGCTCGCACCTATTAAAAGCCTACCCGTCAGTTCTTTTTTCATTTTGCCAATGGCTTCTTTGAGACTATTGGTTCTTTCTATAATATCTACTGAATGACTATACAAGACTTCTGCTTCTTTAGTTGGGATTATACTTCTACCGAGTCTATCAAATAATTTGCAATCAAGTTCATCTTCAAGCGATTTAATATGATTACTTATTGTAGGCTGTGTAAGATTAAGCTCTTCGGAAGCCCTTGAGAAGCTCTTATTTTTAAAGACGGATGCAAATACTTTTAATTGATGTATATCCATACAAAAATTTTAACATAATTAAATTTTATTATTTGCAATCAATTTTTTGAAAATTTCCCTTACAACCCTTTTAACCTCCATCAATCCTTTCATTCTCAGAATCCTTATGATTTTCTCAGAACCGATATCATTTAAGAATCTTCTCCTTTTATTAGCATCTTTTATTAAATTTATAGCATTAATTCTATATTTTTGTAATAACTTCAAATAACTTGAAAACTCTGTTCCATATAACTTTTCAAGTTCCTTTCTTATAGATTTTGAAAGGGCAGGACTTATACCGCTGGTTGATATTGCAATTATCAAAGGAGGTCTTCTAACAACAGAAGGGACAATAAAATTGCATAAATCAGGTGTGTCAACAACATTAACTGGACAGCGAGCATCTTTAAATATCTGTTCATTGACAATCCTCGAATTAGTGGCCGCTATCACAAGAAATGCTTCTTTAAGATCTCCCTTTTTGTATTGTCGTTTGATGTGTCTTAATTTTCCATTCTGTATTTCTTTCTCTAACCTTTTAGATATCTCGGGACTTATTACGGTTATGTTTGCACCTGTTTTCATAAGAGACATTATTTTCCTTTCAGCTACCTTACCACCGCCACAAACTACAACATTTTTTTTGCTTAGATTAAAAAAAACGGGATAATAATTTATTCTGGAAGTGGAACAAGGAAAGGCTTCTTTTTTATGTCTCACTTTTAAGACTGATGAGTTCCTTTTTTGCCTTCTCGGTAAGGTTGTTTTTTGGATATTTTTCGAGAAGCATATTTAAATATTCAACGGCTTTATCTTTTTGTCCAAGATGTTTATAAGAAAGGCCTGTATAAAAAAGAACTTCTGCCTCTTTTTTATAGTCAGGATATTTTTGTAATAAAGATTCAAATCTCCCAATTGCAGCCTTATATGAACCTTTTTTGTAATAAAATTCGCCGACAAGTTGTTCATACTCTGCAATTATATTTTTGCATTTTTCGATTCTTATGTTTATTTCGTCCTTGTAAGGATTGCGTGGGTACATTTTTTTCAATTTCTCAAATTCTTCCATTGCTCTTGCCGCACCGCTATATCCTCTTTCAGGCCCCTCAATCTGATTAAAGTAAATCATCGCAATCTGATATTGAGCATAAGGGGCATATTGATGGTCAGGATAACTTTCGAGAAACTTTTTATATTCAGAAATAGCAAGTTCGTATTCTTCTTCTTTTAAATAAGAGTCTGCTATCTTTAACTGTGCAAGTGGAGCGAATTTTTTAGTAAAATCTCTGTTTTTAATTTCAAGAAACATTGTACGTGCTTTTTCATAGTCCTTTTTTTCTATCAATTCATTAGCCATATCGAAAGATTTTTCCGTATCAAATTTTTCGGGAGGTTTTACCGTTGATTTTCCAGAACAAGAAACCAATAAAAATAATGATGAAGTAATAAAAATTAATATAATTCCTCTTACTATAATATTTTTATAAATTTCCATTGTCTTAAAACTATTAAAAATAAAGTACCAAATTCTTAATTCATAAGTCCATTTATATCAAACTATTTCTAAAAGCTGAATATCAATTATAAGGTCTTTCCCAGCCAGAGGATGGTTTTCATCTAAAATAACCTTAGATTCTGTTAGATTAACAACTGTCGCAATAATAGGTTGGCTATCAGGTTGAGGTATCTGCAGATGTTGCCCAATTTCTAATTTTAATTCTGGTGGGAACAGGTTTCGATCTACTTCTACTATTAATTCTTCCCTATGCGGGCCAAAAGCTTCATCTGACGGAACCTTTATAGTCTTTGAGGTTCCAGGACTCATCCCTATGATAGCTTGCTCAAAGCCCGGGATTACCTGTCCCTGGCCTATTGTAAATTGAAAGGGTTGAGCATTAAATGTACTATCAAAAACACTATTGTCTTCCAATCTAACAGAATAATGAACTTTTACTGTATCTCCAAATTTTACCTCTGCCATCTTCCCCCCTTAATAAGAGATTTACATAATTATACATTTTATGGCTAAAAAATTCCTATGGAAAATTAACGCAGAGCCTATAAATTTTGTATTCGGAGACTGTAATGTGGGTATGATTTAACTTGAATGAGAATTTCTCTTGACAAGAAGAAATTTTCATTATATGTTTATAACAATTTATTATGCTTCCGAGGGAATTTTTTAAAAAAGTAAAGGAAGCGAGAGACGAATTAAGAGAAAGCCGAACACAAGAAAAACAAAGTCTCTTGTGAGGTCGGCTTTTTTGTTGAAAGGAGGTGATTATGAGTTTAAGCATGAATAATAATTTAGATCACTATGAAGACATAGCACGAGTTGCAACAAAGTTATATTACCATAGTGGTTGCGTGGAAGGCCGTGACTTGGAAAACTGGGTTACAGCAGAAAGAATTTTAAGATCTGGGAAAGAATTTTGTGATATGTTTATGCAAATGTTAGTTCAGAAACCAATAGCTGCATCTAAATTAATGGAAGCTTTAAAGCTATTGATAGACCTTGAAGAAAAACAGCAGTTTGATAAGCTAATTCATTCTCGTTCTTCTCAATGAGAAGCTGAGTGGATAACTTTTAATTTTTAAAATTCAACCTTACTTAAGGGAAGGGAAGATGTTTATTTTTTTCTCCCCATACAAAAAAATCTTGGAAGCCAACTATTACAGACATCTGCATCATTTTTAATTACACACTTTTGGGGGTCGAATTAGTCAAAAAATCCATAACCATTCAGTTTTCGACGAATTTCCTTTGTCCCTTTAATATAAATTTTTTGGAATTTCGCTTTATACAAATCGTTAGTCTTTTCAATTGAAAGGAGTCTCGAGTTTACATCGGATCTTTTAAAATGTTCTATTAATTCGTATATGACTTCTTTATCTCTCATATTAACCTGAAAGTTCTCTGTTAGACTACCCCCCTTTTCAATGAGCGACAAAACATTTGCAGGCATAAGATAAAGAGCCTTTACCGCCTCCATCAGATAGTGCTCATCAAGAGGAATTCCGAATTCGTGGCTGAAAAATATTGCCCTCAGTATCCTTTGAATATAAAAACCTGGTGGAATCTCTACCATCAGTTCTGCAGTCGCTTGTAGATCTCTTAAACATGATGAAAGAGTTACATATTTTATAGCTTTTCCATTTAAAATTGACTTAATCACTATACCTTCCCTGTTTTCTCTGTTTAATTGAAGGATAATTTGTTTAATGTTATCTATTTCATCTGAACTAAATGGCCCCCATCTTCTTACTTGTGGTATCTTATACTTTTCAAGAATTTCATATTTTTCCTCAACAGAAACAATTCTGCCGTTCTTATCAAAAATATCAAAGGCAAAAAAAGCTACATCGTCTTTTATATAAGGAATTTCCTCTGTATTATAGGGACTTCCGGGACCTACAACCTCTCCACTGATTGTATATTCTGGATATTCGACAAAAAAATTCGTATTTATGAAATCAGGAACCCTGTCTGTTGTAAAAGGGCAGACAAACCCTCCTCTCGTAAAAGCTAAGAGTTTGCCGTTTATCATAACGATTCTGACATTATAACCATCCATTTTCTCTTCTAAATAGAAATTTTCTCTTTTGAAGTAACGATTTATCCCATTGTGGAGAGCCAAAATTCTCATTATCCTTCTATAACCGGGTATAAAAGCATTTTCATGAAAAACAGTTCCTCTCATATATTTCTTTTTGAAATCTGAAGTCAGCCTTAAAAAATTAAATTCTTTATAATGGTCAATTTGTAAGATTTTTTTCTTTTTTAGAAGGTCTATTTCTTCATCGGAAAAATACTTTTTTAAAAATGGCGGTATATTTGCTTTCATGGTTATCTTAACTACTTATATAAAAATGGAAATTTTTAATATAACCATAAATAACAAGCTTTATTAAAGAATATATAAAATTTTAGAATATAACAATGCGTAACATAAAACCCAATTTAAAATCCGTTATTGATAATTTAAAAAGTTCTATACCTCTAAAAAGAAAAATTTATCTTTTTATAAAAAATTTCTTATTAAAACTCATCCGATTTAAAAGTTGTTGTGGCAATCCTGGTGAGCCTGGATGTTGAAAGAAGTCTTAGTTTTACCAGTTTGGTAATTTTTTAACAACTTTTAGATTTTAGCCCATATTGTTCATATAAAATTTGGCAGATACAGTACTTTCGCTCATTCTCGGCTTGATATCCATCGAGCCTCCGAGGAAAATTCTTTCTTCGAAAGAATTTAAAACCGCTCAAATACTGTATCTGCCAAACACCTGCAAATTTATGAATAAAGTGGGTTAGATTATCAATCTTATTTTGGCTATTATCTTTATAAACATTCATTAAATGATTTTTTTTCGGTACATGATGATAAAAAATTATAAAAAATTGAAAAAAAAGCACAAAATTAGTAATATTAAACTCCATTTAAAACGTTTATTAATATATTTTTCAATTTGTTAAAATAATTTATGAGCGAAATTAAGAAATTAAGAGAAGAAATCGATAAAATAGATAATAAAATACTCGAATTTCTAAATAAAAGAGCTGAAGTAGTTATTGAAATTGCAAAAATAAAAAGAGGCGAAAATGCAAAATTTTACTCACCTGAACGAGAACGTGAAATACTTGAACGCCTTTTGGCTCTAAATAAAGGTCCTTTCCCGAACGATACTTTAAAAGTTATATACAGAGAAATCCTGTCCGCCTCGTTGTCGCTGGAAGAACCCCTTAAAGTTGCTTGCCTCGGACCACTTGCAACATTTACACACCTTGCAGCGTTAAGACATTTTGGTTCATCTGCACATTTCATCCCTGTTGATAGCATAAAAGCTGTATTTGATGCAGTTGATGCAGGAAATGCTGAATTCGGTGTTGTTCCAATAGAAAACTCTAATGAAGGTGTGGTTACTTATACCCTTGATATGTTTATGGACTATGATCTTAAGGTTTCTGCGGAAGTACTTCTTGAGATAGCTCACAATCTTATTTCAATAAGTGGCGATAAATCGAAGATTAAGAGAGTTTATTCAAATCCCCACGCCGCAGCTCAATGTAGGCAGTGGCTTGAAGCAAATCTTCGAGATGTTCCTATCCTTGAAGCCACGAGCACTGCCAAAGCTGCAGAATTAGCCGCCCGTGATGAAGAGGCAGCCGCTATAGCAAGTGAACTGGCTGCGAAGATATACAATTTGCAGTTTGTCGAAAAAAATATAGAGGATAGAAAACACAATTTTACAAGATTTCTTGTTATTTCTAAAGATTTTCCCCAAAAGACAGGAAAAGACAAGACTTCTATCATGTTTTCGATAAAAGATAAGCCTGGTAGCCTTTACAATATACTCGAACCTTTTAAAAAAGCAAAGATAAATTTGACAAAGATAGAGTCGAGACCTTCAAAAAGAAAGGCATGGGAATACATTTTCTTTGTGGATATGGAAGGACATATAGAAGATAAAAAATTAAAAAAGGCAATAGAAACAGTTAAAGACAACTGTCTTTATTTAAAAATACTGGGTTCATATCCACATGGTGGTATTTAATGATTAGACCTCCTGAATATATTTCACAAATTAGGCCTTATATGCCGGGGAAACCGATAGAGGAAGTCGAAAGAGAATTAGGGATAAAAGGTTCCATAAAGCTTGCCTCTAATGAAAACCCCATCGGACCTTCACCAATGGCCATAAAAGCCATACTTGATGCACTGACGCATACAAATAAATCAATCGGATTAAATAGATACCCTGACGGTGGCGGATACTATATAAAAAAGGCACTGGCCAAAAAACTTTTGATAAATGAGGATGAGCTGATTCTCGGAAATGGTTCCAACGAGCTTATTGATTTGGCTGTCAGAACTTTTATGAAGTGGGATGAAGAAGCGGTAATGGCTAAACCATCATTTATCGTTTATTCAATAGCTGTTCAGTCGGTTGGTGCTAAACCAATTGAAGTCCCTTTAAAAAACTATACACATGATCTTGATGCAATGGCTGAAGCTGTCACACCGAAAACAAGGATATTATTCATTGCAAATCCAAATAATCCAACGGGAACTATTAATAAAAAGGATGAGTTTGAAAGACTCATGAAAGTCCTTCCCGATGGAATATTAGTAATAGTTGATGAAGCCTATTATGAATACGTTATGGATCCAGATTTTGCTGACAGCATGAAATATTTTCGAGAGGGAAGGGATATACTGATCCTGAGAACTTTTTCTAAGATTTATGGACTGGCTGGATTAAGAATCGGATATGGAATCGCAAGGAAAGACATAATTACTGAAATAAATAAACTTCGACCACCATTTAATACGAATACAATCGCACAAAAAGCAGCTTTAGAGGCACTCAAGGATGAAGAGCATATAAAATATTCTAAACAGATAAACGATCGGGGGAAAAAATATCTTTACAGAGAATTAGCCTCTCTTGGATTAGAGTATGTACCCACTGAGGCAAATTTTATTTATATATTAGTTCGAAAAAATGCAAATGATTTATACAATGAACTTTTAAAAGAAGGAGTGATTATTAGACCTATTGGACCTCAGGAGATAAGGGTAACAATAGGTCTACCTGAGGAAAATAGAAGGTTTATTGAGGCATTGAAGAAAGTCATGAATTGATTGTGATCAATATTTGGAGGGATAAATGGACATCATTGTTTTAAACCCAAAGGCAACCGAAGAAGACCTTAAACGCATTGTAAGGAAACTTGAACGTAGAGGACTCAAGGCCAATATTTCGAAAGGAACAGAGAGAACTATAATCGGTGTAATAGGCGATACCTCTAAGATTACCGAAGAGGAAGAAAATACGATAAAAGTTATGCCTGGTGTTGAAGATGTTATGAGGATTTTAAAACCCTACAAGCTTGCCAGTAGGGATTTTAAATCAGAGGATACGCTTATCAATGTAAAAGGGAAATTAATAGGTGGAAAAAAGATTCATATAATTGCAGGTCCTTGTGCGGTGGAGAATAAAACCATGCTAACCAATATAGCAGAAAAGGTAAAGGAGGCTGGAGCTACTTTTATTCGTGGTGGAGCTTTTAAGCCCCGGACTTCTCCTTATTCCTTTCAGGGACTGGGTGAAGAAGGGTTAAAATATCTTTCTTATGCAAGTAAGAAGACAGGATTACCTGTTGTAACAGAATTAATGGACCCGAGGGATATAAATGTTGTTAAGAAATACGCAGATATAATCCAGATAGGCGCAAGAAATATGCAAAATTTTAGATTATTATTAGAAGTCGGAAAATGTAAAAAGCCTGTCTTATTAAAAAGAGGTTTATCAGCAACTATAAAAGAGTGGCTGATGGCTGCTGAATATATAATGTCAAAAGGCAATCAAAATGTAATTTTATGTGAGCGCGGGATAAGGACATTCGAGACCGCAACGAGGAATACACTCGATCTAAGTGCGGTTCCTGTTTTAAAACAATTAACCCATCTTCCCGTAATAGTAGACCCAAGTCATGGGGTGGGTAAGTGGTCGCTTGTTGCACCCTTGGCAAAAGCAGCCATAGCTGTAGGTGCAGATGGTTTGATGATAGAAGTACATACAAATCCTGAAGAGGCAATGTCAGATGGAGAACAGTCTTTAAGGCCTTCTGATTTTAAAAAGCTGATGGACGAGTTAAGGCCGATTGCCAGAGCTATAGGACGCGAAATATAAATTTTTGGAGTAGCATATTTATGTATTTTAATAAGGTAGCTATATTGGGGGTTGGATTAATCGGTGCTTCTTTTGCTCTTGCGTTAAAAAAATACAATCTTTGTTCTTATATAGCAGGATTCGGTAGAAGTATTGAAAACCTTAATAAGGCTAAAGAAAAAAGAATACTCGATGCCTTTTCTCTTGATCCAGTCAAGGCATGTAGTGACGCAGACCTTATAGTTTTTGCTACCCCTGTAGGAATCTTTACTGAAATCGCAGAAAAAATCTCTAACTCTCTAAAGCATAATTGCATAGTTACCGATGTTGGGAGTGTGAAGGGAAAGCTTGTAAAAGATATGGAGAAGTTATTACCAGAGGATGTATATTTTGTCGGGGCACATCCAATAGCAGGAAGTAATCGTTCAGGAATTGATACAGCTACCGCAGAATTATTTAAAGGTGCAAAATGTATAATCACGCCTACTAGCGTTACTGACAGAAATGCCCTTGAAAAGGTAATCAATTTGTGGAAAAAATTCGGTGCTATTGTAAAAATTATCGATCCGGATGAACATGATAAAATATACGCAACTGTAAGTCATCTCCCACATATAGTTGCATACGAAATAGTAAATACAGTTGCAGATATTGACAGTTCCTATTTAAAATTTTCGGGACAGGGATTCATGGATACCACAAGGATTGCATCGAGTCCATCTGAACTGTGGCGTGACATTTGTCTTTTTAATAGGGAGAACATCCTTAAATCTATTGAGGTCTTCAAAAGAAATCTCGATAAAGTTAGTCAGTATCTCAGGGCATGTGATTCTGATTCTCTTGAGCGAGAATTTAATAAAGCCCGGACACTGAGGGAAGGTATTGAACAGAATTGAAATCAAAAAAGCTCGGAAATTTAATGGTGAATTTTCTCCTCCCCCCGATAAATCTATATCCCACAGGGCAATAATATTTTCATCGCTTTCAAAAGGGAAAAGTGTCATAAGGAACTTTTTAAAGGCAGAAGACCCTTTAAGGACCGTGAATGCTTTCAAATTACTTGGTATTAACATAGAGGATAAAGGCGAGTACTTATTTGTAGAAGGTAATGGTATCAATGGCCTGAAAGAACCATATGATGTTATAGATTGTGGAAATTCAGGTACAACCCTACGGTTGCTCTCAGGAGTTCTGTCTGGTAATCCCTTTTTCTCTGTGCTAAGTGGTGACGAATCTTTGAGAAAAAGACCAATGGGTAGGGTTATTAAGCCGTTAAGACAAATGGGTGCAGAAATTATGGCTCGTGATGATGACAGATACCCTCCCATAGCAATTAAAGGAAAAACATTACAACCAATCAAATACTCCATGCAGATAGCAAGCGCACAGGTAAAATCAGCAATTCTACTTGCAGGTTTATATGCTGAAGGAGAAACTGAAGTAATAGAGCCCCTAAAATCTCGTGATCACACAGAAAGAATGTTGCCTGCGTTTGGAGCTGAACTAAAGACCGAAGGAAAGAATATAAAAATAAAAGGATTCCCCGAATTAAGGGGAACAGAGGTTTATGTGCCAGGGGATTTTTCGTCTGCAGCTTTTTTCATAGTCGGGGCACTATTAATTCCAAATTCTGATATCACAATTAATGATGTAGGCATTAATCCCACGAGAACAGGTTTGCTTAATGCACTTAAAAAAATGGGGGCTAATATTGAAGTTTATAATATAAAAAACTTATGTGGCGAACCAGTAGCCGATATCCATTGTAAAGGAGAAGCGAATTTGAAGGCTATTAATATCTCAGGCGAAGAAATACCTGCACTTATCGATGAGTTTCCTATTTTGTGCGTAGCTGCAACACAGGCTGTTGGTACTACCAATATTAGAGGGGCAAAGGAATTACGGGTGAAAGAATCGGATAGGATTAGTAGCATGACAACGGAGCTAAGAAAAATGGGCGCAGAAATAGAAGAATTTGAAGACGGCGTAAGTATTAAGGGTAAGACTGAACTTAAGGGAGCATCTGTTGAAAGTTATAGAGATCACAGGGTTGCGATGGCGCTGTCAATAGCAGGTCTCATTGCTGAAGGGACAACATCAATCAATGATATCTCATCGGTAAACATCTCGTTTCCGGGATTTTTCGAGTTATTAAAAAATTTGACCGGACAAGCATAAAAATTGGAGTAAGAATTTTATGGGTAAGGTTATAGCCATAGACGGACCATCGGGGGCGGGGAAAACAACTATTGCAAAATTGCTTGCAAAAAAGCTTGGATTTGATTATTTAGATACGGGTGCATTATACCGCGCTGTTGCTCTCACATTAAAAGAAAAGGGTATAGAACCCGATGAAAATGATTTTAGAATTAAAGAGATTCTCGATAAAATAAAGATAAAAATTAATGGAGATAGAGTATTTGTAAACGATAGGGACGTCTCCAGTAAAATAAGAAATACAGAGATAGACCATTATTCTTCTGTCTTTTCTGCTAAAAAGATTATTAGAGATTTTTTGTTTGATCTTCAGAGAAATTCAGCACTTAATAATGACTTAGTTGTTGAAGGGAGGGATACCACAACAGTTGTTTTCAAAGATGCTTTTAAGAAAATCTTTCTTTACGCATCAGATGAAGAAAGGGCAAGAAGACGTTATCTTCAATTCAAAGAAAAAGGGATTAATATTACAATGGATGAGGCAAGAAAAAGCGTATTAGAAAGAGATAGAAGAGATGCTAATCGGGAGATTGCACCACTTAAAATCGCACCTGATGCCTTATTTCTGGATTCTTCAAATCTCTCTATAGAAGAGGTTTTAAAAAAAATATTGGATTTTATTCAAATTAACCCTTGAAATTAGTTTATTTAATTTGTAAGGCAACTTTATTTATTTTTTTAAAAGTGTTTAACAGGCTTGAGGTAATAGGTGCTGAGAATGTTCCCTCAGCAGGGGGTGTTATTATTGCAGCAAATCATGTCAGTTACATGGATCCGCCAGTTATAGGCGTAAGTTTAAAAAGACGCCCGGTATATATGGCTAGGGAGGGGCTTTTTAAGATACCCATCCTTGGCTCTTTTATAAAAATGTTTGCATTACCTGTAAAACGTGGCAAACCACAGCCTTCTACTATCAAAGAGGCTATCAGGAGGTTAAAAAGTGGAGAATTAATTGTTATTTTTCCTGAAGGAAGTAGAAGTATAGATGGGAATTTTCTTGATGCAAAAAGAGGGGTTGGGGTACTTTCTGCAATGTGCGGAGTACCTGTAATTCCCACATATATTAAAGGAACAGAGAAGGCTTTACCAGTCGGTGCAAGATTTTTAAGGCCTTCGAAGATCAAAGTTATATTTGGAAAAGCAATAAGCTTTGATAGGGGAACAGATAAAAAACTGCATGAAAGGATTAGTAGAGATATAATAGAAGCAATTAAAAATCTTAAAGTGGAAGAACAAAGAGAAGAACAAAGAACAGTAAAACGGTGTTAACGGTAGTTGGGAGGCTATATTAGCCAGATGAAAATAATTGTCGCAAAGAGTGCAGGTTTCTGTTTTGGCGTAAAGAGAGCAATAGATATAGCATTCAAGATGTCAAGGGAAAAGTGTGAAGGGGTATATACCCTTGGGCCGATAATCCATAATCCCCAGGTGGTGAAGATGCTCAAAAATAAAGGTATTCTACCCATTGAAGATATAGACAAAAAGAAAGATATTAGGGCATTGATTATCAGAACACATGGCATACCATTAAATCTTTCGAAAAAAATTATCTCAAGGGGATACGAGATAATAGATGCCACATGTCCATTTGTAAAAAAGGCACAATATTATGCTAAACTCCTTAGTGATGAAGGTTACCAGGTAGTTATTCTTGGAGAAAAAAACCATCCCGAGGTAAAAAGTTTAAAAAGCTATGTGGAAAATGATGTGGTTGTTACTAATGGAAAAGAAAGACTTCCAAAATTGAAAAGCAAAATTGGTATAATTGTTCAGACTACTCAAACTATTGAGGCATTGAAGAAATTATTATCAGATGCTTTGAAACATGCGAAAGAGATAAAAGTATATAATACTATATGTAATTCAACTGCTCTTCGGTTGAAAGAAACCGAAAGGATTGCCAAAAAGGTAGATATAATGATTGTTGTTGGTGGTAGAAATAGTGCGAATACAACTCAATTAACAAATCTGTGTAAAACACTTTCTGTCCCGACTTATCATATAGAAACAGCATCTGAAATCAAAAAAAGTTGGATTAAAGGTGCAAAAAAGCTTGGTATTACTGCAGGTGCATCAACGCCTGATTGGCTTATTAAAGAAGTAGAAAAAAGAATTAGAGATATAGGAGGGTGACTTTTTGGTAGAACTTAAAAACGATGATATGGAAAAACTTTATGCTGAGACTTTTCAAAGCATTCAGGAAGGAATGATTTTGAGAGGCAAAGTAATAGCATTAAAAGAGGATGGTGTAATTGTTGATATTGGATATAAATCGGAGGGGTTTATCCCGATCGAAGAATTTAGCGAAGAAGAAACTATAAGACTTCGACCAGGTAATCAAATAGAGGTATATATCGAGAGTTTAAGAGATTCTGATGGTATTGTAAGGCTTTCCAAAGAAAGAGCTGCGAAAATAAAAGTATGGGAGAAAATTGAAAATGCATTTCGGGACGGAAACGCCGTGGAAGGGAAAATTATAGGAAAAATAAAAGGTGGATTTTCAGTAGACATATCTGGTGTTACTGCTTTTCTACCAGGCTCTCAAGTTGATGTTAGACCCATTAAGGATGTCAATAATCTCATTGGCGAAAGAATGTTCTTCAAGGTTTTAAAGATTAACAACAAACTCTCTAATGTAATTGTCTCAAGAAGAGCAATCATAGAAAAAGAACTGCAAAAAAAGAAAGCCGAAACCCTTGAAAGACTGAAAGAAGGGAATCTTATTAAAGGCACGGTAAAAAATATTACAGATTATGGTGTATTTGTTGATCTTGGTGGCATTGATGGTCTTCTACATATATCAGATATCTCATGGGGCAGGGTTAGCCATCCATCTGAATTTTTCAAGATTGGCGAAGAGATCGAAGTCATTGTCCTCAAGTATGATGCAGAAAATGAAAAAGTAACCTTAGGATATAAGCAGAAAAAACCTGATCCTTGGACTGTGGTTAATGAGAAATATTCCGCTGGTAAGAGAGTTAAGGGTAAAGTTGTTAGTATTACAGATTATGGAGCATTTATCGAACTTGAAGAAGGACTCGAGGGTCTCGTGCATATATCCGAAATAGATTGGATACCAAGACCTAAACATCCCTCCAAATATCTTTCTATTGGCGAGATAGTAGAAGCAGTAATTTTAAAAGTTGATAAGGGTGAAAGAAGACTTTCATTGAGTATAAAACAGGTAAAACCGAGTCCATGGGAAATCATTCCTCAAAAATATAAAGTCGGACAGAAGATTTCTGGAAAGGTCAAAACAATAACCGATTTTGGAGTATTTGTTGAAATACCAGAGGGCGTAGATGCCCTTATACATATATCAGACCTTTCATGGACAAAGCATATAAAACATCCTTCAGAAGTTTTAAGGAAAGGTCAAAAGATTGAAGCCATTATATTGAGTATCGAGCCAGAGACAGAAAAAATGGCTCTTGGTTTGAAACAACTTCAACCTGACCCTTGGCTAAAGACCATTCCTGAAAGATTTAAACTTGGAGACGAAGTTGATGGTAAGGTATTAATGATTGCAGATTTTGGCGTATTTGTAGAACTTGAAGGTGGTGTTGAAGGTCTTGTTTATTCCTCTGAAATAAACAAACAACCAACCGAGAAAATCGAGGATATATTAAAAGTAGGTGATGTGGTTAGAGTTAGGATTATAAAGATTGATTGCGAAGAAAGAAAAATAGGATTAAGTATGAAGAATCTTAAAAGGACGACTGAATGAAAAAAATACTTCTGATATTTTTTGCTCTTTTTTTTCTCCTTCTTGTTGTTACTTTTATTATTTTGTTAATGCAGAATAACGTTCCTTTGGGAGAAAAGGTTGCCCTGATACGTATTGAAGGGCCTATCGTTGATTCAGAAGAGGCTATCAATCAACTAAAAGATTTTCTAAAAGACTCTTCTGTTAAAGCTATTGTGTTGCGGATAGATAGCCCGGGTGGTGCTGTAGCACCGGCGCAAGAAATATACGAAGAAGTAAAGAAGGCTGTGTCAAAAAAGAAAGTAGTCGTGTCGATGGGTTCTATCGCAGCATCTGGGGGTTATTACATTGCTTCTCCTGCCACAAGGATACTTGCTAACTCAGGAACTCTTACCGGCTCTATTGGTGTAATTATGGAGATTCCGAATATAGAGGGTCTCATGAACAAAATCGGTGTAAAAACCGAAGTAATAAAAAGTGGTGAGCATAAAGACATAGCTTCTATTTTCAGAAAAATCGGGAAAAAAGAAAGGGAGATATTACAAGCTGTTCTCGATAATGTCCACGATCAATTTATTAGGGCAGTTGCGGAAGGAAGGAAAATGCAAATTGAGGAGATAAAAAAAATAGCGGACGGTCGAATTTTTACTGGTGAGCAAGCAATCAAATTGGGGCTGATAGATGAAATTGGTAATCTTGAGGATGCCATAAGTGTGGCTGCGAAGTTATCTGGTATTAAGGGTGAGCCAATTGTAGTCACGAAAAAGAAGAGGTTTTCTATTATAGATTTACTTAGGGGTTCTATACCTCACGAAATTAAAGATATTTTCCCTACGGTAAAAATAAAATATTTATATCATCCGTAATGAAAAATTATAACCAAATATCATTTTCCAGCGATTTGTTAGATATTTTGGGATCTGGTCTTTGGGCATTTTAGAAGGAGGTTTTTATGACTAAGTCGGTTTTAATAGAAAAGGTTGCCGAAAGAGTGGGAAGCCTGACAAGAAAACAGACGGAATTTGTTGTAGAGACTGTTTTTGATAGTATCAAAGAGGCTTTAATAAGAGGCGAAAAAATTGAGATAAGAGGCTTTGGAAACTTCAAGCCAAAGCATAGAAAACCGAGAAAGGCGAGAAATCCCAAAACTGGAGAGAAGGTCGATGTGCCAGCAAAGAGAGTCCTTCATTTTAAAGTAGGAAAGGCTCTCAAAGAGGCTATGAATCCAAAATAGGAACATACAAGTAATTTGGTATCTTTTAAATGTGGCTATACTGAAAACCTATCGACATTATCATTTCGCTGTATCTGTTTTATTTAATTTGCATTTTTCGGGTTGATATCTAACCAAATACTAATATCTGGAGACAGTTCATGAAAGGAAAGGTCTTTTTGGTAGGAGCAGGTCCAGGGGACATAGGACTTTTAACGGTAAAGGGATTGCACTGTCTCAAAAAAGCTGATGTGGTTGTTTATGATTTTCACCTGAATGCTCAAGTTTTGAATTATATAAACCACGAAGCTGAATTTATTTATGCCGGCAAACGTGGGGGACACCATAGTATGACCCAGGAGGAAATTAACGAAATTCTCGTGCGTAAAGCAAAGGAAGGCAAAATTGTCTGCAGACTTAAAGGCGGTGATCCTTTTGTTTTTGGTAGAGGGGGGGAAGAGGCAGAAGTTTTGTCGAAAGAAGGTATAGAGTTTGAGATAGTCCCTGGTGTCAGTTCTTCAATCGCAGCACCTGCATATGCTGGGATCCCTCTTACGCATAGACTTTATTCATCATCATTCGCAGTTTTACCTGGTTATGAAGATATTACAAAAAAGGAAAGTTCGATCGACTGGTCTAAACTCGCTACAGGTGTAGGGACACTCGTGTTTCTGATGGCTGTAAAAAATATCGAGTTTATCACACAAAAATTGATAGAAAATGGACGTGCTCCTGATACACCCGTTGGAGTGATTAGGTGGGGAACAAGAGCAGATCAAATAACTATTGTCGGGACACTCGAAAACATTTCTAAGATCATAAAATCGAAGGAGATAAAACCGCCAGCCGTAATGGTTGTGGGAGAAGTCGTAAAATTAAGAGAATCTCTTAACTGGTATGAAAAGAAACCATTGTTTGGTAAAAGGATTCTGGTTACAAGAAGGCCTTCCGAAGGATTTGAAAGATTAGAAGAATTAGGAGCAGAAATTATAGAATTTCCTACAATAGAAATTGTACCTCCATTAAGTTACACTGATCTCGACGGTTCTATAAACAATATAGAAATTTATAATTGGATTATTTTTACGAGTAAAAACGGTGTTAAATACTTCTTTAAAAGGTTTTTTGAAAAGGAGAGGGATATAAGAGATCTAAAAGGGATAAAATTATGTGCAATAGGAATAAAGACTGCTGAGGAGCTGCGAAAGTATGGGCTCAAAGTCGATTTGATTCCAGAAGAATTCAGAGCTGAAGGATTGCTCGAGACATTTATAAAATTATGCGGTGAGCAGAAGGCTTTAAAACACTCGACTATAAACAATGAAGAGAATACACAACAGGCTTCCAACAAACCTTTAAAAGGTATCCGATTCTTATTGCCTCGAGCAGAGATAGCACGCGAAATATTTCCAGAAAAAGTGAGAGAACTCGGCGGTGTGATAGATGTGCCTGTTGCTTATAGAACTGTAAAACCTGACTTACATGGTAAAAGATTAAAAAGATTTTTAAGAGAAGGAAGAATTTCCATCGCAACCTTTACCAGTACGTCAACCTTCAATAATTTTCTTGAAATAATGGGAGAAGACGCAACTGACCTGCTGAAGGATGTAAACATCGCTGCTATTGGACCTGTAACAGCCCGTGCAATCGAGAAAACAGGGCTAAAAGTTTCTATTATGCCCCGTATTTCTACAATAGAAGCCATGGTCGAAGAAATAATTAGATGGGCAGAAAAAAAATAATTATTAAAATATTCTATGAATCTCCCAGAACTTGATACTTTCGTTTTTTTCTTCATTAATAAGAATCTCCAAAATAGTTTTTTTGACTTTTTTATGCCCTTAATAACAAAGAGGTCACACTTCTTTTTTTTACCATTTCTAATATGGATTTTTTATAGGGACAAAAAAAATGCCCTGATTTTATTAATAATTGCCATTTATTCTTTTTTGTTAACAGACTGGGTAGCAAATATTCTCAAACATTATTTTGAAAGAGTAAGACCATGTAATGAATTCAGCGATGTCAGACTTCTTGTAGGGTGTGGAAAATCTTTTTCCATGCCATCAAATCATGCTACAAATGTATTCGCATTTGCTGTACCCTTCTTTATCATGTTAAAAAGCAAGATCCGCTATATTTTAATAACCATTGCTGTAGTTGTTGGTTTTTCGAGGGTTTATGTAGGGGTACATTATCCTTCGGATGTTGTCTTAGGTGCTTTCATTGGTTCGGGGTTAGCACTTTTAGTGTTAGGTCTTTATAAATGGTCTTATCAAAAATATAGGGAAAATCCTTACATAACCGTATTGTTTATTTTTCTTCTTTCTTTGAGCTTGTTTCGTATTTACTATATAACTAATGGAATACTTGATTTAAGCCCTGACGAAGCCCATTATTGGGAATGGTCGCGCAGACTCGATTTGAGCTATTACTCAAAAGGGCCGATGATAGCATACCTCATTTTTCTTGGCACCTCTATCTTTGGAGATAGGGTTTTAGGGATTAGGATAATGGCCATTATTTTCTCTGCGATGAGCAGTTACATTCTCTATTTACTTGGTAGAAAATTGTATGACGAAAAGGTGGGGCTGTTTTCTGCAATTTTAATACAAATTATTCCCCTATTTTCTGCCTATGGAATCATTTTTACTATAGATTCTCCTTTTATTTTTTTCTGGATTCTATCTCTCTATTTATTTTGGAGGGCAGTATCTGAAGAGAGCCCAAAAATCTGGTATGCGTTGGGGTTTTCAGTCGGACTTGGTCTTCTTACGAAATATACGATGGTACTCTTTTATCTCTGTGCTTTTCTGTTCTTGTTACTATCAAAGAACCACCGAAAAAAACTGTTCACAGTCACTCCTTATCTATCCCTGATTATTAGCTTCTTAGTTTTTAGTCCAGTAATTATATGGAATTCAAATAATGATTGGGTTACATTCAGGCATACTGCGGGACAGGCACACATAGCAGAAGGCATACGAATATCTCTTAAAAGCTTTTTTGAATTTATTGGATCACAAATAGGAGTAATTACTCCTCTCCTCTTCGTTCTTATGATTTTCTCATTGTTTAAATTAAAGCTTAATAATGATACACAAGGTAACTTTTTATTCTGGTCTTCAATCCCTGTGATAATATTCTTCATCATAAAGAGTCTTCAGGCAAAAGTCCAGGCAAACTGGGCGCTGTCAGGGTATATAACCTCTGTTATCGCCTTTTCCTCTTTTTATCTAAAAAATCCTACCAAGATTAAGAAGATAATGGTTGCGACTGCAATAGCTATTTCTATCTTCTTAACTTCTATAGCTCACTATCCATCATTTCTCAATCTGCCCGCAGAAAAAGACCCCTCGTCGCGATTGCGTGGCTGGAAAGAATTGGGCGATGAGATTTCAAAGATATATAAACAAATGTCCTTTTCAAATAACGTATTCATATTCTCTGACAGATATCAAGTCTCGAGTGAGCTTGCTTTTTATGTTGAAAATCATCCTGTAACATATTGTATTAATCTTGGGCGAAGAATGAATCAATATGACCTTTGGCCAGGTTTCCAGCATTTCATTGGGTATGATGCTATTTACGTAAGATTAGGGGATAGTAATATGCCGGAACAAGTTCGCGCTGCCTTTGATAGAATTGAGAAAAGACTCTTTAGTGTTTATACTAAAAAACATACTAAAATCAGAGACTATTCGATATTTTTGTGTTATAACTTTAAAGGACTAAAAATAGAAAGACCGGAACACTATTAGTTATGACAATATCAGTTGTAATCCCAGTTTACAATGAAGAAGAAAACATTAAATTACTCCACGAGAGACTAAAAGAGGTTCTTGAAACGCTAAATATGGACTATGAAATACTGTTTGTTGATGATGGCAGTACAGATCAAAGTCTTTCAATACTTGAAGAAATTCACGCCAAAGATGAAAAGGTAACGGTACTGAGTTTAAGACGGAATTTTGGTCAGACAGCGGCATTCGCAGCAGGTTTCGATTTTGCACGCGGTGATATTATAGTGACAATGGATGGAGATTTGCAAAATGATCCTGCTGATATCCCTAAGCTACTCGAACTGATAAAAAATAATGATCTTGTCAGTGGCTGGAGAAAAAAAAGAAAAGACCCATTTTTTACGAGGAGACTACCTTCAATCGTAGCAAATTGGTTAATTAGTAAGGTAACAGGCGTAAAACTTCATGATTATGGTTGCTCACTTAAAGCTTACAGAAGAGATGTGATAAAAAATCTCAAGCTTTATGGTGAGATGCACAGATTTATACCAGCCGTAGCAAGCTGGTATGGCGTAAGAGTAGCAGAAGTTGAGACTGTTCACCACAGACGTAGAAGGGGCAAATCGAAATACGGTATAGGCAGAACAATAAAGGTGGTTTTAGATCTTATAACAGTTAAATTTCTACAAAGCTTTTCAACAAAGCCCATTCAGTTTTTCGGACCTGTGGGTGTGATGTGCGGCTTCTTAGGATTTTTAATTTCACTATATCTTACAGTAGATAAGCTTTTTTTTGGGCGTAATATCGGGAGCCGTCCTTTGCTACTTCTCGGCGTTTTAATGATAATAGTTGGTATTCAGCTTATAGGAATGGGGCTTCTTGGTGAAATGATAGTAAGGGTCTACCATGAAAGCCAGAGAAAACCAATTTATGTAATAAAGAAAATCCTTGGCCCGGAAAGTAAATAAAATACTTTTTTTTATACTGAAAATTTCATTCAGTTCAGTATTATTGTACCTTGTTATATCAAAGACAGGACTTCAGAGCGTTCTGTTAATTCTAAAAAATATAAATTTGCTTTACTTTGTTTTGGCAGTTTTACTTTATCTCCTATCACAATTTATTTCTACGTTGAGATGGAAACTCCTTCTGCCTGAAAACCTCAGAACTAAAAAGCTGTTTTCTCTGTATATGATAGGTGCGTTTTTCAATACGCTTCTGCCAGGTTTAGTAGGAGGTGATGTAGTTAAGGGGTTCTATTTATATCGGACAACAGGAAAAGGTGCCCTTACTTTTGCTTCTATTTTTATGGACAGATATCTCGGATTTGTTGTGCTTATAGTTTTATGCTTGGTCGCTTATCCCTTTGGTTATCCTTATTTACAGGGTTCCAATCTCGCGTGGATACCACCATTTATTGTGATATCCTTCACATTGGCAAGTCTGGTAATATTTGGCCTACGTATAGGTAAAAAGATAAGAGTTTTTTCAGATTTTTATGAATATTTTCATGCATATAGGAATCAAAAAAAGACAATTCAGATGGCTTTACTTTTATCGATCGTTGTCCAGTTTTTTGGTATTTTTAATGTGTATCTCCTTTCAATGGGATTAGGGAAACACATACCATTTCTTAGTTGCCTTATATTCATTCCGCTAATAATAATTTTCACCATGATTCCTATATCTATTTCTGGGCTTGGGATAAGAGAAGGTTCTTTTGTATTATTTTTCGGGTTTATAGGGTTACAATCAGAATTTGCGACTGCTTTATCTCTCTCTTGGTTTATTACAATGGTAACCGGTAATCTTCTGGGTTTCGTGGAATATTTAAAATATAAGAAAGAAGGCTTGAAGCCGATTATTATTAATAAAAATAAAAAGGAGGTATAAAATGTTTCTTTATCTTGTTCAACACGCAGAGGCCAAAAAAGAAGAGATTGATCCATCAAGACCACTCTCTGAAAAAGGTCTTCAGGATATTAACAAGATAGCCTTTTACCTCTCTAAATTACCCCTCAGGGTTCACAAAATATTTCACAGTACTAAATTGAGGGCAAAACAAACTGCAAAGGTTCTGTCCGTGATCTTAAAGCCTGTTAAGGGCATTACTGAAACAGATGGGCTCTCACCACTTGATGATCCAAATCTCTGGGCGGAAAGATTGAAAGATATTCCTGAAGATGTGATGCTTGTGGGTCATCTGCCACACCTCAGCAAGTTGGCATCACTTCTATTAAGCGGTGATCAAGAAAAAAATATCATTGCATTTAAAATGGCAGGCGTTGTATGTCTTGCAAGAGACGAAGTTAATACATGGTCAATTCAGTGGATGTTAGTGCCAGATATAGTTTTGGGAGAAACAAAAATCGTTTGTAACGGCTTGTAATCTTTATTACCAGAAAACTAAATTCCAAAGGAGCATTTAATTTGAAACTTCAATTTCTTGGTGGAGTGAGAACAGTCACGGGTTCCTGTTTCTACATTGAGTGTAACAATCTCAAAATTCTTGTTGAATGTGGGATGTACCAGGGGGAAGATGTAGAAGAAATTAATAGAGCTGTTTTTGATTTTAATCCTGAGGAGATTGATTACGTATTTATCACCCATGCCCACCTTGACCATTCTGGCTTGCTTCCTAGACTTGTGAAAGAAGGCTTTAAAGGAAGAATTATCACAACATCTGCGACTAAAGACCTGCTCGAAATAATGCTTTATGATTCAGCACATATTCAAGAAAGTGACGCAGAGTGGCTTACTAGAAAGGCACTTCGTGCTGGAAAGCCTCCTGTAATCCCGCTTTATACAGCCGAAGATGTGAGAAATGTAATGTCCATGATCGATATAAAAAAGTATGGAGAAATTTTCCATATTGGCAATGGGATCAAATACAGATTTTTAGACGCAGGGCATATTCTTGGTTCAGGTACACTCGAAATCTGGTTTCAGGATAGTCCCAGGGAGAAAAAAATCGTTTTTTCTGGAGATATCGGTAAAAAAGGTAATCCCATTGTGAGAGATCCTATTATTCCTGTGAATGCAAACTTTATTGTAGTGGAATCAACCTATGGTAATAGGCTTCACAAATCCTTAAAGGAAAGCATAGATGAACTAACGAACGCTATAAAAACAACTTTTAAAAGAGGTGGTAATGTATACATACCTTCTTTTGCAGTGGGCAGAACGCAGGATTTACTTTACATTCTTAATAACCTTGTGAGAGAAAAGAGACTTTACAATATCAATGTTTATCTTGACAGTCCAATGGCACAAGAAGCTACAAAAGTTTATCTTTCTCATCCTGAATGCTTTGATGAAGAGGCAAAAAAACTATTTACAACGAAAGACTATGATAATTCCATAAAGTTACATTTTGTTCAGAGTGTCCAAGAATCAATGGCTTTAAATAAAATCAAATCGGGCATAATTGTAATAGCAGGAAGTGGAATGTGTGAAGGTGGAAGGATTAGGCATCATTTAAAACATAATCTATGGAGACATGAATGCAGTGTAATATTTGTTGGATTTCAGGGAAAAGGGACATTGGGAAGAAAAATAGTAGAGGGAGCAAAAACTGTTCATATACTTAGTGAAGAGATTGCAGTTAAGGCATCTATATATACTATCAATGGCTTTTCTGCCCACGCAGACAGAGCAGAACTTATCGAATGGCTATCCTTTTTTAAAAATTCGCCAGAAGTATTCGTAGTGCATGGAGAAGAAGATATATCAATGATTTTTGCTAAGTTTGTTAACGAAAAGCTTGGATTTAAAACTTATGTGCCTCAAAAAGGTCAGATATTTATTCTTTAATTCTTCTAACTCATATTTCATAAACTTATAGATACTTGGCAGACGCAGTATTGTCGCGCAACTGTTACCCCAAAAGGTCTTAGGCCTGCCTTAAACTGGGATCATCAAGATTGAAAAAGCAGGAGGTTATTGTCGATGCATCATTAAACAGTCAGATAAGACATCTTTACGGAGTTGAAGGATTAAGTCTAAGATAGGTGGCATGGAGGCTTAGGATACCCAGGAAGAATGTATCCGGGCAGAGATACTGTAAAAGAAGGGTTGAATCATGTCATTAGCTTGAGTTTCTTCCGGGGGAGGAGGCACAGATAGACTGGATGCAGTAGAAGACATCCTTTACCATAGTGTATGGGTTTGTCTTTCTCCTTGCATACTCGAGGTATTCATTTGTGAGGTTTTACCTGAGACATTCCCTTGAGTTTTTTCTTGATGGGCATATAGAGGCATATAAAGAGATTAAAGGCATAGACCACATGAATCGTTATAACAGTCTAAAAGGTGTAGTTATACAACACAGTAACTTCACTGTAGGTAGCTTATCCTGATGATAGTTGTTTAAGGGCAAACCATGTCTTCTACTGTATATGTTGCTACCTGCATTTAGTTAGGGAGGTTGACATTAAATAATATTAAAATTTATAATATGAGCTTAAACTATGGGTACATACACAACTTATCATCCACATAAGATTAAGAGAAAAAGAACTCATGGTTTTCTCGAAAGGATGAGTTCGCCGGGCGGTCGGAAAGTGCTAAAAAGGAGAAGAGATAAAGGACGTAAAAGACTAACGGTTTGAAAGTCGGTAATTCTTTACGTTCTTTACCTAAAAAACGCGATTTCGAAGCAGTTTTTAAAGAGGGAATTACTTTAACATCGCAACATCTTGTTATATATGCAAAAAAGAATGATTTCAATTATAACCGCCTTGGCATTTCCATTAGTAAAAAAATTAGTAAAGCAGTAAAAAGAAATAAAATAAAACGTTTACTAAGAGAGGCTATGAGGAAAGTTATACAAAATTTAACCAATAATTATGACTTTGTTATTATTGGCCGCACAGCCGCAAAAGATGCTAAACTTGAAGATTTCGTAAGAGAAATAGATATTTTCATAAAGAGATTATGAAGAAGTTTTTTATATTTCTCATAAACTTATACAGGTACTTATTATCTCCCATTCTTCCAATGAGTTGTAGGTTTACACCCACGTGCTCCGAGTATTCTATTACGGCAATAAACAGGTACGGGATTTTAAAGGGAGTATATTTAACTTTTCGGAGACTTTTAAAGTGTCATCCTTTACATTCCGGCGGATATGATCCTTTAAAGTAAAAAATGGAAAACAGGGTACTTATTGCTTTAGCACTTACTTTCATTATTCTAATTGCATATCAATTTTTGATTGTAAAATCACAACCCCAAAGACCTCAAGAACAAACTAATTTAACAAAAAAGGAAGAAACCGTTTCTACTCCTGTTGTTAAGCCACCTATCTTAGAAAAAACAGAGAAAATCCTACCTAATATTGAAAACTTGCCAATTAAAACTAAAGATATAAAAGTAGAAAATGAATTATATTTAGCAGTCTTTTCAACAAAAGGAGCAATACTGAAACATTTCGAACTAAAAAAATATAAGGATGATACCGGTAAAAATGTTGTCCTGCTGAAAAGTCCTGGTATAAAGGCACCCTTAGCTATAGGCTCTGGAGAAGATTTGGAACTAATGAATGTGAACTTTAATTTTGCAGGGGAGGATCTAATACTAAATAATCAGCAAAAAAGTGGTTCGATCGTTTTTGAATACATCAATGATCAATTATCTATAAAGAGGACATATACTTTTTACCATGACTCTTACAAAATAGATATAAAAGACGAGGTGGTAGGCCTTCCCGATTACTGGATAACACTTGGTTCTAATTTCGGTATCCAAGATAAAAAATATACGTTTGTTCACATAGGGCCTGTAATTTTGCAAGATACAGACAGAATTGAATTTAATTCGGATAAAATTGAAGGTGCAAAAACTTATAAAGGAAATTTAAAATGGATAGCACAAGAAGATAAATACTTTTTTGCTTCCATTGTCCCAATAACAGGTGTTAAAGAAGCAAAAATATGGAAAGAAAAAGATTCAGCTATAATGGCATTCAGGGGAAACGCTGATGTAAATAGTTTTGTTTTATATGCTGGGCCAAAGGAATATGATACACTGAAGACATTTAATCTTGGGCTTGAACATATTGTAGATTTTGGCTTTTTTTCAATAATAGCATTACCCCTTTTTTGGATACTCAAACTCTTTTATAAAATAACTCACAATTACGGATGGGCAATTATTTTACTTACTATTATTATCAGGATACCTTTTATACCATTGATTAACAAAAGTCAGAAGTCTATGAAAAAGATGCAGGAATTACAACCAAAAATGGCGGAGTTAAGAGAAAAATATAAGAAAGACCCACAACGACTTCAACGAGAAATGATGGACCTTTATAAAAAATATAAAATAAATCCTGTTGGTGGATGTCTTCCCATACTTTTACAAATTCCTGTATTTTTTGCACTTTATAAAATTCTGCTTATAGCTATTGAATTGCGAAATGCACCTTTCATGTTGTGGATAAAAGATCTCTCGGCACCAGACACACTCTTTGGCCATATTCCTCAATGGTTTCCATTAATAGGTGGTTTCGCCTTTGGTCCACTTCCGTTACTTATGGGTATTACCATGATTATTCAACAAAAAATGACTCCCACCTCTCTTGACCCCACACAAAACAAAATTATGATGCTTATGCCTGTAATATTTACTTTTCTTTTCTTGAATTTTGCCTCTGGCCTAGTCCTTTATTGGCTTGTGAATAATGTCTTCAGCATTGTTCAGCAGTTTTATGTTAATAAAAAACTTAAAAAAGAATCCTAAAGGTCTAATCCTATTCCTTAAATTTTTAGATAGAAATGTTAGATCATGATACCATAGCGGCAATTTCAACTCCATTGGGCGAAGGTGGTATAGGAATCGTAAGATTGAGTGGGAACGATTCTATAGAAATAGTTGACAAGATATTTTATTCTCCAAAAAACAGAAGAATTAAAGAATTACAGTCCTACAAGATTACATATGGCTATATAATTGATCCTGTGACAGGTGAAAAGGTAGATGAAGTTATTGTAACAATTATGAAATCGCCGCATTCTTATACCAGAGAAGACGTTGTGGAAATAAACTGTCACGGTGGTATGATTCCTCTTCGAAAAACTTTGGAAATTGTTTTAAAACAAGGTGCGAGGCTTGCTGAACCAGGTGAATTTACCAAGCGGGCATTTATAAATGGTAGAATAGACCTCAGTCAGGCAGAGGCGGTCCTTGATTTAATTAGATCTAAAACCGAAGAAAGCAGCAGAATTGCACTCGAACAACTTCAGGGTGGTTTATCTGAAAAGATAGTTGCTCTACGAGATAAACTGACTGAAATTTGCGCTCATGTTGAGGCTTATATTGATTTTCCAGAAGATGAAATAGAGATAAAATCTGATCGGAATTTGTTGGAAGAGATCGAAAATATAGGAACCGAGCTTAAAGCACTTTTAAAAACATATGATGAAGCGAGATTTTTCAGGGAAGGTCTTTCAATTGCCATTGTAGGTAGGCCTAATGTAGGTAAGTCATCTTTACTAAATGCCCTATTGAAAAGAAATCGTGCAATAGTTACGGAGATTCCCGGGACCACACGAGATATAATTGAAGAATATCTCAATATAAGGGGTCTTCCGATCAGGATAATGGATACAGCAGGAATAAGAAATGTTGAGAATATAGCTGAGAAAGAGGGAGTTAAAAGGAGTTTTGAAAGTATCGAAAATGCGGATTTGATAATTGCTATTTTTGATAGAAGCGAACCTCATTACAGAGAAGATATAGAAGTTATAGAAAAGATTAAAAACAAAAATATTATCGTTATATTCAATAAATGCGATTTACCACTTGTTATTAATAAACAATTTATTCTATCGCAACTTATGCCTCATACAACAAAATTTCTCGATATATCTGCATTAAGAGGTGATGGTATTGAGGAGCTGAAAGATATGATTTTTGAATCATGCCTCAAAGACTGGAAGGAAGGCAGAGAAGGGGTTGTTATATCGAATCTTAGACACAAGTTGGCTATTGAAAAAGCATACGAATCTATTGAAAGGTCTATTCAGGCCGTGATAGAAAGTCTTCCCCTTGAGATTCTTGCATTAGAGATTAGAGACGCGATGGACAGGCTTGGCGAAATAGTTGGGATCGTGACAACAGATGATATCTTGAATAAAATATTTAGCGAATTTTGCATAGGAAAATAAAAATTAATAAGGTTTTAGGAGGAATTATGGAATGTATTCAAGAAAAATTTAAGAAATTCTGTAATTGTACATATGAACCATGTGAGAGAAAAAATAGATGTTGTGAATGTCTTCACTATCATAGAAGAATGGGAGAATTACCAGCGTGCTTTTTTAATACAGAATACGAAAAAACATATGATCGTTCTATCTCAAACTTTATACGGATGAACAAAAGATAGTTTTTTTCTCCAACCTAACTCATATTATTCATAAAAAATTTGGCAGATGCAGTATTTGAGCAGGTTTGAATTCTTTCGAAAAAAGAATTTTCCTCAACGGCTCTATGGATATCGAGCCGAAAATGAGGATCCCCGAAAAAGTCGAATACTTTTTCGGATAACAATTGAGTGAAAATATTGCGTCTGCCAAGTATCTATAAGTTTATGAATAATATCGGGTTAATAAATTTTTAGGTAGTCTGACGGAGTAGATAATGTGTAAAGAATAAATTTCAAACGATTTAAGCTAAAGGGCTTTAGCAAAAAATAATTTGCTCCCGCAGATAGAAATTGATCTTTATTATTTTCTATACTCATACCAATAATGGGTAAAGAGCTGTTGATTTCTCTTATCCTTTTAACCAACTCGATACCATTCATTAATGGCATGTGCATGTCTGTAATCACCAGGCTACAGGAACTATTTTTAACTATTTCTATTGCATCATAAACGTCTTTAGCTGAAATTGCTTCATAGCCGTTTAGGGAAAAGAACTCTTTAAGGAGTTCTCGAACAGACCATTCATCCTCAATAATTAAAACTTTTTTTTGTAAACCTTTGGTCATATTACTTTATACAACTTTAGGTTGTAAAAGTCAACCATTTTTTACAACCCTTAGGTGATAGACATTAAACTTTAGCAAGTTCACAATTATATATTCAACAAATTTTAATAAAATGTCAAAGAAGAGTATCGGAGAAAAAATTAGAAGATATAGACTTGCTGCCAACATGTCTCAAATGGCACTTGCTGAAAAATTAGGCATTTCGTATCAGCAACTCCAAAAATATGAAAAAGGGATTAATAATATTTCTGTAAATAGGCTAAAGGAAATTTCCAATGTCTTAAATATCCCCTTTACTAAATTCTTAGAAGATGATATGTCCCCAAAAATTTCCGAAGAAATTAGTCCATACGGATTAACTAATGAAGAAAAGACCCTACTTCGCCTCTTTCGATTAATTGATGATAAGGATATTCGCAATGGTCTGTTAATTGGATTGAAAGGTATTGTAAGAATTTTAAGAAAGAAGAAATAAAGAAACTATCTTCTAATTTTATTTTTTAATATGCTTAGTACATAAAGAGCCTCTTCGCTTTTTGCTAAATAACTAAATAAAAAATATACAAAAGCACAGAGTATAATAGTTCCAATTAAATAAAATGCCTTATTAACCGTGTTACCTGAAATCAGCCACAAGTCGCCACGAAGAAGCATCCAGCCAATTGCCCCCATTATAAAAGATGCAACTGCTGTCTTTATGAAGGAAGAAAGGATTCTTTTACCCTCGACATGCTTAAGTTTCTTCTTAAGAAAGAAAAATAATAAGAAAAAATTAACATAAGATGCAAGAGAATTCGCGAGAGCCAAGCCAGCATGCAAAAGAAATTTCATTAATATTATGCTAAGTATCAAATTTGCCAGTAGTGCAATAATTGCTACCTTAACAGGTGTTTTTGTATCTTGCAAGGAGTAAAAGCTTGCTGTTACAACTCTTACACCAACTATTGACCATATACCAAGTGAATAGAAAAATAGTGCCTGCGCTGTGCCAGTAGTTGCTACATAATCAAATTTGCCCCTCTGGAAGAGCAAATTTACAATAGGTTCTCGTAATGCTATTAGTCCTGCCATAGCAGGCACGCTAATAAAAAATAAAAGTCTCAAAGCAAATGAAAAATCTTCTTTTAATTTTTCATAGTCACCCTTAACAGCGTGTTCTGAAAGTGTAGGTAGCACAGCCATCCCCATAGCAACACCAAATATACCAATTGGGAATTGAATTAATCTCATTGAATAATAAAGATAAGTAATACTACCTTCTGGTAGATATGAGGCAAGAATTGTACTCACAAAGATATTTATTTGTGCTACAGCCAATCCCATCGTGGCCGGCATGATCAAAATAGACATCTTTTTCAACCCTTCGTGTCTAAAAGAATATTCAGGTTTCAGCGAATATCCACTTTTAAAGTAAGAAGGTAACTGAAATAAAAACTGTACAAGCCCCCCGATAGTAACTCCGAGAGCTACTGCTAAAATAGGCTCAGTTAGTCTTTGTGCAAAAATTAAAACCATAAAAATTATCGTGATATTCAGCATCGCCGGTGCTAAAGCAGGTATAAAGAAAACCCTCTTTGTATTTAATGAACCCATAGCAAGTGAAGCAAGGCTTATAAACAAAAGAAAGGGAAACATTATACGAGTAAGTAGTACAGTCATAGAAAATTTTTCAGGAATCGAAATAAAGCCAGGTGCTATAGCTGAAACTATCGTGGGTGCGAAAATAATCCCTACAATGCATATCAATCCCACAAAGATTAATATAAATGTAAAAGTAATTCTTACGAGCTTTTTTGCTTCTTCTAAACCATATTTTGTTTGATATTCTGTTAAAACAGGAATAAATGCAGAGGACATGGAACCTTCAGCAAATAGTTCCCTTAAGAGATTAGGAATTCTAAATGCTACAAAAAAAGTGTCAGCAATGCCTGTGGCACCAAAAAATTTAGCTATTATCATATCCTTTACATAGCCAAGGATACGGCTTAGGAGGGTAGCAATCGATATGTAACCCGCGGCTCTGGTTATATTTCCTTTTTGGTCTGTTTTAACTGCTTCTTCTCTTTGCATTTTGAGGATTATAGCAGAAAAATGTAATTGAGTTTGCAAAATATAAAAATGGTTTTTTAAAATTTACTCATGAGTATTTTAAATGAGATAGTTTTAAAGAAAAAAGAAAGACTGGAAAATGTAAAAACAAAGGTTTCACTTAAAGATTTACGCTCAAAGATTGCAGACATTGAAAAGCCGAAGGACTTTGAAAAAGCAATCAAAAGAGCCCCCGAGGAGAAAATAAAATTAATAGCGGAGATAAAAAAGGCATCGCCACTAAAGGGTATAATAAGAAAAGATTTTAACCATTTATCTATCGCCAGAATATATGAACAAGAAGATGTTCATGCCATCTCTGTAATTACAGAGGAAGACTTCTTTTTGGGCAGCTTATCTTTTCTGGCTGAAAGCAGAAAGATTCTAACAAAGCCTCTACTCAGGAAAGATTTTATTTTTGATGAATATCAGATTTATGAATCAAGGGCAAACGAAGCAGATGCCATACTTTTAATTGCGGCTATACTTGAAAAAAATCAGGCTGCTGAATATCTTCATCTCTCGAAAGAACTTGGCTTATCTGTAATTTTCGAAGTTAGTAATTTCAAAGAACTCGAGATGGCACTATATATAGATAGCAGTATAATTGGTATTAACAACAGAGATTTGAAAACATTTAATATTGACATTAATAAAACTTTGGAACTAAAAAAAGAGATTCCCTCAAATAAGGTTGTCGTTAGCGAAAGCGGCATAAAAACAAAGGATGACGTCAAAAGACTTGAAGATGCAGGAATTCATGCTGTTCTTGTTGGAACTACATTTATAGAAGCAGAAGATATTGCACTCAAGATTAGGGAATTAACGGCAAATAAATGAAATGAAAGGATATGCCTGTTAAGGTCAAAATATGCGGGATTACTAATCTTGATGATGCATTGGCAGCAATTGATTTCGGCGCCGATGCCTTAGGCTTCGTATTCTTCGAAAAAAGTCCGCGATATATAACTTATGAAGATGCAGCATTAATAATTAAGAAACTTCCACCGTTTATAACAACAATAGGAGTATTTGTAAATAAAAATCCTGAAGAGATTGAAAGTATAATAGATTATACAAGGATAGATGTTGTCCAATTACATGGAGATGAAACACCTGAGATGTGCACTGTTTCAAAACGAATTATAAAGGCTATAAGGGTTAAATCTCTCGACAGTCTTGAACCACTTATACATTTTAAAGATAAGGTATCAGCTTTTCTACTTGATACATATACTCCTGATATATTTGGCGGTTCAGGCAGAATATTTAATTGGGATATTGCTGTGGAGGCAAAACAGTTTGGTAGAATAATCCTTGCAGGCGGACTTACGCCTGATAATATTTCTGAGGCGATAAAATGGGTTAGGCCTTACGGTGTAGATGTAAGCAGTGGGGTCGAGTCGGAAAAAGGCAAAAAAGACTACAAAAGAATGAAGTTATTTATAGAAAAAGCAAAGTCAGCATAGGGTTTATATGCTTCCTTCTAATTTTGGAGGATGCATTTTTTATCTCTGTCCCGAACAAATTTTTATAATTGTCTTGACATTTCCGCGAGGATTAAAGTCACCAACCACCTCTAAAAATCTCGGCTTTAATCTTTTTTCAAGTTCTGAATAGATTTTATTTGTTACTTCCTCATGGGATAAGTAATTGTTTCGGAAAGAATTTAGATAAAGCTTAAGAGATTTCAGCTCAACGATCTTTTTATCAGGGACATAATTTATCTTAATTGTAGCAAAATCAGGATAGCCTGAACGCGGACAGAGACATGTAAATTCTGGAAAAATGATATTAATCTCATAATCACGCTCAGGGTTTGGATTATCCCATAACTCTATTTTTGCGTCTTTTATAGCCTTTTCTCCATATTTCATTTTGAAAATTTAACATTTATCAAAATATTTATCAAAATACTTGAAACAATTTATCACTAAAAAGAGACTTGACTATTTTTAAAGCAAATGCTAAAATTTTTTTACTTTTTTGTATTTGCTTTTAACCTTTTCAAGGCCTCCCCCTTTCAAGTGGCGGGAAGATCCTCCCGCCACTAACTTTTTCAAAATTAATTCCTGACCCCCTTTCTCAAAAAAATTTTTATCAAACAATAATGCTTAAACTTATTCCATAATCCTCAATATCTCATCAATATCAACCCTCTCTGGTCTGAACTTGTTTACTGGTGATTCAAGATCAGGATATCCAATTGAAATTCCAATTATTAATCTCTTTGTATTGGGTATATTTAAAAATTCTTTTATCTCAGCCGCATAATCCGTTAAAAAAGCTTGCGGAACAGTAGCAAGTCCATAAGCATGAGCTGCGAGCATTAGACTTTGAGCAAAGAGGCCCATGTCGAATATTGACCACACAGTTAGTGAAGAATCCTGAAATAGAAATATCCCGTGAGGGGCACCATAAAACTCGAAGTTGGCTATTTTAGATTTTTTTATGACATCAGGGTCATTCATGTCCTTACCCGTAATTTCGCTCCTTTTTTTCATTAAAGAAGAGATTCTTTTTTCAAGAGCAGAAGGCCATGAAGTTGGTGTAGGAATATCAGGTGTGCGAATAGCGTTTTTTTCGAGTAAATCAATTAAAAGCTTTGAAAGTGCCTTTTTTTTCTCTCCAGAGATTATGATAACTTCCCAAGGCTGAGTATTTTTATACGAGGGACTCCATTTAGCCACATCGATAATCTCTCTCAGAATATTCAAAGGTACGGGATCAGGCTTAAATTTTCTGATACTCCTCCTAGTTTTAATACATTCGATGGTATCCATATCCCCTCCTGCTTACTATGAAACGTAATGCTTACAATATATTAGTTTAATCAAAATTATTAATGGCATTTATAAGAGAACGGAGTTTTACGAAACTCCTACGGTTGAAATCCAGCACAAGCCTTGGCAGGTGACTAAGTTCTGGTTCATCAAGCTCTGCAGGTAACGGTCCTGACAAGTAGATATTTCCACCAGGAACTAAGATATTTGCGAATTTTACCTTAAGGTCATTCACGGCACTATTATTTAAAGGAGAGTTAAGTCTTATTACCAGTTTCTTATCCACATATCGTATGCTGTGGTACCTACGATAAAAGCGATTAATACACTCTACCGCATCATCAACTGAACTAACGAGATCGTATATATTGAAATCCGATATGCTAATATAACCACGAGCAAGAAGCTCTTTCCGGAAAAAATCAAGCCACCTCGACCAATATGTCCCTTTGGGTTCATCTATCAGAACAAGAGGTAAGGGATCGCGTTTTCCAGTCTGCAATAAAGTGCTTGTCTCCATCGCCTCATCGAGCGTGCCAAATCCACCCGGGAAAAGGGCTACAGCACTTGCCTCCTTAATAAATGCCACTTTTCGGTTAAAAAAATATTTGTAGATTATATGTCGAGGATTGTCTCTCACAACAGGATTTGGTTCCTGCTCAAATGGAAGGCGGATATTTACACCAAAAGAATATTCAGGGCCTGCTCCTTCATTTACAGCCTGCATAATGCCTGGTCCTCCCCCAGTAATTACCATGTATCCTGCCTCCACAAGCTTTTGACCAAAATTTCGAGCCATCTGATAAACCGTTTCGTGAGGTTTCGTCCTCGCTGAACCAAACACTGTAACCTTACGGATATGTCGGTATGGACCGAATATCTTTGAAGTAAATCTCATCTCCTTTAAAGTAATATTCATGAGTTTTAGATCTGCCTTAAATTGCTCTTCTCGTCCTGCTTTTAACGCTGAGATAATCATTTCCCTCACGATTTCAGGATGATGTATCGGTCCGACAAGCGCTATCAGGTGATCTATAGCCTCATCTACAGGACTATCTGTTCTTTGAAAGGAGAGTTCTATATCTGCCTTCTTTTCTTCCATAATTTCATGATAATTAATTACATTATAGCAATTCGCTATAATTAATCATATAATTGTTTTGACCGAAAAAATGCAATTAGAAATAAAGAATAATATAGATGTTGCTAAAAAATTTATTTTTCGATTCCTTGCTGTTCTGTATATTGGTTATTCGTTAATCGTTATCCGTATAAAGAACATCTTCTTACGGATACAGATAATGCACACGTAAGACGAATTTGTTGAGCAAAATCTGCATTTTTTGTTTCAGGTTAATATAACATATCTCATCTGAAAAGGAGGGAATTCAATATGGACGAGATAATAGTATTTATAACTACCCCATCAGAGGAAGAAGCTACAAAGATTGCAAAAGAACTTGTTAAAGAAAGACTCGCTGGCTGCATAAATATTATCAAAAACATACGTTCTATTTACAGGTGGGAAGGTAAAATCGAAGATGAAGTGGAATGTCTTATGATTGCAAAAACCAAGAAAAATCTTTTCGAAAAATTGACAAAAAAGGTTAAAGAAATTCATTCTTATTCTGTGCCCGAGATAATCGGTATACCTATCGTTGAAGGTGCAGAGGATTATCTTAAATGGCTGAGAAACGTAACAGGATAAAAGCAGGATTTTACCAGTTTAAGCCCATATTCGGGAAGAAAGAAAAGAATTTCGAAAAGGTTTTGTCTGCTTTAGAAAAAATCGACATAGACCTTATTGTCTTACCTGAATTTTTCGCAACAGGTTATCAATTTATTTCAAAAAAGGAGGTTGAATATCTTGCAGAGGAAATACCCAAAGGAGATACCACAGAATATCTTTCGGAGATATCCCGAAGAAAAGGGATTTACATAGTTGCAGGTCTTCCAGAAAAAGATAAAAAAAGATTCTTTAATAGTGCGGTTTTAACAGGTCCTGATGGATTTATAGGAGTTTATAGAAAAACGCACCTTTTTTTTGAGGAAAAAATTTACTTTACTCCTGGAGACACCGGATTCAAAGTATGGCACACAAAAATAGGCAGAATAGGAATTATGATTTGCTTTGACTGGTTTTTCCCCGAATCAATGAGGTCTCTTGCCCTTCTTGGTGCGGATGTAGTCGCACATCCTGCTAATCTTGTTTTGCCATACTGTCCAAAGGCTATGCCAATAAGGTGTCTCGAAAATAAAGTCTTTGCTATAACAGCAAATCGAATTGGTACAGAATGTAGAAAGAAAAATCAGACTTTACATTTTATAGGACAAAGCCTAATTGTTTCTCCGACAGGCGATATCCTTTTTAAGGCCTCTAAAAAGCAGGAAGTTTTGACGGCAGTAGAAATTAACCCAACATCATCGAGAGACAAGTCACTGAACCAATTGAATAATATTTTTGAAGATAGAAGAATTGGATTTTATGGGAGCTTAGTAGAGAAATAGCTAAAATAGTTTTTTGGTTGTCGAAAGTCAAAAATCATTATTTGTTAAAATTACTTCAGTCTGATTGAAAATTCATATATATCAATTGCTTAAAAATGCTATTTCTATGAATTATATGTATAGTAAACCATACATTTTTAAAATTAAACCACTTTATTCATAAAATTTTAGATACTTGGCTAATTCAGTATTGTCGCTCAACTGATTTATATAACCCTTGATACTTTCCACTTCTATCGTTTAGAGGCATACAATTTGCATACCTCTATAGAGATTGAATTTCCCGCTAGAATCAATTTGAATTTTTAGCAAATTCGATTGAAAGATGAAATTTATATCGGTTAAAGGAGGTTAAAACCATGAGAAGATTTAAAACATTATTGTTATTATCTTTTGTTGTGATGGGAATAATAATTGCATTGTTTTACGGATGCGGTGGCGGTGGTGACGGTGACAGTAGTAGTTCAGAAAATAAATCATTAGGAATTGTTGAACTTTATATCACCGACGATATGTCTGACTACAAACAAGTAATAACCACTATAAATGATGTTCAGCTTATGCACACTGGCACAGGAACTAAATGTGATATTCTATCAGCGCCTGTGTCTTTAGATATTACAGATCTTTCTTCGGTGCTCCAACTCGTTGATGTCTCATCATGTGTTCCAAATAATTACAATAGAATACACATCGAGTTTGATAAATCTGTTGATGTGATGGATCAGACAGATTCTACCTCTACTTGTTCATATACACAATATAAAAACGACAATAATCAACCCAATGTCCTTCATTGCGATGAAACCACTTGCTATATGGATATAAATGGAGCGGTGAATGTTTTCGCTAATCAAACTCAGAAAATGGCTCTTGATTTTAACCTTAAGGATTTTGATGTTTCATACTCACAGGCTGGCTGTTCTGTGACCATGAAGGTTTCTCCTTTGAATGCTTCCGCTATGGTACAAAAAAGAAATATGGGATATAGGGAAAGCATTAGCGGAAGTATTTCTGAATTGGATATTAATAATAAAATCTTTACAATGGTTAAAGGCAAGAAAATATTCACTATTAATTATTCTCAAGTAAATCAACAAAATATTGAACATCTTCTTCAATTTGCTTTTGAACATAATCTTAAAGTAAAAGTAGAAGCTACACAATTTGATACTGGCACCTGTATCGCATCTCATGTTTATGTAAACCTCGAGGGGATGGTATCAAATCTTAATACTCATGAAAATAGATTTGATCTCGCTTTTCAAAATGAAATTATAAATATCAATTATAACCAGGCCGTTAATGAAAATTGTATTGAAGGCACTTTAGTAAATAATTCGTATATAGAGGCAAAGCTATATAGCTACGACAGCGCAAATGATCAATATATAGCAAGTTGTATACAACTAAGGAGTTAAATTTATTGTTGATTTAAAGATTTTGTAAAATTAATAAATAATGGAGAATCTCATATGGCCTGATACCGTTGAAAAGGCAAAACATATACAAGAAAAATTTAAAAATCGTGTAAGGATTATTCCTCTCAGCAAAAGACTGAATTATGTTGCGGGGGTAGATGCGGCTTTTTTCGATAAAAAAGTTTTGGGTATTGCTTGCGTTTATAAATATCCCGAAATAGTTTTTTTAGAATTTGCATTCAGCCTGTTAGATACCAGCTTTCCATATGTACCAGGATATCTGTCCTTTAGAGAAGGCCCCGTTCTTATCGAGTCATTAAAAAAATTAAAACTTGATCCGGATATAATCCTTTTTGACGGACAAGGAATTGCACACCCGATGAGTCTCGGTATCGCTTCTCATATCGGCTTGCTCATTAATAAACCCACTATAGGATGTGCAAAAACAAGGTTAGTAGGAGAGTATTATGAACCAGGTAATAAAAAGGGAGACTGGAGCCCTCTAAAGTATAGGGGTAAAATTGTGGGTGCAGTATTAAGAACGAGAAATAATGTCAAACCCCTATATGTCTCGCCTGGACATCTGATTGACCTAAAAAGCTCCTTAGAAATCACCCTCAGATGTTGTGTAAAGTATAGAATTCCTGAGCCTTTAAGAAAAGCGGATATTTTATCAAAAGAAATTAAGAAAAATGTAAATAATAATTAAATCAGCAATATTTTTAGGTTGAACAATATATTAGTTGGGGTTAACATTTTATCCCTTTATTTGTTATAATATTTGTAAATAAAAAATATAGAAAATATAATAAGTAGAGAACAATATGAAATTTAGAAAATGTAAAATATGTGGCAATAAAACACATCAAAAAAGTATTTGTGCTCTCTGCGAAGCTGGCATTACTCAAATGGAAGAAGAGTTAATGGATCTCCTCAAGAAAGATCAAAAGTGGGATTTCATAAAAAAATTCAATAAAAAAGCATAAATTCCATCGAGCACCCTTTTATTGCTTTTACCATTAAAAATATTTGCTCATATTTTTGGCGGGAGCGTGTGGGAATCGAACCCACCCTGCCCGTTTGTAACAGGCAACACTGGATTTGAAGTCCAGGAGGGACACCAGAACCCTATACACTCCCATTATGGTATACTTTATAGAATAACACATAAAAGGGTTTATGTGAAATGAAGATTGAACATTATTCATTTGGCCAAATTATAATTAATGGAAACAAATACACCTCCGATGTAATTATTTATCCTAATAAGGTTGACTCTTCCTGGTGGAGAAAAGAAGGGCATAAGCTTCAGGTTGCTGATTTAAATGAGGTGATTGGAGCAAAGCCCGAAATCCTTGTTGTAGGTACAGGCTATTCAGGCATAATGGCTGTACCTAAAGAAACGATTTCTTATCTTGAATCGCATGGGATAAAGGTTCATGTAGATAGAACTCCTAAAGCAGTAGAGCTTTATAATAATTTACAAAAAGCAGGGAAAAACGTTGTAGCTACCCTCCACCTAACCTGTTAACACGAAAATTGCAGTTAATCCGGAAAATGCAATTAAAATTGCGCAGATGTTACGAAAAAATTTATTTATCGATTCCTTCGTGTATCGAATATTCGTTATCCGTTAATCGTTAACCGTATAAAAAAATCTTCTAACGGACACGGACAACGGTCATATAAAACAAATTCCTTTATCGCGCAATGTCTGCATTATTCGGGTTAATGTTATAATCATAAACCATCTCCTGGACTCGTTTGAGGGTGCATTCAAAATCTCTAACAGCTTTTATGGTTTTATGCAGATATTTTCAAATGCTGGGCAAATTATTGCTTTATTGTATGTAAGGAATTATGCATCCTCTCAAGGACGTTTAGAAAGGCCTTTGCTACCTCAGCATCAAATTGTGTGCCACTGTTCCCCTTAATTTCAGAAATAGCATACTCTATGGGTGGTGCGGGTCTATATGGACGATCTGATGTCATTGAATCAAAGGAGTCTGCAACAGCTATTATCCGTGATAGAAGAGGAATAGCCTCGCCTTTAAGGCCATCAGGATAGCCTTTTCCATCAATCCTTTCATGATGATGTCTGATTATAGGTAACAGATCATGTAGCTGACGAACTGGCCTCAGGATTTCTTCACCCTTGACAGGATGAAGCCTTATGAGTTTAGTTTCTTCTTCAGAAAGTTTTTCGGGCTTATCCAGTATAATATCATATGTCCCAATCTTGCCTATATCATGCAAAAGAGAGGCTATCCTGAGTCTTTCAATTTCTTTGGGAGTTAGTCCCATTTCTTTTGCAATTAATAAAGCATACTTTGTAACACGTTCTGAGTGACCCTTTGTCCAGTTGCTTTTTGCATCCATCGCATTTACAAAAGAATGAATCAGCCCATTAAAAAGCGCTTGTAATTCTTTATATGATGTATCTATCTCTTTAAGCATATTGAGGAATGCATCCTTACTTTCCGTTAACTTTTTTTCCTTATCTTTTAACTCAGAAATATCGATAAGCGAAAATATAATATTCTTCAATAATCCCCTTTCCTCGTAAATAGGTACAAGATAAAACATTAAATGCTTTTTAGTCTGCTCATGATAATGCTCAAGGCTTATAGGATATCTTATTTCCCCTTCTTTAATTTTGATAACATTTTCTGATAATTCTTTAATAGCCAAAAATTTATCATATCTCTCACCAATCATGTCTCTAAAATTAGTATTAAAAAGCAAAGTTATATACTTATTAACTTTTATTACTTTTAAATCACTATCAACAAGCATAACTCCGTGGGGCATAGAATCGAACGTTGCTCTCCATTCCTGTGCTGATTCATAAAGTCTCTTTTCGTATTCTTTTTTCTCTGAATTGTCTCTGATAATCGCTCGGCTTCGTAGAAAATTTCCGTTTGAATCATAGATAGCGGTGGCATTTATAAGGACAGGAAGAAGAGAACCATCTTTCTTTTTTACCTCATAATCTACATTTTCAATAAATCCCTTCTCTTTTAATTCAGAGAAGGTTTTTTCAAATATTTTTTTGGCATCATCATCAAGTAACTCTGGAAACTTTGTTTTTCCAACAATTTCCTCTCTTTTATAACCGAACATCTTTAACCACGTATCATTAACCTCAAGGATAGTTCCATCATCTCCTAATGAGTGATATCCGTCAGGGGCATTCTGGTAGAGATCAAGGTATTTTTGTTTGCTCTCCTGTAAAGCCTGTTCTAATCTTCTCTGTTCTGTGATATCTTCATATACGACCACTATGCCCTTCTCTTTTAATTCTTTACCTATTACAGCAGCGCTCACCTTACAGATAATGTCTTCGCCATCTTTTCTACGACAGGGAAATTCTGCTACATGTGTTTTCTGTCTCTCAAGAATTGGATAGAAAATTTGGGCTATTTCCTCACATTCTTCTTCACTTCTGTATAATATGCGGGTCTTTTTTCCTATCAACTCCTCAGGCTTCCATCCAAAAACCTTTTCAACCGCTTGATTAGCAAAATAAATCACCCGTTCCTTTAAACCTATAACGGCATGGGGTATCGCACTTAAAATTGACGATTCAAGTTCTTCGAGCCGGCGTATTGAATATTCAGCCTCTTTTCTGCTTTCGATCATTTTATTGGTAATATCCTTTAATGCCTCAAGTAGTTCTATCTTTGATTTACCGCATACCCTTGAATCAAGATCCCCTTTTGTAACCCTCTGCAATACATCAAAATGTTCTGCAAGGGCTATTGCAAATTCATGTGATTGATCAACTATCTCTCCTATGTTCTCTGCCGTAAGATTCACTACTTGTTTTAATTTTTTTATAAGTTCGAATTTAGAATCTTCCTCTATCCTCACAGCAGGGTCTCCTAAAGAAATCTTCTTCAAGGCCTCAAATACCTCTGAAAGGCTGACCGCAAGCTCCATGCTCACTGTTTCTAATTCATCCTCTGCTTCCTTTACTTTCTTTCTGAAATCCTTAAACTCTTCACCGATGGCCTTTAAAGTCTCTTT